>Ga0315901_10004240_pt1 | contig 17974 bp, 13 predicted proteins | sample LakEriMetagenome_10_FD_203761 | JGI IMG/M metagenome (GOLD analysis project Ga0315901, IMG submission 203761) | Freshwater fungal communities from buoy surface, Lake Erie, Ohio, United States - Buoy 2 MA116 | ecosystem: Environmental > Aquatic > Freshwater > Lake | place: USA: Lake Erie, Ohio...
TCAAATTGCATCCGGGCAATGATCGCATCGATTACGCCTATTATTTGCGGGCGATGGTGCTGTACGATCAAATCAACGATATCGCCCGCGATCAGGCGATTACCCAAGCCGCGCTCGAGGCGTTGCGCGACGTCATCCGCCGTTTCCCCGATACGGGCTATGCCAAGGATGCTAAACTTAAAATCGATCTGACCCTGGACCATTTGGCGGCCAAGGAAATGCAAATCGGCCGGTTTTATCAAAAACGCCAACAATATATCGCCGCCATCAACCGGTTCCGCAAAGTGGTTGATCAATATCAAACCACCTCGCACGTCCCAGAAGCGTTGCACCGCTTGGTCGAAGTGTATACGGCGCTTGGTATCGCCGATCAGGCCAAGGCCAACGCCGCCGTGCTGGGCCATAATTTTCCCAGCAGCGATTGGTACCAATACAGCTATAATTTAATCACTGCGGGCAAAAACGAATTGCCCGTCCCCAAAAAAGACGACCGCAATTTTGTTCGGCGGGCGTTGGATGATGTATTTCAATAAAGTACCAAGTACCAAGTTCTAAGTACCAAGTGCTTAAAACTTAGTACTTTGAACTTTGAACTTAGTACTTTGAACTTTGAACTTAGTACTTGGAACTTTAAACTTAGTACTTAGAACTTGGTACTCTATGCTCACCCAGCTTTCCATTCGCGATGTGGTTGTGATCCAAGCGCTGGACGTGGATTTCCGGGCGGGTTTCACGGCGCTGACGGGCGAAACCGGATCGGGCAAATCGATTTTATTGGATGCGCTGGGGCTGGCGATTGGCATGCGCGCGGACTCCGCCTTGATCCGCCAGGGCGCTGACAGGGCCGCCGTCACCGCCGAATTTCAAGTGCCCAAAAATCACCCCGCCCGCGCCATCCTGGCCGAGCAGGAAATCGATTGCGCAGATACCCTGATTCTGCGCCGCGTCTTGGGCACGGACGGAAAATCCCGCGCCTTTGCTAATGATCAGCCCATCGGTGTGCAGTTGTTAAAGCAATTGGGCCAAAGCCTGTTGGAACTCCAAGGACAATTCGCCCAGCACGGTCTGTTGGACCCAAGCACGCACCGCCAGCAGCTGGATAATTTTGGCGGCCTGCACGCCCAAGCAGCGATAGTGCGCGATGCCTATGCCGCCTGGCGCGCGGCGGATCAGGCCTGGCGCCAGGCATTGGCCGAGCAATCCGCCCTTAAAACCCAAGAGGATTATCTGCGCCACGCCATAACGGAATTGCGCGCATTCGAGGCTAAGCCCGGCGAGGAAACCACCTTGGCCGAACGCCGCATCGGTTTGCAGCACCGGGAAAAGATCACCGCCGCTCTCTCGGCCGCGCTTGGCGCACTGACCCAAGAAGACGGCGCGGATCGCCAGATTCTGACCGCGCAAAAAGCAATCGGGCGCATGGTTGATAAAATGCCCCAAACCCTCGAGCCGATTTTACAATCCCTGGCCAACGCCGCCGATGAATTGCAAAACGCCCAACAAGCCATCGAAGCGGTGTTGGGTGACGACCACGACGCGGCGGGGGAATTGGCGACACTCGAAGACCGGTTGTTCGGCCTGCGCGATCTGGCGCGTAAATACAATATTCCTGCCGATCAGTTGCCGGATTTACTGACCGAATTGACGGCGCAGTTGGATAAACTCGACCGTGCCGAGCATCATATCGACGTCTTGGAAAAAGCGCTGGCCGCAGCCCAAGCCGCATACCGTCAAGCCGCCGAGAAATTGGGCGCTGATCGCCGCAGCTCTGCCAAAAAACTGGACGCTGCGGTGGGTGCGGAGCTGCCGCCCCTAAAATTAGCGCAGGCGGAATTTAAAACCGCCATCACCCCGCTAGCCGAGGCGGATTTCGGCCCAAACGGCATGGATGCGGTTGAATTCAGCATCCGCACCAATCCCGGCCAACCCGCGGGCGCGTTGCATAAAATCGCCTCGGGCGGGGAATTATCGCGCCTGATGCTGGCGTTACAGGTAGTTTTGGCCGCAACCCAGCCCATCGGCACATTGATATTCGATGAAATCGACACCGGCGTATCGGGCGCGGTGGCGGATGCGGTGGGCGCGCGCCTTGCCAAACTAGGGCGCAAGACCCAAGTATTGCTGGTAACCCATTCGCCCCAAGTCGCCGCCAAGGCGGATTACCATTATTGCCTGCGCAAGCAAACGGCGAAATCCGGTACACAAACTGTGATCGAAATTCTGGATCCAGCGCAACGCCGCGAAGAATTGGCCAAAATGCTATCGGGTGCGGCGATTACCGCCGAGGCCCGCGCGCAGGCCGAAAAACTACTGGGCGCGGCGTGATCATAATACCCCCTCCCTTTTAGGGGAGGACCTCTAGATTGTACATAATGTCATTCCGAGCGAGGCCAACAGGCCGACGAGGAATCGCCAGACATAAGTTCTTGAAGTTATAATGTTTATATCTGGCGATCCCTCACCCCCTAACGGGGGATTCGGGATGACACTTAATGAGTAATTGTTTAATTAGATGTCTGTAGCAATTTGCTGGTTACAAAAAATTCTTTTTCGCTCTCGAGCATAATGTCAACACTCACTCCCAAACAAGAACTCGAACACCTCGCCGCCGAAATCGCGCGGCATGATGTGGCGTACCACCAAAACGACGCACCGGAAATCACCGACGCCGAGTACGACGCGCTGCGCCGCCGTTATGACGCTTTGCGCGCGCAATATCCCGATATTGTCATTGCAGGCGATGTGCGCGACAAAGTGGGGGCGGCACCCGCGCGTGGTTTCAAAAAAGTCAAACACTCGAAGCCGATGTTGTCGTTGAATAATGCTTTTACTCTGGATGATGTAATTGATTTTAGAAAAAGATTGTCTAATTTCCTAAAAGATGAGTCTTTCATATTTGAGGACAGCGATACCAATTTCGTTGCAGAACTAAAAATTGATGGTGCGTCATTAAACCTAGATTATGTTAATGGAGAACTTGTCCGCGCAGCGACTAGGGGCGATGGTATTGAGGGCGAGGATGTGACAGAAAATGCCAAGCAAATTCCATCTATACCGCAAAGACTGACTGGTCATGATTATCCTGCGGCAATAAGCGTGCGCGGCGAGGTTTGCATCACCAAAGATGATTTTATAAAACTGAATGAACAGCAGGCAAAAACTGGATTAGCCGCCTTTGCTAACCCTCGCAACGCTGCGGCGGGCAGTTTACGCCAGCTAGATCCCCAGGTCACTAAATCACGCCCATTGCAATTTATTGCTTATGGTTTAGTAGACGATACTACCTACAAAAAGCAATATCCAGAAGACGCTTTTTCTAATGTTAAATCCGGCATATTTGCAATAGAAGTAGCAAAATGGAACAGCGAAAACTCGATCCTGCAAAATTTAAAAAAATGGGGATTTAACGTAGTTCCACATAGACTTTGTGCAACAAATAATGATTTGCAGTCTTACTATAACGAATACTCATTACGACGCGCATTCCTAGAGTATGACATTGATGGAGTTGTTTTAAAATTAAATGCTCTTGAGTGGCAACAACGCCTAGGCTTTGTTGGCCGGGCACCGCGCTGGGCAATTGCGTGGAAATTCCCCGCCGAGCAGGCCGAGACAGTGGTGAAAGACATCATCATCCAAGTCGGACGCACCGGCGCGTTGACGCCGGTTGCCGAGTTAAATCCGATCAACGTGGGCGGCGTTTTGGTATCGCGCGCCACCTTGCATAACGAGGATGAAATCGCCCGCAAGCATGTGCGCATCGGCGACGCCGTGGTTATTCAACGCGCGGGCGATGTGATCCCGCAAATCGTGCGCGTGATCACCGAACGCCGTCCGGCGCACAGCCAGCCATTCACCTTCCCCACCACCTGCCCCGCTTGCGATAACCCGGCCGTGCGCGACGACGATATGGCGGTGCGCCGCTGTACCGGCGGCATGGCCTGCCCGGCACAGGCAGTTGAACGCTTGATTCATTTCGTGTCCAAGGGGGCGTTTGATATCGACGGCATGGGTGAAAAAATTATCCAGGAATTATGGGCGGAAAAAATCATCCAAACCCCGGCGGATATTTTTACCCTCTCCTCGCGCCAAGCGGCGAAAGCATTTGATTTGACCGCCCGCGATGGTTGGGGCCAAAAATCGGTCGATAATTTATTCGCTGCCATTGCCGCGCGACGGGAAATCGCTTTTGATCGGTTTATCTATGCCCTGGGCATCCGCCAAGTAGGCGAGCAAACGGCCAGATTATTGGCGCGGCATTACGAGATGCCGGATCAGTTGTTATCGCGGCTGGAACAAGCCGCCGCTGGTGATGCCCCTGCCATAGCGGAATTGACCAATATCGATCAAATCGGCGACAGCACAGCCCAAGACATCGCGCGGTTTTTTGCCAACGCGGCCAACCGGCAGATGATCGCCGATTTGCGGCGGTACGTTTCGATTACGCCCCTGCCCAAAGCCAGCGGCAGTTCACCTATATCCGGCAAGACTGTAGTGTTCACCGGCAGTTTGGAAAAAATGTCCCGCGCCGAGGCGAAATCCCGCGCCGAATCGCTGGGTGCCAAAGTCGCAAGCTCGGTATCGAAAAAAACCGATTTTGTGATCCTGGGCGCGGATGCGGGCAGCAAAGCCAAAGCCGCCGCCGAATTGGGCGTGAAAACATTATCCGAAGACGAATGGCTTGAGTTAGTTGTTAGTCGTGAGTCGTAAGTCGTTAGGCGGACGCAATGGATACTACGATCTAACGACTAACGACTCACGACTATTTTCCGGCAGGCCTGTTTCAACCACGCTTTGGTTTTTGTATCAACCAACGGACTTAATTCTTGCCAGACGCGCGCGTGATAATTATCCACCCAAGTCCGTTCGTTAGCATGCAACATTTTGACATCAATCAACGCGCGGTCGTATGGGGCCAGCGTCAGCGTTTCAAAACCCAGAAAATCCTTACGGCCTTTGACCGGCTGCACCATGATCAAATTTTCGATGCGAATGCCATAAGCGCCGGTTTTGTAATATCCCGGCTCGTTCGATAGCACCATGCCGGGCTGTAATGCCACGCGGTTGGGAATTTGTGATATACGTTGTGGCCCTTCGTGGACGCATAAATAACTGCCAACGCCATGGCCCGTGCCATGCGCGTAATCCAAACCCGCTTGCCACAAATATTGCCGCGCCAACACATCCAACTGGCTGCCAGTCGTGCCCACCGGAAACTCCGCCTGTGATAACGCAATATGCCCGCGCAGGACGCTTGTGTAATTCCGCCGCTGTTCCACAGTCGGTTTGCCAATCGCGATGGTGCGGGTAATGTCGGTGGTGCCATCAACATATTGACCGCCCGAATCCAGCAGCAAAATTCCCGGCCGTTTTAATGTTGCCGCCGTTTTGGGATCGGCCCGGTAATGCACCAACGCGCCATTGGCATTGAATCCGGCAATCGTGCCGAAACTTTCGCCGCGATAGTTTTTTTGCGCGGCGCGGTATTGTTCCAGCACGGTTTTAATCGTTGCTTCGGTATGTTTCGCCAACGCCGCCATATCTAGCCAGTGCAAAAATTGCGCCATTGCCACGCCATCCCGCACATGGGCCGCGCGCATGCCCGCTTGTTCAACCTTGTTTTTACACGCTTTGGGCATCTGACAAGGATCGGGGGCATAAGCCACAACCGCACCCACCGCGCCCAGGCGATCAACAATTGCTTGGGCCACGGTCTGCGCATCGAGGACGATTTTTTGCTGCGCCAACCGCGCCAAATCATCCAACAGCGCGGCGGGCGGGCGGATCGTCACCGCCGCGCCCAAATGCCGCCGCATATCGGCATCTATTTTGGCCGCATCCACATATAAATCCACCGCTGCATCCGCATGCACCACCGCCATCGCCAGACATAACGGATTGTACGGCACATCATTGCCGCGAATATTCAACAGCCAGGCGATAGAATCCGTAGCCGTCAAAATGGTTGCGGCATAGCCCTGTTTTTTCAGGTGTTGGGCGATGGTTTTAATTTTATCGCTGTGGCTTTGCCCGGCCAGTTTTACTGGCTGCACCTCGGCCTTGCTCATGGGCGGCTGTGGCCGGTCAGTCCAAATCGCGTCGATCAGATTCAAAGCGACGGGGCTGAGCCGCAGGGCCGACTTGCCATAAGTATCCAATTGCGCCGGGGTAAACAGCCAAGGGTCGTAGCCAACAATAGATTTTTCCGGCAAGTTTTCCGACAGCCAATCGGCGATGGTAGCAGTCGGGGTAATTTTCGGCTGCCAGATTTTTTTCGGCAATTCGCGCTGTGCCTGAATGGTATAGCGCCCATCGGTAAACAACGCCGCGCGCGTGGCCGTAATCGCGGCGATCCCGGCCGAGCCCGCAAACCCCGTCAGCCAGTGCAGGCGCTGCGCCGATGCCGGGACATATTCGTTTTGATATTCATCCGCCATCGGCACCAAATAGGCGTCCAATCCGTGGCGGCGCATGTGTTCGCGCAAGGCGGCGAGTTTTTCTGGATAGTTCATTTTTGTAATCTACCCCCTCCCCTGAAACGATGGGTAGCCATCGTTTCAGCCTCCCCACAAGGGAAAACAAGAAGGGGAGATAAATGCAACACTACACCCTCTCGCCTCTCGCCTACCTACTTACCACCAACGTACTCCACCCATCCACGCGGATGCGCGATACCAAGCGCAGGCCAAAGCGGGCATAGGCCGATAAAACCATATTTTCCTGATGCGTCAGCAAGCCCGATAGAATGATCACGCCATTCGGGGCCAATTGCGCCTGCATGCCCAACGCCAAACGCCGCAGCGGCTTGGCCAAAATATTGGCAAAAATCACATCATGTTTGGGCGCAGATCGCAGCGCACGTTGCGTAAACGCGCTGCCAACAATGGGCTGTAAACGCGGACGCAAGCCATTGACGGCGACGTTGCGTTTGGATACGCGCACCGCCTCGGGATCGATATCGGCGGCGGTCAGGCGCGCCATGGGCCAAATCCGCCCGGCAGCCATGGCCAAAATCGCCGTGCCGCACCCCATATCGCACACGGATTGCGCATGATGTTTTATCCGGGCGATACGGTCCAAGGCCGCAAGACAGCCCCAGGTGGTGGCATGCTGCCCCGTGCCAAAGGCCGTGGCGGCATCAATCAAAATCGGTAGCACAGCGGGCGGGGCGCGTGGCGCATCGGTGGGGTGGACATAAAACCGCCCAGCGCGGATCGGGGCAAAGGATTCTTGGTTTTGTTTCAACCAATCAACTGGCGGCAGTTTTTTAAGAATAATGCGCTTGGGTTGTACCAGTGCTGTACGGAGGATTTTTTTGATATCATGCAAATCCGGTTTTTGCGCAAAAATCGCGTCCAATTGCCAATTGGGGGCGATATCTTCGACCGCGACCAATTTCTGCCCCGGCTCTTCGAACCAGATTACGGCCAACGCCAAATCGCCCAACACGGCTTCGGCGCGCTGGGCATTTTGATGATCGAGTTTTAGGGTGAGTTGGAACATGACGCGCTGAGATTACATTAATTCAACACGAGTTGTTAAGTGAATGATTAGAATGGTGTGTGGAATTCTATTTTAAACGCGCCGTGCGTTGCGCCAACGCGTTTTTACAAAAATTGGTTACCAAATTGGAATTGGCCGTAACCATCGCCAAATCTGCTACAGCCCACGTTAAGGATATCGCCAACAAAAAAGCGGACGGGGCGCGCTTGTCGGGGTCGGCAAGATTAATTGCGCTGTCTATAATTAATGGCGTGCGCGAGGCAAGAGTAACCCATCCAGTCGCTCGGATCGGAGATTGTTTTACCCAATCAACAACATTGCCAAAGGCTATTTTGGTAGTTTGCTGGCTTTCACGAAGTAAGATTGGTAGGGTTTGTGCGCCAATATATGCGCCCATACCTATTTCTTGGACTAGGGAGGCATCTGGCAGACTCTTCCAAAAAAATCCCATCGCCAACATATTACAAACCAAAGCCGAATTAAACGCAGCTTTGGCTTTGCCAAAATTAGAAAACAATACAGCTGATCCTAACCATGTTCCGCCCGCCGCGATTTGCCACGGGCTGCTGATCATAAATCCGTTCGCGAACATGGCAACGATAGTAACGATAAACAGATCCCCCGCCCCTTTTAAGGGGTCCATTACCCAACGCCGGGTAATTGGATTACCAACCAATAATCGGCCAATAACATTGGGATCTGTTTTATTCATATTTTAGCGTGCCATTTCTCTGGCTGCTACCATTACCATCCAAGATGCACCATACGGCGATTGCGGCGCATGCGAGATTTCATGGATATCTAGCAGCTTAAAACCTGCCTTACGCATGAATTGCACATACTGCCCAACGGAATAGTGAGAATCAGGGAATGTTACCGATTTACCGTCGCCTAGATCCAATTTGCACTCAAATTCCGAACCTGGGGTTAAGTAATTTTCCGGTTTGAAGGTGGTGACTTTACCTGGAACTGCATATTGACGGAAACATGGGTGCGGATCCGCGATGACCAAAACCCCGTCATCGGTCATTTTGCTTGTTACCAACGCCAGCAGCCTGTTGACTTGCTCGACGCTTGGGACAGTCAATAATACGGCGTTCAACACTGCCACTTGGGCCGGCTGGGCAGTCATATCAAGACCAGCTAAATCGTCCGTAACGATGATATTTGGTGTACCCGCCGTCACTAGGCGTGTTTTTGCCAACAACTCTGAGCTTGTATCATAGGCTACGACCTGTGAAGCCAACCGGGCATAACGAACACTGAATTGTCCAGCGCCGCAACCTGCATCGATTACTCTCTTGCCTGCTATGATCGGGCCTACAATTTCATCCATTTGCTGAATGATTTCCACTGGTCTGTCAGCATCTGCAACCTCAGCATATTTACCAAGATGGCCCCATTGCACATCCCTATTTCCATTAGACATATAAAAGCTCCATAAAAATTAAGTATGGAACGCTTATAGGGGAGAAATTGAGGAACGCAAGTGTAATATTTCTGTAATAACTACACCCGACTCACAAACCCTTCGACCACTTTTTTGCGGCCAGCTTTGTCGAATTCGATATCCAATTTATCGTGATCCACCGCCAGAATCCGGCCATAGCCGAATTTTTGGTGGAACACGCGCATCCCCACCGTGAACCCCGCCAGGGACGTTTGCTGGCTACCCGCATTGGGAATGCGGCGCGGGGTGATATCCAACATCGGGCGCGGCGTATCGCCGCCATCGCCGCGATACCGATCCCACCCATAATCTTTGGCGACGCGGGTATGGCTCATCGGTTTGGGATAGGATGTGGATTCGGTGTAATCGGTGTGATTTTTGGGAATCTCGCCGATAAAGCGGCTGGGCAAATTGTTTTGCCATTGATTATACACCCGCCGCGTGTGGGCATAGGAAATATGCGCGCGTTCTTTGGCACGCGTGATACCGACATAGGCCAGGCGACGTTCTTCTTCCAATCCGGCATTGCCGTTTTCATCCATGGATTTGGCGCTGGGGAAAATGCCTTCTTCCCACCCGGGCAGGAATACATAGGGGAATTCCAATCCCTTGGCGCCATGCAGTGTCATCAATGACACCATATCGGCATCTTGTTTGTCGTTATTGTCCAATACCAGCGCGACGTGTTCCAAAAACCCCAACAGGTTTTCGTAATCGCCCATGGCGGTGATCAATTCCTTGAGGTTGTCCAAACGCCCCGGCGCTTCGGGCGATTTGTCGTTTTGCAGCATCAGGGTGTAACCCGATTCCTCGAGGATGATTTGCGCCAATTCCGCATGCGGCGTGGTCTCGGCCATTCTTGCCCAGCGTTCGATATCATCACAAAATTGGCGCAACCCCTTGCGCGCGGCGCCGCGAATTTCATCGGTTTCAACCAGGCGCAAGGTGGCTTCGAATAAACCAATTTGATTCTGGCGGGCATAGGCGTGCAGAATCTGCACCGACGCTTCGCCGATGCCGCGCCTTGGCAGATTGACGATGCGTTCGAACGCCAAATCGTCGCTGCGGGATGAGACCAAGCGCAAATACGCCATCGCGTCGCGGATTTCGGCGCGTTCATAAAACCGCAACCCGCCCACCACGCGATACGGGATGCCCAGTTGCAGCAAGCGTTCCTCGAAGGCGCGGGTCAAATACCCAGCCCGTACCAACACTGCCATGCCGTTCAATTTAATGCCGCGCCGCTGTGCGGCTTCGATTTCATCACCGATATACCGCGCCTCGTCCTCGCCATCCATGCAACTGCGGATACGCACCGCATCGCCCATATCGGCATCGGTCCATAATGTTTTGCCGTGACGCTTGCCGTTATGCGCGATCACCGCACTAGCCGCGCCCAAAATATGGCCGGTGGAGCGATAGTTTTGTTCCAGGCGAATGATCTTCGCCTCGGCAAAGTCTTGGTCGAATTTTAAAATATTGCCAATCTCGGCCCCGCGCCAGGAATAGATCGATTGGTCGTCATCACCCACGCAACAAATGTTTTGATGCTGCTGCGCCAATAAGCGCAGCCATAAATATTGCGCGACGTTGGTATCCTGATATTCATCGACCAGCACATATTTGAATTGCCGTTGGTATTGCGCCAATATTTCCGGATTTTTTTGAAACAGAATTAAATTGAATAACAGCAAATCGCCGAAATCGACGGCGTTCAGGGCAATCAGCCGCTCCTGATACAAGCGATACAAACCCTGCATCCGCCCGCCCGCCAAATCCCCGGCCAGGCCCGCAGTGATTTTATCGGGCGTCAAGCCGCGATCTTTCCAACGTTGAATGACGGACATCAATAAGCGCGCGGGGGATTGATCCTCGGCAATGTTTTCAGCACTCATAATTTGTTTTAACAGACGGATTTGATCGTCCGTGTCGATGATGGTGAAATTGCTGCGCAACCCCACCCCCTCGGCATGGCGGCGCAAAATCCGCGCAGCCAGGGCGTGGAATGTGCCCAGCCATAAACCTTCGGCCCGCGCGCCGATTAAATGCGACACGCGCTCGACCATTTCCCGCGCGGCTTTGTTGGTAAAAGTGACCGATAAAATTTCATGCGGACGCGCGCGGCCCAGTTGTAAAATATGCGCCAGGCGAGCGGTTAAAACCCGGGTCTTGCCCGTCCCCGCCCCGGCCAGCACCAATACCGGGCCATCGACCGTTTCCACCGCCGCCAGCTGCGCGGGATTCAGCCCAGCCAGATAGGGGGCGTTGGTATGCAGGGACAAATTCATCGGTTGCGACAGGGCCAGGTTGGACATAGCGCCAATCTAGGCCAAGCGTGGCCGAAAACAAAGCCAGAACGCGCCTACCATGAAACTTGGGATAAAACTTGCGCTGCGTTTCTGTTTGCGATATAAATGGGGGATGCGTGTTACATTCACCAGAACCCAATTACTGCTCAACCGGGCCCAAGGCTATGCGCCTGGTATTGTGCCACCGGTTGACCCGGTATTTGCGGTTGGGCGGGAATTGCCAGCGCGAGTGGATGTTCTGGACACTATGGCCAAAGCGCCCGTTATGCCTCTAGCCAACCGTCCCGGCGATAGGTTTGAGCGCGGGTGGAGCGAGCCAGATCCGACCTATAGCACTGCCATCGCAACAACCATATCACCTGCAGTCAAAGCAAGAGCCAAACCCGCGAAGAGTCGGTGATTGCCTTTTCTTTGTCACCCCGGCGCAGGCCGGGGTCCAGTTCTTAGGCCATTTGTGGATGCCGGCCTTCGCCGGCATGACAATCATGGGGAAATATAAACTTAAACTACGATAGGTTCTTGCCTAAGCCGGAAGCTGAGTACCGTTTTTATTCGGCGCGGCCTGGGCGGCGTTGTCGTTGGCGACGGCCATAGGCTGAGTGCTGGGCACGCGAAAGAAGGAGATCGGTTTTTCCGATACCAGCCAGTTAAAATCGAATTGCGAAAAATTATCGATAACCATTGGTTTTTCCTTATTTTATTACAAATTCTCCCCGAATTCTTGCACCATAGCACAAAAATCCGCCAATTGCAACGGGGTCGTAATGAAAATAAGTAGGTAGTGGATAGTGATTAGTGGAGAGGTAAAAGGTTAAAAATACCCCTCACCTCTCACCACTTTTCACTCTCGGCTAGCTCGCCTTGGCCAGTTTCAGGCGCGCGACTGTATCTGGCAGGCCCAGTTCGCGGCGCAGCTGGCGGGCGGCATTGACCATGTTTTGCAACGCTGCCTCGGTTTCGATCCAGCCCCGGGTTTTCAACCCGCAATCCGGATTGACCCAGATATGATCGAGCGGCAACAAATCCTTGGCCCGCATCAGCAACAACAACATTTCATCCCGGCTGGGCACGCGCGGGGAATGGATATCGTATACGCCCGGCCCGATTTGATTCGGGTATTTGAAATCGACAAAGGCGTTCAAAATTTCCATCGCACTGCGCGCGGTTTCAATCGAAATCACATCGGCATCCATGGCCGCGATTTGCGGCATGATGTCGTTGAATTCCGAATAACACATATGGGTGTGGATCTGCGTATCGTCGCGCACCCCCGAGGCCGAGAGGCGGAAACACATCGTCGCCCAATCCAAATACGCGTCCCAGTCAGCGCGATGGATCGGTAAACCTTCGCGGATCGCGGGTTCGTCGATTTGAATAACCTTGATCCCGGCTTGTTCCAGATCCACGGCCTCATCGCGGATCGCCAGGGCGATTTGTTTGGCGGTTTCGCTGCGCGGCTGATCGTCACGGACGAATGACCATTGCAAAATGGTGATCGGCCCCGTCAACATGCCCTTGACCGGACGGTCGGTCAATTTTTGCGCATAGGTGGACCAGCGCACCGTCATCGGCTCGGGGCGCGAGACATCGCCAAAAATAATCGGCGGTTTCACACAGCGCGAGCCATAGGATTGCACCCAGCCGTTTTGCGAAAACACAAAGCCGGATAATTGTTCGCCGAAATATTCGACCATGTCGTTGCGCTCGAACTCGCCATGCACCAACACATCGATGCCGATTTTTTCCTGTAATTTGATCGATTGCTTGATCTGATCCTTGAGGAAAAATTCGTAACTGGCCAAATCGCGTTTGCCGGATTTAAATTCGGCGCGCGCTGCCCGCACTTCTTTGGTTTGCGGAAATGATCCGATGGTGGTCGTCGGCAAGGCCGGAATTTGCAGCACCGCCGTTTGCGCGGCCTTACGCGCTTCGAATGGCGCGTGGCGTTGCGCCAGGGCGGGGGTGATGGCGGCCGTGCGTTTTTTCACCGCGTCATTATGAATCAATTTCGATGACGCGCGATCGGCAATCGCCTTTGCATTATCGGCCAATTCGGTTTTAACTTCGCCCTCGCCCGATACCAGGGCGGTTTTTAACACTTGGATTTCCGCCAATTTTTGTTTGGCGAAACCCAACCAGTTTTTAATCGCCGGGCCCATTTTGACTTCGCCGTCCAGATCGACGGGCGAGTGCAATAACGAACAGGACGGCGCTACGATCAGCCGCGCCGCGCCGATTTTCTTCTCGGCATCCTGCAGGGTTTTTAGCGCCTTGGTCAAATCCGTTTTCCAGATGTTGCGGCCACTGACCACGCCCAGCGACAAAACCAACGATGACGGCGCTTTGGCCAACACATCGGCGGTCTGCGCCGATCCGCGCACCAAATCGACATGCAAGCCCGCTACGGGCAATTGCAGCGCGGTTGGCAAATTGCCACCCAGCGATTCAAAATACGTCGTCAGCATAATCTTGCATTTGCTGGCCGCCGATAGTTTTTCATACACGCGTTTGTACAGCGCACGGGTGGCGTCATCCAAATCCATAACCAACGCGGGTTCGTCGATCTGCACCCATTCGGCCCCGGCAGCGGCTAGTTTTTGCAATACTTGCTCATACACCGGCAACAAACCGTCGATTAAATCGGTGGTTTTGCCCTGGCCATTATCCATTTTGCCTAACAACAAGAATGTCAGCGGCCCGATCAACACCGGGCGGGGCGAAAAACCCAACGCCTTGGCTTCGGTAAACTCATCAACCGCCTTGGTCGTGGACAGCGCGAAATTCTGACCCTTGGTAAACACGGGTACGATATAGTGATAATTGGTGTCGAACCATTTGGTCATATCGAGTGCGGGAACATCGATATCATTTTCCGCATGGTGATGGTGATGACCGTGGGCACAGCCTGGGCCGTGCACATGGCCTTGCTGGCCGCGCGCCATGGCGAAATACGTTGCCAGGGGCACATTGCCGCCCTTGTGGCCATAAATCTTCGGCACCGCCCCCGTCATGGCGATGGTATCCAGGGTCTGGTCATAATAGGAAAAATCGTTGCATGGAATATGATCGATCTTGGCATCGCGCTGCAATTGCCAATGGCGGGCGCGCAACTCCTTGGCGACTGCGTGCAATTCGGCCTCGGTCGAATCGCCGTGCCAAAATGCCTCGAGCGCGTTTTTCAATTCGCGTTTAAAACCGATGCGGGGGAAACCCAAATTTGCTGCTAACACCATGACACACTCGCTTTCTGTGGCTTATGGGATCAATCTAACAACTCAAATCCTTAACAAATATTAAATTCCGCTCAATCAATGCTATTTTATGGCCGATGTGGCGGGTATGGGGGCCTCGAGCTCCTTGGCTTTGGGCCGCAAACCCAATAAATGACACACCGCATAGACCAAATCTGCCCGGTTGAGGGTATAAAAATGGAAATGCCGCACGCCCATCCCGGCCAACACTTGGCATTGTTCAGCCGCCGTGACGGCCGCGATTAATTTGCGCACCTCGGCATCGTCATCGAGACCCGCAAAGTTTTCCGCAATACTATCCGGAATACGCGCGCCGCATTGGGCGGCGAATTTTTGCACTTGGGAAAAAGAATTGATCGGCAAAATCCCCGGCACGATTGGCTGGGTAATGCCGATGGCGCGGGCCTGTTCTAAAAACCGCATATAAGTTGCGGGCTCGAAAAAGAATTGCGTGATGGCGCGATCCGCACCCGCATCCAGCTTGCGTTTCAACGCTTGCAGATCGGTATTTAAATCCGGCGCGTCGGGATGTTTTTCGGGATAGGCCGCAACCGAAATCTCGAAATTATGCAACCGTTTCAATCCTGCGACCAAATCAGAGGTGTATTGATACCCATCCGCATGCGGCACATAGGCGCCGCCGCCCGGCATGTCGCCACGCAGCGCGATCAAATGGCGGATGCCGTCTTGCCAAAGCGCGTCGGCCACGGTATTTACCTCGCCCTTGCTGGCGGCAACACAAGTCAAATGCGCGGCCATGGGAATGCCAGTCAGATCCTGAATCGCCTTGGCCGTGAATTGGGTTTTCGCCCGCGTGCTGCCGCCCGCGCCATAGGTCACGGTCATAAACCCGGGCTGCAAGCTGGCCAGTTTTTGCGCAGCAGGCCACAGATTCTGTTCCGCCTCGATGGTTTTGGGGGGAAAGAATTCGAACGACACGCGAATCCCTGGCTGGCGGTACAAACCACCCAATTCGCGCCAGGCTTGTTTTTGCCCCTCGCCCCTTTTGGCAGACAGGGCGCGAATCGAATCGATAAAACTAATCGCCATGTTAAATCCCCAAGTTTACGCGGCTTTGGGCCGTTTGCGCGGCGAAGTTTTCTGGCTTCGCTGCGCGGTTAGAATGAATATCTTAAGTGGCTTGGACGGATCGTGGATTATATCCAAATCCATCACCTGCAACCCCGCCTCTTCGCACCAGGCTTGGACGGCAGAGGGCTGAAATCCGGGCCAACGATGTTGAAACCCATCGCGGATTTTTTGCACATCATGTTCAACGAAATCGACAATGACCAAACGCCCAGAGGCGCGCAGCATGCGCGCGGCCTCGGCAATGACTTGGGCCGGGCGTTCGGCGAAATGCAACACGTGGTGAATGGTCACGGCGTCCACCGATTCGGACGGTAACGGCAATTGGTACATATCGGCCTGTTGCACCCGGCAATTTTGTAAATCGGCCAAGGTCAATTTGGCCCGGGCCAAGGACAGCATGTCGCGCGACAAATCGATGCCCATGGCGTGGGTAACCCGTGGGCCGAATAATTCCAGCATGTGCCCGACACCCGTGCCAATATCCAGCAAATCCCGCACACTATCGACCGGCAGGGCGCGCAACAGCGCTTGATCGATTTTTTGTTCATCGGGATAATAACGGCGCAGCGCCCGCAACTTTTCGCCATTCGCCGCAGAAAGCGGGCTGGCCAATTCGTAGCGGCGCTGTTTCAGATCTTCCAGCGCCTTGATCTCAAGCTCGGTGCCGCCATATAACGGCAATAACGCCTTGGCCAAGGCCGGGCCAATGCCGTCGGTCGGCACCCGGTAAAATGCATACGTGCCTTCCCGCAACCGCTCCAGCACCTCGGCGGCGCATAAAACCTTGAGATGGCGGGAAACGCGGGGCTGGCTTTGGCCCAGGATTTGGGTCAAATCGCTGACCGAAAGCTCTACGCGCTGACACAGCGCAAAAATCCTCAGCCGCGTCGGCTCCGCCACGGCGCGTAAAGCGGCCAGCAAGGCTTTGGGAGCAAAATCGGGGGCGGGGGGCTTGGCCATGATCTGTTCTACCCTAGTATATAAAGATATGTTTATATATTTAGTTAAGAATGTGATTTTTACTGGCTAAAGAGAGGTTTTTGCGCCATACCTGTCTGCGGCAATTTTGCTACATTATTTTCGGGGTAACTTCGTGTTTTCACTGGATAATTGCAAGATTCTTGCTATGTGTGATATGTGGTTAAGAATTTTTAAAATCTTGGAAACGCATACTATAAACATCAATTTTTGCGCCGGAGCCGTTGTGATGAGAAAGCTTGTTCTAATTTTTGGTTTACTGTTTTTGACGGCCTGTGCGTCTGCGACCGATACCAAATCGGTCAATAGCGGTGTCAATGACCCCATGGAAGGGTTGAACCGCGCCATGTTCGAAGCCAATTATTTTCTCGATGGCTTGATTTTAAAACCGGTCGCTTATTTGTACCGCGATTTGCCGCCACCCGCCGTGCGTGAATCGATGGATCGGTTTTTGTTGAATTTGGGCGAGCCGTTGAACTTCATCAACCACACCCTCCAAGCCAACGCGCAGGGCGCGGCTAACAGCTTGATGCGCTTTGTGGTCAATTCGACCATCGGCGTATTGGGCATATTCGATGTCGCCGATGCCTGGTTTGCCATTCCGCATCAGCGCGAAGATTTCGGCCAAACCCTCGCCTATTGGGGCGTCGGCGATGGCCCATATGCCATGCTGCCTCTATTCGGGCCGTCCAATACGCGCGATACGGTTGGCCGCGTCGCGGATTTTTTCCTGGATCCCTTCCGTTATGTGGTTGATGTGCGCAATGGCGAGGAAGAATGGGCGCGCGCTTATAACATTACCGATGGCGTCAGCGGCCGGGCCGAGATTTTATCGGTAACAGAGGATTTGGAGAAAAATTCGGTCGACTACTACGCCGCGATCCGCAGCTTGTACAAACAACGCCGCGATTTCTTGATCCAGAACAAGGACGCCGACCGCGCCCAAAAAATGCCATCGTCCGCTGGTACGGTTAAAAAACAACGGCGCTCGGACGTGCCGGGTGGATTGGAATTGAATTTGTCCGGCGGGCAAATCATGACCGATCAAGAATTGCCGTTGCGGCCAATCGTTTCGGTACAATAAATTTCATCCATAGGGTAAGCAATGCGCGGCGTCTGGTTTTCGTTGGTTTTGATCTTGGCTTTTGTTTTGGCGGCTCCGGCCGGTGCCGTCGTGCCCAAAGGGGCCAATGCCGCGATGCGGTTTATCGACAATTTGTCGCAGACTGCTATCACCACCTTGACCGAAAAAAACATCCCCGAGGCCGAGCGGCAGCGCCGTTTCAAAGTGTTATTGAACCAGAATTTCGATGTTCCCTATTTGGGACGTTTTTCATTAGGCCGCTATTGGCGCCAAGCAACGACCGAACAGCAGCAAGAATATTTGCGCT
>Ga0315901_10004243_pt1 | contig 17957 bp, 34 predicted proteins | sample LakEriMetagenome_10_FD_203761 | JGI IMG/M metagenome (GOLD analysis project Ga0315901, IMG submission 203761) | Freshwater fungal communities from buoy surface, Lake Erie, Ohio, United States - Buoy 2 MA116 | ecosystem: Environmental > Aquatic > Freshwater > Lake | place: USA: Lake Erie, Ohio...
GCCGCATGCGGTAAGGTTATTGCCACACTTAAATCAATGTCTCAAGAAGTAGGCGTTGATGTTGAAAAGGTAAAACAAGTTGCAACAATCTCCGCAAACAATGATGAAACTATCGGAGGCCTTATTGCAGAAGCAATTCGAGTAGTAGGACGAGATGGTGTTATTACCGTTGAGGAAGCAAAGGGTACTGAAACTGAAATCAAGACAGTAGAAGGTATGCAATTTGATCGTGGTTATCTTTCTCCGTATTTTGTTACCAACCAAGAGAAGATGACAGTAGAAATGGAGAATCCATATATTCTTCTTGTAGATGGCAAAGTATCTTCAATGAAAGAATTGTTACCAGTATTAGAACCAGTAGTTCAAACCGGACGTGGATTGTTAATCATTGCAGATGATGTTGATGGTGATGCATTAGGCACATTGGTTGTTAACCGCATCAGAGGAGCATTGAAAGTAGCAGCAGTGAAAGCACCAGGCTTTGGCGATAAACGCAAAGCAATGCTTGAAGATTTGGCTATTTTAACGGGCGGTACTGTAGTCTCTGAAGATACTGGATACACATTATCCGATGTTGGAATGGAAGTGTTAGGCAGTTGCGAAAAGGCTGATATCACTAAAGACAAGACAACTATTATCAATGGTTACGGCGAATCAGAAGCAGTTCAAAAGCGTATTGAACAAATCCGAGTTGAAATTGAAAATACAACTTCTGATTATGAAAAAGAAAAACTTCAAGAGCGTTTAGCTAAACTTGCAGGAGGTGTAGCAGTATTATATATTGGCGCGGCAACTGAAGTTGAGATGAAAGAAAAGAAAGACCGAGTTGACGATGCTCTGGCAGCAACTCGAGCTGCAGTTGAAGAAGGTATCGTTCCGGGCGGCGGCGTTGCTTTGATTCGAGCTATTGAAAAGTTAACAATTGATTCGGTAAATGAAGATGAACGTTTAGGTGTTGACATTGTTAAAAAAGCATTAGAAGCTCCATTATATCAAATTGTTAGTAATGCTGGCGGGAATGGTGATGTAGTAGTTCACTTTGTAAAAGAAGGTCAAGCAGCACATGGATATAATGCTCGTACGAATGAGTATGGCGATATGATTGAAATGGGTATTGTAGATCCAACCAAAGTAACCAGAACGGCAGTTGAAAATGCAGTATCAATTGCTTCAATGATTTTGATGACAGAATGTGTAATTGTAGATGAGCCTTCTAAAGAAGAAGAAGCTCCAATGCCAATGATGTAATGAAAAGATTCGCAAAACATAATTTCCAAATTGGGCCGGTGGAAGATATTCACCGGTCCTTGGACATTGTAGAACACGTACTCAATGAAGCACGCGATTTAGGATGCGAAGTTGAGATAGTAACATATGCATTGAAAATGATGAAGGAAAATCCTAAGTTACAAATTTCAGATGCAATCATTACATCAATAAATGAATGGGTGAAATGAGATCGGTATATCGTCACGGAGATAATGCATATATCATTAAAGATCAAAAACCAATTAGTTATTTTGGAAAAATCCTAGGTGAAGCTCCAAATATGGAATATGTACAAATGTATATGCAATGGCGTGAATGTGATCACGTATTAAGAAATGAAACTCACTTTATGTTTTGTGAAACTATAAAAGATGCTGAATATGAATTGGACGGCGATAGTATTGATTAGTGCCTGGATTATAGAATTAGGTTGGATAATGTACCAATTGATTAAATACATAACTCACGATGAAGATTAAATTTTATTTACATACAGTATGGGGCGATCATTTCAAACAATTAGCATTGATACCTACTATATTCATAACTAATAATAAATTTGAAAGAAATCGATTCTCAGTTCTAAGTATCAGCTTTTTAGCTTGGGACTTTGGTATATCATTTTACAAGGAATTATGAATAACATAGAACACGATTACCTTAAACTACTTAACGATATAATGGTTAAAGGAGTAGAAAAAACAGATAGAACCGGTACCGGTACTCGTTCTGTATTTGGCAGACAAATTCGTCATGATATGAGTTTAGGCTTTCCACTTCTTACAACTAAGAAGATGCCATTTAAAACTATTGTAACTGAGTTGTTATGGTTTTTAAAGGGAGATACTAATATCAAGTATTTGGTTGATAATGATGTTCATATCTGGGATGGCGATGCTTATAAGAATTACGAAAAGACAGTTAAGTTGTCAATTGACAAAGCTACTGACGAGGGTATTCTTAAGGACTCAACTGATTACAATATTCTAAGTAAAGAAGGATTCATTGATCGAATTAAAAACGATAATGATTTTGCTAAGCAGTGGGGTGAATTAGGACCAATTTATGGTAAGCAATGGAGAAGTTGGAATTTTCCTGAAGTGAATGGTTATTTTGGACCAATAGATCAAATTAAAATCCTTAGCCAATCACTCAAAACAAACCCAGACTCTAGACGATTAATGGTTTCAGCTTGGAATGTAGGTGAATTACATCAAATGATTCTTCCGCCTTGTCATTATGGATTTCAAGTTTATACAAGAGAGTTGAGTGCTAAAGAAAGAACAGCATTGGGTAGTAATGGTAGTACTAGGTTATATGATATGATTAAAGAAGGTGATTATACAACAGTTGATGCTGATGTAGAGATGCATAAAGTATGTGATGATGTTAATATCCCTAAACGAGCAATCTCTTTAATGTGGAATCAACGCAGTGTAGATACACCATTAGGATTACCTTTCAATATTGCATCTTATGCTCTCTTATTAGAGTTATTGGCAAAAGAAACAAATATGGTTGCTGATGAATTAATTGGAAACTTAGGAGATTGTCATATCTATAACAATCAAATAGATGGGGTGAAAGAACAACTTACTCGCATACCAATGTCTCTAGGTAAATTAGTTATTAATGATGAATTTTGGAATCCGGATGCAGGAGTATTCGACCAACAAGATCTTAGGCCAACTGACTTTTATGTAGATGGATATGAATCGCATCCTAGAATTAATTTTCCCTTAAGCAATTAAGATTTAGGTGGTAAGCTGATATTTATATAAAAGGAATGTTATGCCGTATGTATACGAAACTCATAACCTAATTACAAATTGTAAGTATATTGGTTATTGTTCTAAAGAACCAAATAAATCTAAATCATACTTAGGGTCAGGTAAAATTCTAAATGCTGCTATAAAAAAATACGGTAAAGAAAATTTTTTGAAAACTATTATTAAAGAATTTGATAATGAAACTGATGCTCGTTTATATGAAGAATACTTAATTGATAAATATAACGCAATTAATAGTTCAGATTATTATAATTTAACAAAAGGTGGATTTGGAGGATGGTCTGATGCTGCAATAACTTCGAGATCATCATATGAAACAAAAAATAAAATACGAAATACACTTACGGGTAGAAAACGACCAAAAGAAGTTGGAGTAAAGTCCGGAATGAAATTAAAAGGACGAAAACAAACACCGGAGGCAATAGAAGCACGTAGAATAGGAATATTAAATTATTATAAAAATGCTGATAAAGATGTTTTAAATGATCGAAATAAAAAAGTATCAGTTGCATTAAAAGATAAACCTAAATCTGAAAGTACAAAGATTAAGTTAGGTAAATTAAATGCTAAATATTCAGATGAAATCATTTTACATGTTAAGCAATTAATTAATGACGGAGTACCATATAAACAAATTGAAAAACTATATGGCATTGGCGCAGAATCATGTACCCGAATTAAACAAGAAAAATCTTATAAATGGTTATGGACTTAATATCAACACATCCAATTAAAAAATCAGACCTAGGCTTCCATGGCAATCTTTTTGGAGGCGCACTTTTAAAATGGATTGACTCTTCCGCCGCAGGATACGCTATGCAATTATGCGATACGCCCCGTATGGTAACGGTATCAATTGATCAATGTAATTTCGAACGTCCAGCAAAGGAATCACAACTATTAAAGATATATGCACGACCAACTCGAGTTGGCAATACATCCATGACACTTTATATGGAAGCCCGAGCTCATAATGTATATACAGGCAAACAAGATCTCGTATTAAAAACACATATTACCTTTGTGCAAATTGATGAAGGTGGTAATTCTATTCCATTAGGTGAAAAAGCAAAAAAGCGTATTAGTACCATGTTAGAAACTAAGTAGTTTTATTCTCTAAGTTTGATATTTATTATTGAACATTAAAAAGGAGAGAACGAATGAAAAAACTAACAAGTTTATTAACCCTCCTTGCTGTTACATTACTTACATCAGTTACTTTATTTGCCCAAGCACCTGCCGCACCAGGCAATGGTATTTATGGATTAATTCATGCAGAATATCAAGTAGGGCCAACATCGCAAGGAACAACAACTGCAAATATTACTTTGCAGAACACAACATTAACGAAATACACTGCAACCCAGTTTCGTGTATTTTATGACAAAATTGCATTTACAAATGCAACAGTTGCATTGATTGGTTCAACTACGAACTTGGATATGCAATACGTAACTAATGCAGCTAATGGATATATTACTATTACATTGGTATATACAGGTGCATCGGCTACGTATACATTAGCAAACGGCGAGCGTTTTGCAATTACTTTCACTCACGCTGGGCCTGCAGTATTTAATAACTTAGTATCAATTACGCCTATGACTTGGACGGGAACGCAAACCTTCCAACAATATGCAGCAACTGGTGCAGGTATGGATACTACGTTGAATTTGCATAACTATGGCGGTAACTTCATTTTACCTACATTTACATTTGCAGGGACATTTACTAACGTAACTGGTACGGGTGCTAAAAACTTGTCATTAGCATTAGAAACGCGTCCTGCAGGCGGTTCTACATGGACACAACATTCAACATATACAACTAACAACTCAGGTAACTTCAACTTTACAGTTAACTTAGATACAACATATTGGGATGTACGTTTAGCTATTAAAGGTGATACGATGGATGTTGGTAACATTATTTCATCAACCGATGCACAATTGATTAATCAATGGGTATTAGGTAATGGCACAATGACAGGCTTTAATTATTATGCTGCTGATATCAACGGATCTAACAATGTTACTATTACAGATGCATACGGTGTATTTAGTCGCGTAGCAGGTAACTTCAATCAATGGCCAAATAACACTAAAGATGTTAAATTCTTTACAGCAACTGAATTTGCGACAATTGATGGATCATCGACAAACTTTACATCAACTATCCCAGGTGTAACTAACTTCAACTATGAGATTATTGCAAGTCAACCATCAACAGTAACATTCTATGTAGCTGTGCCAGGCGATGCAAATGGTACTGGTTATCATATGGCTCGTGCTACTCCAATTGAAATTTTAATTGATCCAACACCAGGCGTACCAAATCAAATCTATAATGTAATTGATAATACAGTAGAATATGATTTCCCAACTTCAGCAATCGAAGTGAATGTACCATACTTATCAGTTCAAGCTGGTAACTTAGTAGATATTCCAGTTAAAGTATTTACAAATGGACAACAACTTAATGCAATGCAATTTGGTTTAAAGTATGATCAAGATGTATTAGAGTTTAAAAACATCTATGCAACTAGTGCAGCAATGAAATGGTTAACTTATGTTAATCCTAATAATGGAGAAGTTAATTGGGGAGGATATGATCCAACTGATAATACTAATCCAATTAATGATGGAGATGAGGTTATACGCATTCAATTCTTGGCATTAGCACCACAATCTGCTTGGACAGAAAGTCCACTTTGGACAACTGACAAATATGCTGGTAATTTAATTCATAAAGATTTAGCAATCACTCCAGCAAATGGCGTGTTACAAGTAGTTAAAAGCACCGTAGGCGATGTTATTGATTTGAATACTATTGAATTATTTCCAAACCCAGTTTCAGAAGAAGTAGCAATTACATTTAATGTAGCAAATGCTTCATTGGATGCACAATTAGCAGTATATGATTTGCAAGGTAGAAAAGTAGTAACAATTTTATCGGGACAGTTACCTGCAGGCCAATACACATACGTTAAAAACTTGGGTCGCCTTGCCCCGGGAATGTATGTTGTAAATTTGTCTTCAGATACAAATACTCCGATAGTAGAAAAATTAATTAAGGAATAAAAAAATGTCAGAAGAAATGAATGATGGCACATGGTCAGGTCTTAGAAAGACGATTGTTGGTACATTAGGCACGGTTGTAGCTGGTGGTGGTACCTGGTTAGGAGTTACGCTATTTGGCGGTGGTAATGAAGAACCTAAAGAAGAAACAAAAACAGAACAAGCAGCACCTGCTCCTGTAGTTGTTAATGTTCAACAGAACCAAGAAAATAAACAAAAGGTTGATAATGGCGGCGGTGTAGTTCGTGAAAGAATTATTGAAAGACCTGCAGCAACGCAGGCTCAACCAGAAAAACCTAAAAAAGTAGAAGAAGAATCATGGTAAGATTATTTATCATATCTTTGTTGTTTGGGCTGGCTTCTTGTAAGTCAGCTCAAGCACAAGGTATAGGCTCAGTTAAAACTGAACAATATCAAGCAGAATTTGAAAAGAAGCAAAGCATTGAAGCGGTAGCAGATTATGATGGAACAGTTCAAATTCCAATACAAGTATTAAAAATTGGAATCAATGAAGAGCTTTATGCAATGTATCCGGAATTAAAAGATAAGCGAGTAGGTTTAGGTGTTGCTAACATTGTATTAGAATACTTAGAATACACTAATCGTTTTATCTTTACAGAAGAAAAAGAAGATATTAAGCAACGAATGATTGCTCAAGATAAAGCATCTGATAAAGGCATATCACAAAATAAAATTGATGTTAAAGGCAATGTTATTCTAGCAAAGTACTTTGTATACATCGAAGTGTATGACTTTTCAGTATCAGAAGATGAAATTGTTAAAGTAGATGGCAAACAAACAATAACGCAGACTACGAGATTAGGATTACAAGTTAAATTTGTTGATGCAGAGACAGGACAAGTAATTATAGGTTCTGGTTTAGGCGAATCAAATACGGTAAAAATGACAACTATATTAGATGATGTTACTGATGAGGTTAAATTTAATCAATCTACTATAGGAATAAGCACCAAAAAAGCACTTGAGACGGCATCTAGTAGAATCGTTAGCAGAATGATTGCTAAAGGAATATTTACACATTGAGACTGTATTTTCTCATATCGATATTTATATGTATATTTATAAGTTTTTCAGCTCATGGCCAAACTTATAATTATAGTTATACTGATCCTTGTACAGGAAATTTAAAAACAATCATCGTTCCAATTAATGGCAACTTAACAGTTAGTTATTATGGAGAGATTGGATCATTTGGTTATAATGATTTTGTTAATGGAACATTTGAAAATTGGGCATCTGGTATATTTGATCAATATGGTCAAAATTCACCATGTGCTACAGTAGTAGGAGTTAACACAACGGTAACGGTTACGCAAAATACCACATTCACAGTTCTGGGTATTTTGAATTCATTATCATCAATTGCAGAGATAGCAAGTAGTGGTGCTACAAACATTCTCGGAGGTTCAGTATCATCTATAGGTAATGTAGGAGCTGGGAACGATAATTCAAACAATGAAAGTAAGGAAAATAAAAATGGCAACAGTAATGGCAATAATAACAGTAATGCTAATAATAACAATAGCAGTAATGTCAATGGTGGCAGTAGTAGCAGTGAAACGTCGGGACAAGAAAGTGGCGGAACAACACAAGAAACATCACCAGAACAAGGAAGCACAGAACAAACCGGTGGAGGAGGCGGCGAAGCTAGCTCTAGCTCCGAGACAACACAAAGCGAATCACCAGGAAGTCAAGGAACAGGTACAGAAGGCAATGGCTCATCACAACAAGGCAATGGTGGAACAGGCGAAGGAAGCCAAACCGAAGGCTCGTCGCAAACCGAGACGCAATCGCAAGAAGAAACCGGCGGCAAATCAAATATAACGGGTGGAGCAACTACTACTACAAAGAATGCTCCAAGTAAGTCCGAAGGCGGCAAACCTAGTGTTGTAGCATCTAGTGACTTTGTTGGATTCAACTTTAGAAACTCAGAAGTTCGTACCGGTGCTAAAGCAACAGGAGGTTATACTGCATTGCGTTGGGATGGACAAAGAAGTTGGGGAGCATTAGCAGACTATACAACAGCATTACGAGGTCCTAACATTACAGGATTTTATGCTTGGATTAAACCTAAGTCAGTAACATTGTTATCAGGTACTGCTACAATTGGATTTGATGGTAATAAATCATTATATGGAACGATTGCAGCGGGACAGATGTTTTCATTTCAGAAAGTGCCAAAACTGAAAGCGGTTTATATGGGTACGGTATCATATGGACATATATTTAAAGAACAATTTATAGGTACAGCAGTTATTGCAGGATTGATGTATGATTTATCTATTGCAAAACGTTTTGATATAAAATTGATGAATTTATTTGTATATGCGCCATATGTTTCTTATTATAATGATATAGTGTTAGCATCACCATATGTAATGCTACCTAGCATTGGAACAAATGTTAGAATATCTAAAAGATTTAAATTCAATGTTAATGCAGGCGGAGCTTGGGACTTAAAGACTTCAGCACTTAATTATACAGTAACAATGGGTACACGAATAATGATAGGTCAATAAAATGAAATGGATAGTATTTATATTGTTCATATGGCTTAATTTAAGTGCATTTGCACAGACCTTTACTTATTCAGGTACCATAAGAAACGCAGATGGAACGGGCGCAGTAAATGTTCCTGTAAAGCTGTATCGCAGAACTACTCCCGTTCTCGTTGGATTTACTAATCAACAAAATTATAATGGACATTCATATTACAGATCCACCGGGAGTGCATTTTGGTCTGCTGCTAGAACTGCATGTACTAATATGGGTGGATACTTAGTAACAGTAACATCAGCAGCAGAAAATAATTTCATATTCAATCTATGGCCATCTGGTTGGATTGGATTGACTGATGAGGTTAATGAAGGAGTATGGCGTTGGGTAACTGGCGAGACATATTCTTATTCATCATGGAATGGTGGAGAACCTAACAATGCAGGTAATGAAGATTATGTGCAATTTGTCGGGGGTGGTAAATGGAATGACTTACCTAACAACGTAGCATTACCTTATGTAATTGAGTTTGATTATATTGTTACATACACTCCATGGGTATTGCATCAAACCGTATATACAAACTCAGCAGGTCAATACTCAATATCGCAATCAACTAACCCAGCAACAGAATGGTACATTCAGATAGATGCTCCGGCACCGACGACTACTTTAACTACAACGGATATGCGCGCAGTCACTGATGTAGTATTAGGAGTAACCACAAGGAGGAGTATACATTGGATACAGTATGATGTGAACAATGATGGCAGGATAACTGTATCGGATGCAATTGCAATCAATCTTAGAAGGACGTTAGCAGCATTTACTTTCCCTTACCCATCTCGCATATTTACCACAGCACAATATACTTCTCTAACTGCAGGCACTTCGGACTTAAGATCCACAATACCAGGAGTTTCAAGCATAACGATTAACTCGCCAGTCTCCGGCACAACAACGGGCAATTATTATTTACTAGCACCAGGTTACAAAGGCCAGGTTACATATTAAGGAAAACATGAAAAAACTATTATTTGTTCTATTTGCATTACCATTTATCGCATTTACTCAAGCTGATGTAAAGATTGATAAGAAGTATTATCAAGTAAATTACTCACAAAAACTGAAACAACCATTATCAGTCGACTATGGCATTCGAACAAGAGAATGCAATGCAACTCGCAGTGGAATGGATTTCTTTGCAGAGAAAGGTGTTATAACAAGTAGCAATACAGATTATGCAAATAATGAATGGGATAAAGGACATATGGCTCCCGCAGCCGACTTTTGTTATAGTCGCGATGCAATGCTAGCAACATTCTCTTATGCCAATTGTGCATTGCAACATTACAAATTGAATAGAGGTGTGTGGAAAGAATTAGAAGCATTGGAACGCGTATGGGCACAAAAGGATTCTATTATCATTCATATTGATGTGATATTTGATGCTAACCCAAAGAAAACACCAGGTGGAGCTGCAATACCTGCCACATTCAGAAAGACTATTACTTTTTATTCAACTGGCAAGAAATTGATTTATGAGTTTCCAAATGTACCTCCTACCAAGACATTGGATAAATACTTAATCAAAGGCAAACTATGAAATGGTTAATTGCATTTTTATTCCCTATATTAAGCTACGCACAATGCGTTGAGGTTGATACAGTATATTCCACAGCCAAGTTACGTGAGTTAGGTAATCGCGATATTCGATTTGGAGTTCGTCAAATAGTAGAAGACGAGTTATCAGAACGCTTCTGCATCTCTGAGACTGGTGAGCCTATTGCAATTGAGATATTCTATTTCGGTATTCCTAAATACACTATCCGCATTGTAGGAGTAGAGAGAACCAATCAAGTAACTCAGGTAGGAGTTCGTCTACACTACAAAGGGAAATGTTATGAAGGTATTGGTGAATCAGATACAGAGGTACGTGCTGTGATGATTGAACTTGTAGATAATAAAGTACCATTTGATAAGATGACAGTGTCATCGGCTTTAAAGAAAGCAATACATGCAGCTGTTATTCAGTTAAAATGATATTTATATAAAAAGTTATGAATTATCAAAAAATATACAATCAGATTATTAATAAGGCTCGATTGGAAAATCGTGTTAAAAAATCTGCAGTGTTTTATGAAGCACATCATATTATACCAAAATGTTTAGGTGGAGATGGCAAAACATCAGAATGGAAATGGCATCCTAATATTATTTTATTAACGCCTCGCGAACATTTTATAGCACATAAACTCTTATGTGAAATATATCCTAACCAACCAAAACTGATATTCGCATATTGGATGATGAGTAATAAAACTACAAGATTATCTAATATCCGTAATTATCATATTTCAAGTCACGAATATAATCGAATAAAAAAAATATTTGCTGAAACAAGTAGTAAGGAAAACTCAGGGAAAGTAAATCATTTTAAAGGAAAAAAACGTGGTCCAATGTCAGAAGAACATAAGCAAAAACTACGAGAAGCTGCTAAAAATCGAAAGTCAATAAGTGATGAAACTAAATTTAAAATGAGCAAAGCCCACAAAGGTAAACCTAAATCAGAAGAAATGAAACGTAAACTTAGCGAAACAAATAAAGGTAAACTTAAATCGGAAGAGACTCGAAGTAAAATGAGTAAAGCTAAAAAAGGCAAACCTAAATCAGAAGAACATAAACTCAAATTGAAATTAGCATACCAAAAACGATGCCAAGCCATATGATTAAACTATACCTAATCTTCCTAATTAGTCCGATACTTGCATTCAGTCAAATACGTATAGACGATGTTGGTGATGGTTGGAAAGGTTTGGTTGAACAAGCTCTTAAGGTTATTGAGACTACAGATTCTACAAAGTATGAATTAGTAACACGATATTGTACTCAAATATCATATGGCCTTCAACCATTTTCAACAACTGAATCGGGTCATGTAATCATATTACCTACTGCTGAAATGAAAAAGGGCATCGTAAATGACATTGCCGCGGCTATTGTGCATGAGTCATTGCATTTGTACTTCGTTCATAACAGTATAGGAGCTTCAGAACAAACAGAAGAATCAATATGCTATGCATATGAGTTAGAGTTTCTTCGTCAAATACCAGGAGTAGAACAGTTCTTGTTGGATCATGCACTCCGTCAATACTTATATTTTTCAGAAAAAGATTGACATTTGGTTGGATTTGATTGATTTATTTCTTATATTATATAAAAAATAAGATGGAATTAGTTAGATTGATTAATGACACATGGCAATTGATTGACGGTCAGGGCGCATTGTTGCGACAAGGTTCATGGGATGAATGTTTTGACTTGTTAGCTGAATTGAGTCGTGAAGAAGAAAATGAATCATATGCCTCATTCTTAGGAATGTCAGGCATTTAAGATACCCTGTCAAGGTAGGTTAAAAAAATCGTTGATGGAAACATCGAAGGTGTGTAATGACGTCAGCACCGCAGGTTAAGCGATATCCTGCAACATGGTCTCATCGTCTAACGGTTAGGACGTTAGGTTTTCATCCTAGAAATCGGAGTTCGATTCTCCGTGAGACTACAAAGGGTGGTATTAGACGAAAATGGAATTCCTGCTGTGATGTCGACTCGATCAGCATATCCAGAAGTAGAAATGAAGAGTCGCAAACCTTCGCCACCCGATGACACGTTTCGGCTCATCACCGAATAGTGTGCCCAACACGATGAGAAATGAGTTGATTGCTCATATGGGACTTCTGATAGAGAAACGCTCTATCCGGGATGACTAACCGCGGGGCAGCAAAAGAGAGTGGAAGAACAACGTGCTCTCGTAGTCAAATGGTTTCTTAGCTCAGCAGGTTAGAGCAACTGACTCATAATCAGTAGGTCTCTGGTTCGAATCCAGGAGGAACCACTATTTATTAATAACCCCACTATGGATAGTATCCATGGCCCCTCTGAAGATACTGTTTTCAGAGTCGTAATAGTACCTCTGACGCATACCATAAGAACTGCGCACCAGCCGAGGTCATTCCGTTATTGGGAAGTTGGGAGGACTTATAGGTGCAAACGCGTTGCCTTTATAAGCACCCATATAACCATATAACACACCCAAGTAAGACTGCCTGATCAGCAGAAACTGCTTGGGTTTTTTACTTTTATTTCTTATAATAAAATATGAGCAAGATAGATAGAATAGCAATACCAGTACATATAGCAAATGCTACAGAGAATAACTGGGAGTTAGTAAGAGAACATGATGGGTTGACTAAACGTTCTGTTGGCATCATTTGGATTGAATGGACTGATGAAGGACGATTCAAGGCAAAACATGATGAGCCTGCAATAGGCAGGTCATTGCTTATGTCTCCATTCAATGATTTTTTTACATGGCAAACGACTACAGTAACAGAGATTGTGGAAGAATCTACAGATTTAGTTACGTTTAAAACACAAAATAGCAATTACACATTGCGTAAACTATACGCAGAAGCAACTGGTAATCCAGTATAATATCCCCCAACATGGGAGTTCTTTGACATACGGAGGAAACTTATGGAAGCAATATATTTTGCTGTAGGAGTACTAACAATGGTTTTGTTGGCAGTAGCTAGCTTGGCTGTATATAGTACTGTTATGGTTTTGAAATTGAAAGACGAATTAAAATTAACACACAAAATGATTGACGATGTATATGGTACTATACAACATAATGATATGGAACAATCTCGTGAGATTAATGAATTACATTCTCGAATCGAAGAAACTCATCGAGTTATCGATAAAAAAAGTGATGAATTACATCGACGCATAGATGAATTACAATCATATACAGATCGTCGTTTCGACAAGCTGATTGACACATACCTTTTGGTTAAAGAAACCGAACAGGAATCAAAGAAATTAATTAAAGGATAACAAAGTTTTCTCCCGTGTTGGTTGGATATTAACTCATTATTTCTTATTATATAGAAAATAAAGAGTTATGACCTTCATTAAAAAATTAAAATCACGATTCAAATTATCGTTACGACGTAAAGGTTTGTTATGTAAACGACCTATAGAAACAACTCGTCGCATTCGCATATCGCGAACACTTAATCCAGATGGTACAACAACGCATCATGAACGTTTAACTAAACAGCCTTTGAATGAGGCTAACACGTTTGAAACGGAATTGCATATCTGGAAAGAAATCCATAAGGATGTTAAAAAGTAATCACTAAAACCATAATATGAAGTTAACGTTAGAAACAGTAAAGGGTTATGTAAAGCCTGCATTTAATGTTGTAATCTTAGTAGCCGTGTCTACTGCAACATTTAAATTAGGAGCATTGTATCAAGCATCTCGAGCAGAAAAGGCAGAGATAGTTGAAAATCCTTACGCTCACGCATTTACTCCAGATGAATTATCAATTGCAGTGAATGAAAGCAACGAGCTTTTAATGATTGAGCGAGCAACAGGTAAGTATATTGTGTACAGTGATCAGATTGGACAAACAATCTTTGAGATGTATGCTAACCGTATTCATCAAGAAGTAAATGCTGGTCAATAGTATTAAAATCGGAATTGCGGTAGGAGCATTAGCTGTTGCCGCAGTCTCCGTTCCGGAGCCAAAGGATCCTGTGAAAACGGGTGAAGTAAGAATTCCGGAGCATATTGATAAAGCATCTCCTCCGAGTCTGCAGATGTATAAGTATATAAAAGCGTATGCTGATACATTTGATATTCCAATTCGTTATGCATTTGGAGTAGCTAATACAGAAACGGGTTATCGAGGACCATTCCATTGGCGTTATAATCCAGCACAGACATCTAGTGCCAATGCATTAGGGCCAATGCAAATTTTATTGTCAACGGCACGATACATTAACAGAGACAATGTATCCAGAGAAACATTGAAAACAGATATCGAATACAATGTTCGTACGGGGCTTAAATACCTTCGTAGACTGCATAACATGTATGGACGTTGGGACATTGTATTTGGATACTACAACACCGGTTATCCGCAGGTTAACGGATATGCACACAAAGTAATGAATTATAAAATGAAATAAATATGTTAGACACATTGAATTTATCACCAGAACAGCAAGAACAATATGAAGCATTCTTGCAAGAATTTTCTAAGAACATTGATCCAACTGATTACATGGCGCCATCACTTCGTGAAGTAGCTCGAATGGATATGGATACTTTGAAAGCAGAGTTTGAATTAGTACAACAAAAACAATCAACTCGTAGCTCAGCACAGCGTCGTTGGATCACGGAAAGATATGAGTATGAATCTAATAAACCACACGAACTAGATGGAACCGAATCGTAAAGAATTTATATGGTCTGCAACCATTGGTACACTTATCGGTGCAATGATTGGAGTTATGGTCAGCTTATCAATGTTTAAAGAAGCAAAACGTTGTGATGCATTGAAACGAGAAAATCAATTGCTTCGTGATATGGTTATGCATTATCAACAACAAGAATTATGTGGAGAGTAAGAAGTTTTTTCAAAGGATTATATAACTTTTGGTATTTCCGTAAAGAAATATGGAATTTCAGAGAATGGGACTATTCCTTTCAATTGCGCCTTTGGCGTCGTTCATTGGTTCCTTTGCGAGATAATCTTAAAGATGGTCATGAAGAAGAAGTTAGTCGCATAAAGAAGGTCGTTGCTATTAATGAAGCAATCTACATCATTGATTGTATTTTAGAAGATGCGTATATCGAAGATGCCGAAGCTCAATTAGGTATCGACTTTATGGATACAACAGATGCTAAGGAAGCTAAGAAAGTTGTTGATTTATCACATGAATTAGCAAATCGCGATTGGAAACGATTGTGGGAGATTTTCGAAGGGCAGAACTACAATGAGTACGTTATGTTGTTGGATCGACAAAAGATACGCAGTCAATTTGATGATGCTCATGAAGATGTTTGGGCTAAATGGTTTAATGGAACTGATATGCGCGGTTGGTGGAATTAGGATATTACAAAATAATTTCATATAATAGGTTATGAGAAGAACTATAGAAGAACAAGCAGAATACATGTTAGAGAAGATGACAGTTGATATGTCTATCGACTTTTGGCAAACAAAAGAATGTGCATTAGCTGCTTGTGACATCTGTATTGAAGCTGCAATAGATACAAGTGACAGTGACGTATTAAAATCGTTAGTTGCATATTGGAAAGCAGTTAAACGATATATACAAGATAAACGATGAGTGTAGTAAATAAACCGAATAGAAATTTTGATAATGAAACTAAGACACATGTACCATACTCGGTACTTATGTCAGGTAGTATGGAATCATCTATAGAAAGATTCCGCAAACCAAAGAAACTCACTGAAAAGAAAGCTAAGAAGTCAAAGCCAGAAAAAACAATTGAAAAGGATACTAGAGCCTTTAAAAAATGGTTTATATGATAGAAGAAACTCCACGTACGGAACAAGAGATACGAGATAGTATCGCAGAGCATAAACGAATGATACGACACATTGAAGTGATATTCATTGTTATGGTTTTAATAGCAATGGCATTATTTTTAATGATTGCTTGGAAAAATGGATTACTTCTCATATCATTGTTTGCAGTTACTATGTTCTCAGCATATAGATTATGGTCAATTGGATCTGATTGGGAATTATCAAAGTTCTGGGATGAATTAGAATTATTAAATTTTACAAATAAAGATGAAAATGAAAAAATATCTTAAAACTTTTGCAGCTGTAATGATTGTATTTGGTGGAGCAATGTCAACAGCACACTTTTTTATTAAACCAGTATCATATTCAAGTATGCTTATTGGCGTTGCTGGATTGTTAATGTTGTATCCGGCAATATCTGCATATGTTAAGTGGTTTGATAACTTATTTGGCAAGTAATGAAAGGCGGCGGTTTCTCCGATGATAAAGACTACATTGTAGTTGGAGATAAGCAATATCCATATTATCAATCTAAACACGCCGGCGGCACGATACAAGTTAAGCAAATTGTAACCAGCTGCGATATCACCAATATGGATCAAGCTAATGATGCAATGGATCGTATAACACAGTATGTTGCAGATTTACAGGATAGAATTCGAGAATTAGCAGAACAATTAGATGATGCTTACATTAAAATAGACGGCCAAACCAAGTTTATCGAAATACTGCAACAGCAAATCAAAATTGCAGAAAAATACATTATTAATGACAACGGAAGAGATACAAGAGTTGATTGATGCTTATCAGCAAGTAGCTGATGGAGAATTGTATATCGATAGTACCAGACGAGCTGCTCTGCGCAAAGTTAATTTATTGCGTGAAGAATTAGGTTTAGACCACGTTGAGCTCAAACAATCATCTAAGGCACCAAAGGAGACAGTAACAACGGCAACAACTACTCCGTTTAACAAATGGTTTAAATAATGGCAAAGTATCTTAAGCAAAGCTTCGTGAGACGCTTAGAACGAGAGTTTCATGAGTTAGGTGAAATAACTCATTCTAGAATGATTGAGTTAATTGAAGAAGAAGTTATTAAAAATTATCTTAATGATAAAGAACATGGCAAAGAGACTAACGAGAGAACAGAAGAAGGAACAAGCAATCGTTGACATTATCAACAAGATGTTTGAGATTGCTGGCCATCCAGTAACCTACGACGACATTAAAGATCGTAAGGATAATTGGTTTCAAGAATATACTATGACTGTTGCGCAAAATGAAGAATGGCAAGAATGGGGTAAACGATACCTTATGAAATCATTGCGTCTACGTGCATACCGAGCTGAATTGGAAATGCAATGGTCAAGTTTAGCTTGGGGACTTAAATTTTCAGATTTTCCTAAAATAGAACAAGATGCGGATACAGAAGTATAATGTATGGGGACAATGGTATGTGATACCTACCCTACGGTTAACTACAGACAAATACCTTAACGGAAGCTATGCTATTGAATTAGTATGGCTGAAATGGACTATAGAATTATCTTGGTAATTTGAAATCAATTTCTTATAATATAGAAAAATGAAGACTAAGAAATACTCAAATCGTTATGGAGATGAATACAAATTCACTCCTACAGAAGATGGCCACATCCTTTGGGAAGGCAATTTCAAATGGTGCCGAAGTAGTTGGCCGAATGTATATGATGATGCGTATCGTCGTTACCAAGAAGACGGAGGCGAGTTGAGTGAGTCAGAATTCATAGAAGAAATACATCGTCAAGAATATGATGCAGAAGGCAATTGGTTGCAAATGTCTGATATCGGAGCAAAGTATCATACATATGTATATTCAGATCGAGACACGATTGATATGGTAGATCCATCAGG
>Ga0315901_10004246_pt1 | contig 17948 bp, 8 predicted proteins | sample LakEriMetagenome_10_FD_203761 | JGI IMG/M metagenome (GOLD analysis project Ga0315901, IMG submission 203761) | Freshwater fungal communities from buoy surface, Lake Erie, Ohio, United States - Buoy 2 MA116 | ecosystem: Environmental > Aquatic > Freshwater > Lake | place: USA: Lake Erie, Ohio...
TTACAAAAACAAACAACATCTAATCCTACACCACGTAGGAATAGATAACTTTAAAAAGTAAACAATGGCACTTTACTATAGATTTTATAATTGTGATGGTGGGGGAGTAGCTTTTTGGTCCTTACCTGATAATACTTTTCCCGGAGCTTATATAAAGTTTCAAAGTGGATTGCCTGATCCTGATTTTTTAGGAGTATGCTTTCATATAGCTCCTATTAATCAGCCAAACCCACCTACAAACATAGCAAATATTGATTGGACCACAGCTGACTATGACGTTTTTGGTGGTTGTGATGCATGTAAACAACCGGATAAAGTTCAGATACTAGAAAACTGTGATAATTCATTAGACATCATTTGTCTTCAAAATACACTTGCTTTAGGAACATGGGTCCAGTATAATGGAAAGTGTTATGAAGTAAAAGAAGTACCATCTTGTAGTGCTACTATACCAATTACATATTCTACTGGATTGTATTATAAAGATTGTGAGAGTTGTAAACAAGCACTCCCGCAAGTTAACTATGCATTGATTAATTGTGATACAGGAGATATAACTTATACAAGTACTGATCTTTCTGCATACGTTAATCCTCCTGAGCAAGCTATAACTATTAATGGTAGTGATGATTGTTTTCAAGTAAGAGTAGAAGAGAATACTCCTCCGGGTACTCCTGTTACTGTAACAGGTGAATTTTTATCATGTGAGTTATGTGGATCAGACTACTACTTATTAAAGGCATGTCCACCTAATGATGATATAGCATCTATAGTTACATATACTGATCTTTTCGATTATGTTGGAAGTGTAATAACATTAGAAACATGTCCCGATATATGTTGGGAAGTTAGTGAAACAGAGTTAAACAGTAATGCTCAAGAAGTTATATTTCTTGAATCTTATGAAGACTGTACTGATTGTATTGTAGCAATACTCCCTGCTAAATGTGTAACATTTACTAACACCTTAAACTTTGCAACAGGCTTTGAGTACACAGATTATCTAGGTAATATACAAAAAGAAACAATAGCAGGCAAAGGATCAATAGAAAAAGTCTGTGCTTTAGATTGGGATGCTAATTTAGCTATTGCCGTAACAGAATTTGGAAATTGTATAAACGGAGAATGTCCTCCTATACCACAACCAAAAAGAAGAGTAACACCGGGATATGATACACCAGCATGTTCAACAGAATACTATGAGAGAGTAGAATGCAGCTTCTCAGAATGGATGTATAAGGATGTACTAGAAAGAAGATATGGTATATCTAATTGCTGTCCAGAAGATTTAATGAAGTGGGAGATCAAACATGAAATGTTAATGTTAGATGTTCTAATTAATCCTGATTATACCTGTGCTGTTAGCAATACTTGCGGATGCCCTCAACCCTGTGACTGTGGTTACTTAAGTCATACAGTGTCATCATCAACTTGTAATTCACAGACTAATTAGGATAACTAAGTAAAAATTGTTATATTATATATATGAAGCCTTTAAATTTAGATAACTCCCCTTGCTCACCTATATCAAGCAACTGCGTGATATGGCAGGGTCCCGATCTTGCTTGTATTAAACTATGTACGGGTGATACAGTTTCAGATGTAGTACATAGCTTGGCTACAGAACTTTGCACCATAATTGATACATTGAATATATCTAATTATGATCTTTCTTGTTTTAATCTTACTTCATGTGCGCCTGGAGACTTTCAAGCACTGATTAACTTTTTAATTCAGCAGATCTGTGAGCTTCAAAATGTTACAGTAGTTACAGATAGATTTACTGGAGTAGGTTGTCCTGATAACTGTATTGTAACTGTAGCAGATTGTTTAGGTGGTGGTACTGATACTTTAACTAATTATGTACAGACTATTGCAACTAAGATCTGTGATCTTGTAGATCAAATTGCAGTATTACAATTAGAGATTGATAGTCTTGACATTAGAGTTACAGCTTTAGAAAATGCAGTTCCTCCAACTTTTATAATACCTAGTTTTACTTTACAATGTGATATAGGTACAATTATACCAGTATTAGCATCAGGTTCTAGTCAACAAATTGATACTGTACTTCGTAGATTTATTAATGAAGAGTGGTGTCCATATAAAGCTGTATTTGGAACCTTTACAGATCTTTCTAATGCAATAGCATCTCAATCACCATGCTATGATGGAACAGTAATATCATTACAAGATCAGTATACTACTGGTGCAATAATGCAGGTAGCATATCCTTCATTTGTAGGAACACCAACTACTTTAGCAGAAGCAATTGGAAATATTTGGATTTCCCTATGTGACCTTAGAAATGCCGGTAAAGAACTTACAACAGTAACAGCTGGTGATAATGTTACAATAAACACTACAGTAAGTGTTGTAGGTAATAATCAAGTTACAGACTATGAGATTAACGCTAAAGATACAATTGTTGCTGCCGGTGATAATATTACAGTTACTTCAGTAACAAGTCCAACAGATGTAACTACATATACTGTAAATGGTAAAGAAGCAATAGTAGTTGGTTCTGGAGATATAACAGTCACTCCAGTAACAGTAGGTAATGATACTACATATACTGTAGCTAGAACACCAAAGATTAATTTCTACAATGAAGTAATTGCTTCTATTAATTTACCATCAGATCCAGGCTTTATTGATCTTGTTTACTTTTCTCCTTCAGGATATAATGTATTAACATATACTAATACATCAGGAGTATCAAAAGACTTTATGATAACTGTTTCTGCTGACATGCAGTTCTATCTAAATACAGGTGGGCCAGATGCATATATATCTTCATGGATGGATACAGGATTAATTCTTAGTCCGGGAGTACTTCTATATGAATCAAGATGGAGACCAAATTTAGATTATAAATTATGGGATACAGTAACAAACTTACCAATTGACGGCACTACTGGTGAAACAGTTGTTACAACGCCAAGTTTAAATCCTGTTACTACAGGTATTGCTGATAAAACACTATGGCCAAATAATGTATCTTTCTTTAAGAAAGTAACACTTACTGCTGGTCAGACTATTACAGTAATGTTTAAAGGTACAACAGGTGTACCTGGAAACTTACTTAAAGCACAATTATTTGTTCAAGAATTATAATTATAAGATATGGCACATTGTCAAAATTGCGGATGTAGTAAAATAAGTTGTGGATGTAAGGATACATATCTTACAACTCCACCTCCTTGTCCAACTCCTGCTGATTGTCCAGATCCACAACCATGCTCTGAAGTATTTGATGCACAGTGTATTGTGTACACAGGTCCTGATTTAGAATGTGGCACTGATGTAGTGGTAAGTCAAAACTCATCAGTAAGTGCAGCCTTAGAAGATATAATCACTTACTTCTGTACTAGTGCTTCAGCTACAATAATTACGGCTGATATTTTCTGTCAAGAGAGTCCTCAAGTAAATGTGCTAGTAGTTCAGGAAGGTGCTCTAGTTAATGATGCTATTGAAACTGTAGTAGAATACTTCTGTGAAAGACTGACTAGTTTAAACATTTGGTATACTATAGAAGCAGACACAGGATCTACTTCAGCAAATACGCCAACTGATATTTTAACTATTCAAGGTAATGGTAATGAAATAAAAACAGAAATAATTGGGGATACATTAACAATTAATTATGCAGGTGTAAAAAAGTATACTGGTAATTATAACTCTGCAGTAGGAACAACAGTTATTACGCATAACTTAAACACACTAGATGTTGTAATGTCAATTAGACAGAACGGTGTTCCGTTTGGAGTCTATACACAAGGAGCAGGTCAAGATTATACATATGTTATAACTGATGCAAATTCAGTTACTATTACAGATAATACAGGTATGGCAGCAATTACAGTTACTGTGATTGGCTAAAGAATGTCGCAGTTTGTTGGTTTCTGTGGCTAACAAGTGGAGACCCCGGGCAAGTGAGCCTGGGGTTTTCTATTTTTACTATATTTGCTAAAATGCATAATTTTTCGTATATTAAATAACAGGATGAATAAAGATTTTAAATCCCCTAATGTTAAAGCTCCAAGATTTAGACAAGAAGCTATTGACATTGTAGATAAAGTGTTCTTTGAAAAGTTTAGGGAAAAGTTCCCAAAGTATAAAAAGTTAACTGACTCTCAGATAAAGAAAATCATTAAAATGTTTAATGAAGTTTTTTGGAATACTGTAATTGAAACAAGAGATGGTGTACAGTTGCCAGAAAGCTTAGGTTGCATTTTTATTGGGACTTGTGAAACATCAAAAGTAAATAATGTAGATTTTGCAAAGTCTAAAAAATATGGTGTTAGGGTGACTAATAAAAACTGGGACACAGATGGTAAACTAGCTAAAATATTCTATACAAGTTATTCTAGTAAATACAAATATGCATTTAGAGAATGCTGGAGCTTTGTAGCATGCAGAAACTTTAAAAGAGCAGTTGCTAAAACATATCCCGAAAACTGGACTATGTATATACAAGTAGACCCGCATAAGAAATTGCGTAAGATGTATACAGCAATTAGTTTAAAACATAAACAAGCAAATGAGCTTAAAGGTGAGCTCACTAACTATAATGAATTTGATCTATGACAACAATAGGTGAAGCAGTATCAAGAGTAAGAAATACTTTAAAAGCAGTTAAGGAAGATCCTTTTTTAACTGACAGGAGTATCTATTACCTGATAATTAAATATGGTAAAACTCTTCTTAAGAGAGAAGACAACATGAACAAGCTTATGAAGATGAGCTCATTGTTTACGTATTTACCATATATGGAACTTATAGATGTAGATAGAGTAGAAGCAGATTGTACCGGGGTATATTCTGAGTGCTACTTTAAAAGAACTAAAGATAAATTACCTAATGTCTTTACAGGATCTTTTGGCCCTATCTTCCGTACTGTATCTTCTATTGATAGTTCTATTAAAGTGTTCAGGACTGAACCTGGAACATTTGTATCAATGACTAAGACATCAACATATAAGTATAATAAACAAAAATACTTCTGGTTTCATAACGGGTATTTATATCTACCAAACGTAGAGTGGGATGCAATTAAAATTGAAGCTATGTTTGAGGGAGACACTGGTGACTTTCAATGTGATATAGAAAACCAATGTTTACCTAAACAAGAACAACAACTAGTCTTTCCTGAATATTTATTCTCAGAAATTGAGCAATACGTTATAAAAGAATTAACCACAACTATGCAGATCCCAACAGATGGGCCTGATGATAGTCAAAATGTACTTAGATAATGGATTTTAATTATACATTAAAATATAGAACCTTTGATTCTTTATTAGAAGATGTCATGGTTGACTTGCAAGTTTATGCGCTTGAAAATATGATTGAGCCACAGACGCTGATCAAAGTAGCAAGAAAGGCAAATTACTTACTTGGGCTAAGAATTAATCAAACTAAAGAAGTTGTGTTAGATGTAACTAATCATAGAGTAAAACTACCTGATGATTTTTACACATTTAACTATGCTTTTATATGCGGTGAATTTGCAGTTAATGCTGGGTATGATATAGGCGGTACTAATATACAAGAAGTACCATATGTAGAAACTCCTTCTACAGTACAGCAGTGCGCACCACCAACTGTAAACTGTGCAGTATGTAATTCTAATCCTTGTAATCATACAGCAGCTTGTGGAGATAACACATTACCTACTAACTACATACCTACAGAGTATGATCCTAATAACCCATATGGTGATACCTGTATACGCCCGCGCGTATTTATGAACTGTAAGGGAGATAAGTATGAGCTGATACAAATACTTCCTACTGGTCAACAGAGAGTCTATACTGCTCTTGTACCTTTAAGAATGAGAGCAAGTGAAAACATAGATTGTCAGTGTCCAAATCTTTATTGGAATACAGCTAATGAAGGTTGGATAAAATATGGCTTTCTTAATACAACTTTTGAATCCGGTAAAGTATACCTTAATTATCAAGGAGACTTAACAGATGATGATGGTAACATACTTGTACCAGATCATCCTTTGCTCAATGACTATTATGAGTATGCTTTAAAAGAAAGAGTTTATGAGAATCTTTTTAATAATGGTGAAGATGTTGGTCAGAAATATCAACTTATTGCAACTAAACTTAGAGCGGCTAAGAATGATGCAATGAGTTTGGTAAACACACCAAACTTTGAAGAGATGAAAAAACTTTGGTGGGCTAATAGAACAGCTATGTACGGTAAGTACTATAACATGTTTAAGAGTTATCCTATTGATCCTAACTTCTATAGGTATTATAATCAGTCTAGAGTATATTAAAGATGGCAAAGAAAACAGGGCCTCAAAATATTGACCAGAATAAAATAAACACATTTCTCAAGGGTCTTAACAAAGACTCTGAGCCTTCATTTGTTAATGAAGGAATGTGGGTACATGCACGTAATGCTGTAAATAATACTAAGCAAGGTGATGTGGGTGCATTAGCAAATGAACCCGCAAATCAGTTTTGTGTACGTTCTGGTGAAACATTACCTAACGGAGTAAAGTATATTGTTGGTGCAATACATCTTTATTCTGATAAATGGATAATCTTTACAGCAGCTCATGGTCCATTAAATACAAATATCTCCATAGGATCTGAGATAGGATTGTTTGAAGATGACCTGTGCAGATACAGACCTATTGTACAAGATACATGTTTAAATCTAAGTAAATGGAATCTAATTACCGGTGCATCAAGAGAAAAAGAAGATTGTACATGGCAGATATATTGGGCAGATAGTAATAACCCAGATAGATTTTTAAATATAGGAGATCCTGAAACATGGCCGCCTGATGATTATATATGGATAGGAAACAATACATATGCAAATCCATCTGGTGATACAATGCAATGGCCAGGGGTTACATGGAATCAAGAATGTACTGATGAGTCAGGTCAAGTTATTCCAGGACCTCCGGGATATGATCCTAATGGTTGTATTACATGTGTTGACTTACAAACTTTAAATTGTGATAAAATCAGGTTAGCCAGACTTATGGCAACTCCATGCTTACATGTAGCAGCCGGTATATCAGGAGGATCATTGCGTAATGGTTCTTACTTTGCTGTAATTGCATATAGTATAAAAGGACAGAAGGTTACTGACTGGTTTTCTGCAAGTAATGTTCAACCTCTTTGGTTTGATAATGAGCCACAAGGTGCATTAGAAATTGATGTTCAGGCTGACTCTGAAAACTTTTCAGAGTTTATATTAGTTGTTGTACAGAACATTAATCAAAGTCCTGTAGCAAAACAAATAGGTATATACTCTACCAATACAACTAAGATATATCTAGATCAGATAAAAGAAGATCTAACTTCTGTACCAATTGAGCAACTTCCTATTCAAACGCCTGTATATGAAACTTCAGATCAAATATCAGAAGTTAACAATTACTTACTTAGAGTAGGACCAACATCTAAGTTTGATTTTAACTATCAACCTTTAGCTAATCTTATACAAACCAGTTGGGTATCTGTTGAGTATCCAGCAGAGTATTATGTGCAAGGTGGTTATAAACCTAGTTACATGCGTGATGAAGTTTATTCTTTCTTTATCCGTTGGGTATATGACACAGGAGATAAGTCATCTGCATATCATATACCAGGTAGAGCATCTGGTCCATACACTACGTGCACAGAAGTAACTTATCCTTCAGAAACATCATTTGTTGTAGGAGGGGATCAAAATGTTTTGTTTGGTCCTGAAAAAGTATTTGAGGTTTATAATACTGCCACTGGTGTAGCAGTAAACCCAGCACTACCAGGTAATACACTTGATGACGGTGGTAAAATAGTAGCCCGTGGTCAAATGGGTTATTGGGAATCAACTGAAATATATCCGGATAATCGTGCTGATATATGGAACTCATCCGCATATTGTTGGACAGGTGTAACTGATCCTGCATATGATCTATGTGGTAAAGCAATCAGACATCACAAGTTTCCAGATCATGGATTAAATAATCCAGGATTTACAAGTCTTGTCCAACACTATAGAAAAGATCCTACAACTAATCAAATGTATATTAGATTGATGGGTGTAGAGTTCAATAATATTATCTACCCAAAAGACCAGGATGGTAATGACATACCAAACATTGTAGGGTATGAAGTACTCCGTGGATCAAGAGAAGGTAACAAAAGTGTTGTAGCTAAAGGTATGTTGAATAACATGCGTCCTTTTAATATTAAAGGAAATGCTGGTACACAAAATTATAAAGGACTTTATCCTAACCATCCGTTTAATACTATTCTACCGGTCAACCCGGTATCTGGTAATCCTTTAAATATAGGAGCTCAAGCAAATGACCCTTATATAAAAGTAACTGATAAAAAAGGTGATAGAGTAAATGTGACTACTGCAGATATACCAAGCAACATAGTTACATTTCATTCACCTGATACAAACTTTAGAAATCCCTTTTTATCTACAGTAGAATTAAAACTATATGGTAGCTTAAGAGGTATTAGTGAGCAACAGTTTGTAGAACCAAATCTTCATCCTCAAAATAAGCTAGTGTCTAACTTAGCAATATGGATGATGATTGTTACCGGGGTGGTAGAAGTTATTATTTCTAAACTTGGTAAAAGAGAGATTAATCAACCTGGAGCAAGTTATACTAGAAAGTTCATCCCTAGATATGAGCAAAATGCAATAGGTGGCGGAGGAACCACTATTCCTTGGGTTAATGGGGCAGGGTCAATTAATCCACTAAACGGTAATAGTGGAGATACTACAGTATTAGAAGTTACAGATCCAGACTATAACACTATGGATTCTAATGCAACACAGTTTAATGCTGACTTCCTTGCTTATTTACAAGGTGGAGCTTTTGATGAAGCATTAGCTAGTGGTACTACACTACAAGAACTATATGATAATTTTAATGTAGACAGCGGTTTATTAGAAGGAGGTACTTATACAGGATCTAACTTTAATACAGAACTGAGTAGACAACAATATGTAGAAGGAAGTGGTTGGTTAAGTGGTCTTTCAATTCCAATGAACCTTACAAATAAACTATTTTATTTCTCAGAGGGTGCGGATGTATCTCTTAGATTCATTTATGCATTATTACCTTTTCGTCAGTTTGCTCTACAAATGCAGGCACATGGTTTTTATGATCTATTTAGACCAGGCATGTGTCAAAACAATGCGCCTAGGAGATTTAGGATCAATGATTCTTTTTATTTAAAAGACAGTGTACAGAATTTAAAACCATATCAAGATGGTGCACTAACTGTTAAGTATAAAGTCAATAATCTTAAAAGACAAACTACAGTAGTTATACGAACTACTTCTGGTGCAGGTGCTAACATTGGTCCTAATTTTATTACTGACCCAACTACAATAACTGGTTATGCAGATACATCATTAACAACAATAGGTACAGCAACACAAAATATTTTAGTACCGGGTGGTACTGCTGCATTAGTAGATTTTGAAGATAACAAAACAACTGAATACAATGCACAGATAGAAAGCCACTATGCCGGAATTAAATTCCGCATTGCAAATCAATATGGTCAACTAGATGCAATAAAACAAATACCTATCACTGAATGTGAGTTTAAGTTTAATCCTGATACATTACCTGTAGAAGGTCCTGTTTGTGGTAATCCTGGAATACTACAAAAGTTAGTTCCGTCAACTGGCCCACTGTTTAATGGGGATATCTACATAAACAGATATACAGAAAAGAATTCTATGTTCTTCTTTTATGATTGGATGTATGGTCAGCCTAATGGTTATGAGTTTAATTACTATACTAGACAAATGCTACCAGAACCAAGATTTATGATGAATACTGAAAAGTATGAAGCTAGTAATCTATGGAGCTTAGACACATTATTAAATCCAACAATATCTCCAGGTTCAGGTAATCTACCAAATAGCTCTTACATACTTGATAATACAAACTATGATTATTTAATTGATGAAGTTCCTAGTTCAGTTCTTCCTTTTGCTTATCCTCTTGCTGATGGTTACCCAGGTATCTTTGGTGTAAGAAGATCTTATATGTATCTAGCTACTTCAGCTGTAAGAGATTTCTTTGTAGAGAGTGACGTACTAGTAGACTTTAGAGAACCGGGAGAGGCAGCTTGGGAAAAATCATATAATCCATATGGGTTTACAGATCTATCAACTATGTTTGATATGAATCCAGATATTATAACAAGAGGTAACTGGTATAGATATGATTACTCACTTAGTATATCAAAACTATTTACTCAGTACTTTTCACAAGGTAACTTACAGTCTAGATATTATGATCCTACTGTAGCTAAACTTTGTTATTCATATTATCCTGATAGGATTATTTACTCATTACCTCAAATACAAGAATCACTTAAAGATTCTTGGTTTATATATCTAGCAAACAACTATGTTCAGTTTAAAGATCAGATCTCTGGAGTTAAGAATTTTGCAAAGACCGGTCTCTTTATAACATTTAAGAATTCTAGTCCTCTGGTATATCAAGGTGTTGATCAATTAGAAACAACTTCAGGAACAAAAATAACTATTGGAGATGGTGGACTGTTTGCACAAACCCCGCAGTCAGTAGTAATTGCAGATAGGCCATATGAATATGGTTCATCACAAAGCTTACGCAGTATTATTTCTACTCCGGCTGGTTTGTATTACATGTCTCAAAATCAAGGTAAGATACTTACTTATGTAAATGGTCTTACTGAGATTTCTCAAAGTGGATTAAAATGGTGGTTTGCAGAATTCTTACCGTTTAAGTTACTTGAAGACTTTCCAAACTATCCGCATACTGATAATCCAGTAGCAGGTGTTGGATGTCATGCGGTATATGATAATCAAAACTCTATTGTCTATTTCTCTAAGAAAGACTTTAAGATTAAACCTAAATATAAAGGTATAATAAACTATAGTCAGTCTGATGATTACTTCTATTACGATAATAGAAAAACAATAATTACATTGGGTGACCCTAGATTCTTTGATGATGCATCTTGGACAATTAGTTATGACCCTAAGAATCAGTTCTGGATTTCTTATCATGACTGGCATCCGGAGTTATATATACCAACTAAGAATACATTCTTAACATCTAAGTACAATGAGCTTTGGAGACATAATGATACGTGTAACCTATTCTGTGAGTATTATGGAACAGAGTATCCGTTTGAAGTAGAGTTTCCTATTATTGGTGGTCAGACTGTTTCTACTATGCGTAGTATGGAGTATATACTAGAATGTTATAGACGTTCCCAGTTTAACTGCCAGGATCAGTTCCATGTATTAGATTATAATTTTGATCAGGCTGTAGTATATAACACAGAACAAGTGTCAGGGTATCTAAATCTAAATGTGTTTCCTAAGAACAATATAACACTGAGTCTTCAGTATCCACAAATAAATATAAATAGCATAGATATATTATTTTCTAAAGAGGAGAACAAATACAGGTTCAATCAGTTTTGGGATATAACCAGAGACCGTGGTGAATTCCCTATTGGATCAGATTATCCACCAACCGGACCAGTTATTCCTGGTACAACTATCTTGCAAGGTGCATATGATCAACAGTTACTGTGGTTGACTGAACCTAATGGTTATATTAAGGCATTAAACTTACAGAACTTAAATTACCAAAAACCTGAGTTACAAAGAAAGAAGTTCAGACATTATATTAATTTCTTAAATTTAACAAGAAAGGTATCTGGAGATGTCAACATGATTCTCAAGATAGTTAATACTAAAAACATAATTTCACCTAGGTAATGTTTAATAAGAAGGTACTTGCAATGGCCACGGCTGCACTTAATAAAGCTAAGGCACCCGCTAAAAAGAAAGATATTATTGTAGATCCAAAAGGACAGTGGAAACATCCCGGAGAAGTTACTAGAATACCTGGTAATGATATTACTATGCAAGGTGTACCATATCCTGTATATGGAATAGACAATACAGGTTTTGCACAAATGATGTACCCTGGTCAAGATTATACATTTCCTGGAGACTATGTAGATGAATATCCAATGCTGCAAAAAGGTGGAGTAAAACCTTATCTTACTTCTGACAGAGATTTATATAACTATAGAAAAGCAGCGTATGATGATAGCTTATATATGTATCAACAAAATAACTCTATAAAATTACCATCTGCGCCTAAACTACTCTATTCACCAACTCCACAATTTCCAAAAGGAATTCGAAGAGGACCTGTTAAAGTGGCAAAGGATCCAATAAGAAAAATTAAAACTGAAAATGAGTTAAAAACAGCTTTATATTTTTCTAAAGTTTTTCCTGGTGAGTCTCCCGCTTTTCAAAACTATGAGAAAAAAACTGGAAAACTTTTACCTATGAACTTACCCATGTGGATAGAAGAACAAACAGCGTTCTATTATCCACATTATCAATACAACAATGCAAATCCTATGGGTAAAGGTTATATATTGCCAGGTGAAGATTATAAAAAAGTTTATCAGCATAGAGGTATTTGGAAAAAACCTGTACAACCGGTTTACTTTAAAGATCCAAATGCTAAAACAGAAACTGAAGAAGAATCTAAAGCGGATTGGAGCAAAAGCAGTTATGAAAAAAAGCATCCTCCTATTTTTGTAACAGATCCAAATGATCCTAGAATAGGTAGCTATACCGAGGCGGGTAATCAATATTTATATAAGCCCGTTGCACCAAAAACAAATCCTCAGTTAGATATAATATCTATGCCTATCAGGCCTCTTGTAACTATGGAGAGACCCAGTCCTGAAATTATCCCTACTGAGAAAAAGAAACCACAAGGAACAATAGTTTCACCTGCTTCAGCAACACAGTGGAGACAAAATCCAGCAACAGGTACTTGGTATCAAATTGAAAGACCTGTAAATCCAGAGTACGCTCCAGAGTATAGTCCTGCAACAGGATCATATAAAAAAGCAACTGGAGGTGAACCAGGTTGTCCTGAAGGATATACTTACAATCCAGCAACAAAGAAATGTAGGCCTAATAATACAGGTAATGTGCGTTATGTTCAAGATCCAAATGACCCTATGTATAAAGAATATCTAATTAGAAAAGCTTTATATGACAGATCTGTAAAAGATACTGAATGGGAAAAAGAAGCTATAAGAAGAGGCTGGATTAACCCGGAAGAAAATCTAATTCAACGATGGAATGAAGCAGAGCATTATTATAGAAATTATGAAACAGGGGTTTTAGAACCTGATGAGTTTGATTTTGGACCAGTTGAATCTATAGCACATAAAAAAGAAGGGAAGTATAAAACTATGCAGGAACTTGCAGAGTCCTGTCCAGGATGTACCGGAGCAAAGCCACTTGTTCAAGATGACTACATGTTTAAAAGTAATTTTTCAGGACCAGACTATTATAATGGTTTTAATTTAACTAATGCAGATGATTTTTTAAAAACAATTCCTGGTTATAGTTTTGCAGTTATAAAAGATCCATATGGTGTAACGGATGAGCTTGAATTAGCAAAAAAATACAAGGGTAAAGTTAGAGACTACTTTTTTGATTATGAAATTTCTCCTGAACAAAAGGATAATTTAAGATTCATAGCATATGATTATCCTGAACCTGAATATCAAGTAAGAGTTGGAGCACCAGAAGAAATAGAACCGGAAGGTTTAAAAATTCCACAAACAAAAGATGTCCCTAGAACAACGCGTGTTCCAGTACAGTCTACAGAAACATATTATGTACAAGCATATCCTGGCGGACCTCAAGTTCCAAGACAGAGACCAGTAACTACATACGAGGAGGTTCCTTGGACGGATGAGAGAGCTGCGGAAGCTAAAGAGTATGATATAAATACTGGTTCATATAAGAATAAAAAAGGAGGCTCAACTAAGTCACGTAAGTATTCTAGAAGTATAGAAGCAACTAATAAACTGTTTCATGAAAGTAAATTAACTAAGAAACAGAAATCTAAGAAGAAAAAGATCTATGATCCTTATGCTAAGTACTTTCAAGTAGGTGGTGCAGGGAATACTCAAAAATATAATGAGTATAATCAAAATGTTAGATATGAACAAATATATACCCCGCTAGAAGAAAAAATTTTAGGATCAGATTATATTACAAATTACTGGGATACTTATCCTACAGCAAATACTGACTTTGTAGCTGCCTTGCTTATAGGTCCTGACAAAAGCAGAAATATACCACCTCAAACACCTGTAATAAAAGAAATACAACAAAAAATTCTTTCTTTATCTGACAAAGAGTTGTCTAAACTTATGAATACAGATTGGTCAAGTGGTAAAATGTCTACTATAATTAAAAATCTACCTTCTAATGTGTCAGCTATAGATGCTTATAAATATTATAAGCATCTAAATTATTTAAAAAATAAAGGCTATACATTTCAAGTAGGTGGTATACCAAATGAACCAGACGGTGGTTATATAGAATTAGAACTTACACCAGAAGAAATAGAAGAGTATAAGAAAGGTGGTTATGTAGTAGAAGAACTACCTAAAGATGGTGGACTTACACAAGCTCAAAAAGGAATAACCATAGCTGATCCTAAAGAATACAAGTATAGAAAAGCTATGTATGATGATAGTTTAAAGTTATATAATAAAAGTATAGATGACTTAAAGGGTATGTCTAATACAAAATTTATAAAAGCTGGTAAATATACAAATGAAACACCGCAAGCGGGATGGAGTCAAGGATACATAAATATTAAAAAAGATGACTTAGGTAATACTGTAAAAGGAAAAATAAAACCTGTTGGTGTAAACTATTCTACTAGAAATTCTGATAATGAAGATGTAGTATCTTACATGTACAAAAAACCAGTACAACCAGTCTTCTTTAAAAAAGAACCTTCTATACCTGTATTAAAAACATTACCACTTAAAACATTAGATACAAACAGAGGTACAGCTGAAATACTTCCGCAACAAAAATATAGTAAAACAAAGAAAGAAGGTGTTGTACTTCCAGATTCTAGAGAACAATGGAAACAGAATCCAGCTACAGGAACTTGGTATAGAATTGAAAGACCAGTTGATCCTAGATTATCTCCTACTTATAATCCAGGTACTGGATCCTATCAGAAAGGTGGTTTTCAAGATGATATAGATAAGCGTCATAATCTAATTAGAGATTGGACATATGCTACTGACCTAGGATTAACTCAGGAACAAGATGGTGGTACCTATGATATAGGAGATGAAGTAGATGAAGAAACAATGCTTAAATTAAAAGCATTGGGTTACAAATTTGAATAACTTTGAACATGGCAAAAAAATTTAAAATAGCGGCATTACCAAAAGCACAAAAGGGTGCCACTGCATCAGATAGTTTATTTATCTATAATAATGCTTTACAACAAAAAGCATATTATGATAAACTTAAACCATATTATAGAGAACCTGAAATATTTCCTTGGTCATATACAGACGCTTATATAAAAGAAAAAGAAGAGAGGCATTTAAGACATCCTGAGCCAATTTCTTGGACAGCACAAGAAAAAGCTAAGTTTAATAAACTAAAAACACAAATAAAAAATAATCCAGATCCAAACAAGAGTTACATTTTAGATATAATAACAGGAGCACTTGATCCAAATGCTCCACCATTAGCGTATGATAGACGGATAACTCCTCAAGGTTCAATTTATTATAACCCAAAATTATATACTACAAACATGTCTCATTATATGAGAGCATCAACATCAAAAAGTGATAGAGACTATTTTGTTAAAACTGCTAAATTATCTAAAGATGAAATAGCAATATTTGATGAAATTCGAAAGACAAAGAATAATAAGCTAGCTAACATTTATGATACCTATGGTCAATTGACTACACCCGAAGAAAAAAATCAACTATATAAATGGGTTAAATCAAGAGGGCTTAGCGAAAATGCTATGAAGAGCTTGATTTATAAAAAAGGATTAGAAAGCAAACAAGCGGAGGCGCTTAGAGGTTTTTCCACTGAGTTACCATACTATGATCCAATTGCAGTTAAACCAGCAAATATGCTTACTGATGCTGAGTTTAAAAAGAGATATAACAAGTATGGACCTTCAGGTCTTCCACAAAGTAGAATAACTAAACTTGGGCTTAAATCTAATACAACAACAAATACAGCAACAAATAAACCTAACAATAAGACAGTTCCAAAAAAAGAAGAAAAAGAAGAGTTGGTATTAAAAACTAAACCTCTTGAGCTATTACCAGTTAACAGAGAAACACCTACCATTATTCCATCTAACAATACATATAATATAGGAAAAGATAATACTATAGTTCCGCCTCAATCAGTAAAGCAATGGAAACAAAATCCTGCTACTGGGACATGGTATCAAATAGAACGTCCTGTAAATCCTATGTATTCTCCTAAGTATAATCCGGGTACCGGTTCATATCAAGGCGGTGGAGAAAAGAATGAATACATAGAGATAGATGCGGATGATACAGAAATAGGAGATCTAATAGCACAAGGATATGTAGTAGAAGAGCTTCCTAAAGCTCAGTTTGGTAAATCTCAACAAGGATTTATAAATGTATCTCCTTTTAGTTACCACGGTGATACTCCTGGTATGTATAGATTTGATACTCAAAACCCTACTTTTAATGTAGGCTATACTCAACCTTTTGGTAGTAGAGCAGTAAACAAATTTGGTACTGATGCATTATCTGCAAGTCTTACTGCTAAATTACCATATCAAAATAATACTGGTGTAGGTATTGAAGGTAATATACATTCTGATTTTAATGAGTGGCATGATTTTCCTGCTAGAATGGAATCAGATTTATCTGGTGGATACGATCCTAAAATAGGTGGTTATGGAAGCCTTATTGTTTCTCCTCAATTTCCATTTGGAAACGTACCACAAACCGTAGCAAGAAAATATGGTACAGGATTAAAAGCAGGACAATTTATAGGTAGTGTTGGTCCATTTTCAGGTACTGTTTTTACTCCTAGTAGAGAGCGTAAGGAAGAAAAAGGTTCTATACCACTTGGTGTAAAAGGTAATATTGATTTTGGATTAGGACGTAAAGGTGTAAAAGCAGGTTTATCTGGATATGCTGGTTCAGATTTATTTGGAATGGGATTAGAAGAAAACAAAGAAAAAATGGATCAGCTTAAAGCTAGATATAACTGGGGAGTTCAAGCTAATCTTAAAATTCCAATTAATCCAGCTAAAGATTATGTGAGAGATTTAATTGCTCAAAAGAAAAGAGATACACCAGATTTAGACTATACACCTAAACTTCAATACGGAGGTCTGAGTCAAGCTCAAAAGGGAGGAGAATACTATACATATCCGGGCAGTGAAGGAGTTTATAGAAAAGCAGGAAATAAATGGGAAGTGGACTGGAATAGATCTGGTAATTTTCAACCTCTATCTAAAGGAGATATAAAAGAGAGAGAAGCTGCTTTGAACAAAGGTGCAAAACAACTTTATGATAAAGACTACTCTGATATGATAAGTTCAAAACAACAAAAGTTTGAATCAGCACCTAAACCTGCCCCAGCTAAAAAACTTACTAAAACACAAACAGCTCAACAAAAGCATTTTGATAAAACATTTAAAGCGGGTAAATCTAGAGCAGAAGAAATACAAGACAATGCTAATAAATATGTAGAGGATGCTCGTAAATTCTCTAAAGAGCATAATCTTCCATTTACTAAAGAAATGGAGGATGAAATAATTAATAACACATGGTATAGAGAAGGAAATGTAATTAATACAGTAGTAGGAGCTCCCAAAGATCCAGGAGTTATTCGCACACCAAGTAAAAACACAGTTTATCTTGATGCTCCTGAAAATCCAACGTTTGGAGATTATGCAGGTAAGGCATGGGATATAATAACAAATCCAATTGATTACTTTAACTACTCTGTAGCCACAGGAGATATGATGAATGCTCCATGGGATATTACAGACTATGAAAGAGTATTAGAAAAAA
>Ga0315901_10004247_pt1 | contig 17946 bp, 11 predicted proteins | sample LakEriMetagenome_10_FD_203761 | JGI IMG/M metagenome (GOLD analysis project Ga0315901, IMG submission 203761) | Freshwater fungal communities from buoy surface, Lake Erie, Ohio, United States - Buoy 2 MA116 | ecosystem: Environmental > Aquatic > Freshwater > Lake | place: USA: Lake Erie, Ohio...
ATTCAACAGAAGCCACAAAAACCACTGAGGGTTTTGTGCATCTTCATGTGCACACCGAATACTCGATGCTAGATGGTGCTGCAAAAATTTCTGAGTTAGTCGCTGAGGTAGCACGGCAAGAGATGCCGGCTATTGCAATTACAGATCATGGAAATGTCTTTGGCGCTTTTGAATTTCACAAGTTAGCAAAAGCATCTGGGGTAAAACCCATTATTGGAATTGAAGCATATGTCGCACCAGAATCCAGATTTGATAAACGTAGAGTCAAATGGGCTGAAGGTGGAGAGGATGATGTTTCCGGTGGCGGTGCATACACCCATATGACATTGCTTGCTGAGAATAATCAGGGCTTATCAAATCTCTTCAAACTCTCATCACTTGCCTCTCTTGAGGGTTTTTACTACAAGCCGCGAATGGACCAAGAGTTACTTTCAAAGTACTCCAAAGGGATTATTGCAACCACGGGCTGCCCTGGAGGTGAAATTCAAACTCGATTACGAATGGGCGCATACAAAGAAGCTTTGAACGCTGCATCAAAAATGAGGGATATTTTCGGTGCCGAAAATTACTTTCTTGAGATTATGGATCACTCGATAGATATTGAAAAACGGGTGTTAAGCGATTTGATAAAGCTTGGCAAAGAGTTGAATTTGCCGCTTTTGGCAACCAATGATCTGCACTACACACACCATAAAGATGCAGCCGCTCATGAGGTAATGCTGTGCATTCAATCTGGCTCAACCTTGGCTGATCCAAAACGATTTAAATTTGATAATTCTGAGTTTTACTTAAAAACTGCCAAACAAATGCGTGAATTATTTAGGGATTTTCCACAAGCATGTGACAACACACTTCTAATTGCGCAACGCTGCGACACCACAATGCGTGAGGGAGAGAATCTATTACCCCAATTTCCAGTTCCTGCTGGGGAGAGTGAGGATAGCTGGTTAATTAAGGAGGCAAATAAGGGTTTAACTCAAAAGTTAAATGGCCAAGTTAGCGCCGAATACCAAGAGCGACTTAACTTTGAACTTGATGTAATGATAAAGATGGGATTTCCCGGCTACTTCTTGGTCGTGGCTGATCTTTGTAATCACGCAAGAAAGGTTGGAATTCGAGTTGGCCCTGGCAGAGGATCAGCTGCAGGCTCCTTGGTTTCATATGCCTTGGGTATCACTGGATTAGACCCAATTGAGTTTGGATTGTTGTTTGAAAGATTTCTAAATCCAGAACGTATCTCAATGCCAGATATTGATTTGGACTTTGATGAAAGGCGGCGATCAGAGATGATCGCATATGCAACTACTAAGTATGGCGATGACCGGGTGGCACAAATAATCACTTATGGAACGATTAAGTCAAAGCAGGCAATAAAAGATTCAACACGAGTATTGGGCTTTCCATATGCATTGGGTGAGCGCTTAACCAAATCACTACCACCTTCAGTAATGGGCAAGGACATATCGCTATCAGGAATTTTCAATATGGATGATGAAAGGTATGGCGAGGCATCTGAATTTCGTAATCTCTACGAATCAGATCCTGATTCCAAACGAATCGTCGATACAGCATTAGGAATTGAAGGCTTAAAAAGGCAGTGGGGGGTTCACGCTGCCGGCGTCATTCTCAGTAAGGAGCCGTTACTGGATGTAATACCAATTCATCGCCGAGAATCTGATGGCGCAATTATTACTCAGTTTGATATGGGGGCATGCGAAGCCACTGGTTTACTTAAGATGGACTTTCTTGGACTTAGAAATTTATCGGTGCTTGATGATTGCTTAATTAATATTGAGAAAAATTTAGGCAAAACTGTTGTCTTAGAGACATTGCCATTAAAGGACCAAAAAACCTTTGATCTGCTTTCAAAGGGTGACACTCTTGGTGTATTCCAATTAGATAGTGCGCCGATCAGATCACTTTTAAGATCCATGGCACCAGACAGTTTTGAAGATATAGCGGCAGTTATAGCTTTGTATCGACCAGGTCCTATGGGTGAAGATTCACACAACAAGTACGCAGATTATAAAAATGGTCGCAAGGTTCCGGTGGCAATCCATCCGGAACTAGATAAGCCGTTAAATGAAATTCTTAAAGACACATATGGATTAATTGTTTACCAGGAGCAGGTACTTGCAATTGCTCGGAAGGTGGCTGGTTTCACACTTGGACGAGCTGATTTATTGCGAAAGGCGATGGGTAAAAAAGATAAAAAGATTCTAGATAAAGAAAAAGTTCACTTCGAAGAAGGAATGAAAGCCAATGGTTTCTCAGAGGATGCCATTGAAAAACTCTGGCAAACTCTGATTCCATTTTCTGATTATGCATTTAATAGAGCCCACAGTGCTGGTTATGGTCTACTTTCATTCTGGACTGCATATTTGAAAGCAAATTACCCAACTGAGTATATGGCAGCACTTCTTACTAGTGTTCGTGATGATAAAGATAAAAGCGCTCTTTATCTAAATGAATGTCGACGCATGGGGATTAAGGTTTTACCTCCAGATGTGAATGAATCTGACTCTGGTTATACCCCACGTGGCAAGGATATTAGATTTGGTCTGACTGCAATTAGAAATGTTGGAGAAAATGTAGTTGCATCAATAATAGAGAACCGAAAAACCAAGGGTAAGTATCTAAGTTTTGGTGATTTTTTGGCAAAGGTTGATTCGCATGTGTGCAACAAGAAAACAATCGAATCGCTGATTAAATCTGGCGCGTTTGACTCGTTAAATCACACAAGACGTGGATTAATGATGGTCTTCTTAGAGGCATTAGATGCTGTGACTGAAAGCAAGCGGGCAGAAGCCATCGGTCAATTTGATTTATTTGGGTTAGAAAATTCTGGTTCAGCAGTCTCTGGGGTAGATCTTGATATTCCACAAAGTGAGTGGGAGAAAATGATGTTGCTTAGTTATGAACGAGAAATGTTGGGTTTGTATGTTTCAGATCATCCGTTGCTGGGCGTGGAGCATATTTTGCGATCGATCGCTGACTTTTCGATTAGTCAATTATCTGAAGCAGCTCATGATCAAATAGTGAACATCGGCGGATTAATTACTCAGATTCAAAGAAAAGTTTCCAAACAGGGAACTCCTTGGGCAATCGTGACGGTGGAAGACTTAGAGGGAGCGGTAGATGTTCTTTTCTTCTCCAACTCATACTCAACTCATGGTGTAAATCTGGTGGAGGACCGAATAGTTGCAATTAGAGGTCGAGTTGATAAGCGCGAAGAGCCACCTAGAATCTCAGCTCTAGATTTAACTCTGCCAGACTTGAAACAAGTACCAACTGGACCATTAATTATTTCTATGGAGGCATCACGATGCACGCCACCAGTGATCGATCGTATGAGTGAAATTCTCAAGTCACATCCTGGCGCCAGAGAGGTACATTTGAGATTAATAGATGGAGAGAAAAAAACTATTCTAAAACTTGATGAGGCATTAAAAGTGACATCGTCACCCGGATTAAGTGCAGATTTAAAAACAGTTTTAGGGCCAGATTGTTTAGTTGTATGAGCGGTAAATGAAGCCACTTGAGTTTTTACCTGCCGTTGATATTAAATCTGGTCAAGTTACTCAAGGATTAGATTCTGCAAAAAATGATTACACAGGCACGCCAAGGCAGGTAATTGATTCATTTATCTCAGCTGGATGTAGGTGGATTCATTTAGTCGATTTAGATGCTGCTTATTTGACAGGCGATAATTTTGATTTGATTTCAACTTTAATTAACTCATCTGTGGTAGACACACAACTATCAGGCGGCATATCCAACCCAGAAATTCTTAACCGCTCTTTATCTACTAGAGCAAAGTGGATCAACCTAGCTACATCTGCATTGCTCAACATGGCATGGGTTGAATCGATTCTCCAGTCACACGCAGAACGGGTATGTATCTCATTAGATATATCTGATGAGATGTTGGTTTCTAGAGGAAGCAAGATTGTAGTTGGTGATCTTTGGGAAAAATTAGGCGAATTAGATGCAGCTGGATGTTCTCGCTTTGTGGTCACTGATAATAAAAGTGATGGGGCGATGAGCGGCCCTAATTTTCATCTGCTTTCGAAAATTCAGCAAAAGAGTTCAGCATCACTAGTCTCAAGTGGAGGAGTTGGAAAGCTCACTGACTTAGCAAAGTTACGTCAGATGGGAATTGATGGCGTAGTAGTGGGAAAAGCTTTGTATGCTGGCCAAATCAACTTAAATGAGGCGTTGGATACTTGCTATAAATAAGCGGTGCAAGCTGATGTCTACTTACGGCAGAATAGGCAAGTGGAAGATGCAGATTTATCATTGGATAAGTTTCGAGAGTATGCTCGCAACTTCAATGTAATTCCCGTATCGAGAAAAGTTACTGATAAAAGCCAAACACCGTTATCTATATACAGCAAATTAACAAATCATAGATCCGGAACTTTTTTACTTGAATCAGCTGAGTCAGGCATCTGGGCTCGATACTCCTTTATTGGAGTAAATAGCCAGGCAACTTTAAGTGAAGCAAATGGATTGGCGACTTGGATAGGAGTAATGCCAGCTGGAGCACCCACTGACATCGACCCCCTTGATGCACTGAGAATTTCAACCGCACACCTAAAGTCGCCAAAGATAGAGGGTTTACCACCACTTACTGGTGGACTTGTGGGCTATTTAAGTTATGAGATTGTTCGACGCCTTGAAAAATTATCCAACAATTCGAAAAATGATGTTGCGATTCCCGAAATAGCAATGATGCTCACATCTGATCTGGCAGTTTTTGATCATCATCTTGGTGAAATTACCTTGATTGCTAATGCCATAAATTGGGACGGTAGTTCAGAGCGAGTGGATTGGGCATATCAAAATGCTGTTGAGCGATTAAATAAAATGGAAGAAGATTTAGCAAGACCGATTCAGGATTGGCAACTAGATGTGCAAGGCCGTAAATCTCCACAGTTTGATCGAAATACAACAGACGAGAGTTATATCGCCAAGGTTAAGTTGATCAAAGAGGAGATCAAATCAGGTGAAGCCTTCCAGGTCGTTTTGTCACAAAGATTTTCAATGCCAGCAATTGCTGAACCATTTGATTTATATCAGGTACTGCGTGAGCAAAATCCCAGTCCGTACATGTATCTGTTTCGATTCAATGATGGTTTATCAATTGTTGGATCAAGTCCAGAAGCACTGGTTAAGGTGACGGGTGATGATGTGGTTATACATCCAATCGCAGGGACTAGAGCCCGAGGCGCAGATAGCAAACAGGATCAAATAATCGCTAATGAACTTCTGAAGGACCCAAAAGAACGGGCTGAGCACTTGATGTTAGTTGATCTAGGTAGAAATGACTTGGGCAGAGTATGTAAGCCAGGATCTGTTGAGGTCACTCAATTTATGCAAATTGAGAAATATTCACATGTAATGCATATTGTCTCGACAGTTGTTGGAAAACTATTACCGAAAACTTCACCAATAGAGGCTTTGTTCTCAGTTTTTCCAGCTGGCACATTATCTGGTGCGCCAAAACCTAGAGCTATGCAAATAATCGAAGAGCATGAGCCAACTCGACGCGGTATTTATGGTGGAACTATTGGGTACCTTGATTTCAGAGGAAATATCGATGCCTGCATTGCAATAAGAACTGCAGTGATCAAAGATGGTGTTGCCTATGTTCAAGCAGGAGCTGGCATCGTGGCAGATTCAGATCCAGCATCTGAAAATCAAGAATGTATTAATAAGGCAGCAGCAGTCTTGGGAGCGATTGCCACAGCTAATGCAATGGCTGGTGCTAAATGAAAGGTTCAATAATCGGAAGTTTAATTATCATTTTCATTGCAGCATTCTTAATCCTTCGTTTAAGTAAGCGAGGATCGATGAGTAAATATGAAAAAAAGCCGCAAAGTAAATGGAACTCACTCTCAGAAGGAGTCGACCCGACAGATGAATGACTCAAATGTGTTAAAAGCAATTATTGATGGTGTTATTGAAGATGTCGAAAAAAGATCTGTGCCAATTACCCAATTACGTGAGCAGATTGAAAATGCACCTAAATTGCGTGGAGCTTATAAATCTCTGATACAGCCCGGCATGCGATTGATTGCAGAGGTAAAGAGAGCCTCGCCTAGTAAAGGTGAATTAGCATCAATAACTGACCCAAAGATGCTTGCTGCAAAATATCAAGAGGGTGGAGCAGATCTGATTAGCGTGTTGACAGAGGAGCGAAGATTTAAGGGCAGCATCGCTGATTTAGTCTCTGTCCGATCTGCAGTTGATTTACCAGTGCTAAGAAAAGATTTTATAGTAACCGAATTTCAAGTATTTGAGTCACGTATCTTAGGTGCTGATTTGATTTTACTCATTGTGGCTGGACTTTCAAACTCGCAACTAAAAGATTTCTATCAACTATCAATAGAGTTAGGAATGGATGTTCTTGTTGAAATCCATGACTTGAATGAAGCGGAGAGGGCTATAGAAATTGGTGCGCAAATTATCGGTGTAAATTCTCGCAATCTTAAAACCTTGGAGGTTAGTCAAAAGGTTTTTGAGTCTATTCTTCCTGAGCTACCTAATGATCTTGTAAAAGTGGCTGAATCAGGCATTAGTACTCGCGAGCAGGTTGCATTAGTCGAGAGTTTAGGCGCAAATGCAGTTTTGATTGGCGAGAGCTTGGTTAAAGCAGGTAATCCAGTTCATACCATTAAAGAACTTCTAAACCGATAAAGAGCCAATAAACTACAACCATGTCTACCGGTAAAAAAATTGATGATTTAGATTCAACCTTAATTGGGCACTTTGGTCCCTACGGTGGCCGATTTGTACCGGAGGCTTTAATCGCTGCTTTAGATGAGTTAGCAGCTGCACATTTATCCGCACAGTCAGATCCAAAATTTCAAGCTGAACTAACAGAGCTTCATAAGACTTATACGGGTCGACCAAGTATTTTGACCGATGCTAAGAGATTTTCCGAATTTGCAGGTGGAGCTCGAATACTTTTGAAACGTGAAGATTTAAACCACACCGGTAGTCACAAAATTAACAACGTTTTAGGTCAGGCACTATTAACAAAACGTATGGGCAAAAAACGAATTATTGCTGAAACTGGAGCAGGGCAGCATGGTGTGGCTTCCGCTACGGCTGCAGCTTTATTTGGACTTGAATGTGTTGTTTATATGGGAGAGGCTGACACAAAGCGTCAGGCTTTAAATGTTGCCAGAATGAAACTACTAGGTGCAACAGTGGTTCCTGTAACTCAAGGGTCGAAAACATTGAAAGATGCAATCAATGAAGCGATGCGTGATTGGGTTACTAATGTTGCTACCACGCACTATTTGTTAGGCACTGTCGCTGGTCCACATCCATTTCCAACTATGGTAAGAGATTTTCAGCGAATCATCGGCGTTGAGGCACGTGAACAAGTATTGGCATTAACCGGCAAACTTCCGGATGCGGTATTGGCCTGTGTTGGTGGTGGTTCAAATGCAATCGGAATATTCCACCCATTCATTGATGACAAATCAGTTCGACTGATTGGTTTAGAGGCTGGCGGTAAGGGAATAGAGACTGGGCTGCACGCATCAACAATCTCTGGAGGTAAACCTGGCGTTCTTCATGGTACTCGTTCTTACGTTTTGCAAGATTCAGATGGTCAAACAATTGAATCACATTCAATCTCAGCTGGTTTAGATTATCCAGGTGTAGGACCAGAGCACGCATATCTCAATGACATTGGTAGAGCCGAGTATCGTTCAATCACAGATGACCAGGCCATGTATGCATTTTCATTATTATGTAAATCAGAAGGAATAATTCCAGCTATTGAAACCGCCCATGCTTTGGCGGGAGCATTGGAGCTAGGTAACGAATTAGGGAAAGATGCGACAATTTTGATTAACCTCTCGGGTCGTGGTGATAAAGATGTTCAAACTGCAGCTGAGTACTTTGGACTGCCTAGTAAATGAGTGTTTTGCTGCAGGAGATGTTTGCTGATGCAAAAAAGAATAAGCGAGCAGCATTAATTGGCTACATACCAGCAGGTTTCCCGGATCAAAAAAGTTCATTAAAAATTGTAGAAAGTATGGTTGAGGGCGGAGTAGACGCAGTAGAGATTGGGTTCCCTTACTCAGATCCAGTAATGGATGGTCCAGTTATTCAGGCTGCTTCTGAGCAAGCAATTAAAAATGGTGCGGGCGTCAAGGAAGTTTTTGATCTATTGAAAAATACAGTCGCACTTAAGGTGCCAGCCATGATTATGAGTTATTGGAGTCCGATAGAAAAATATGGCTCTGAAAATTTTGCCAAGATGGTTTCAACCGTTGGTGGCAGTGGCGTCATAACACCTGACCTGACGGTTGAGGAATCAATAGAGTGGAAAAAACAAGCAGACAAAAACTCCATTAACACCATATACGTAGTAGCCCCCAGTACAACAGATGAGCGATTAGCTAAAGTGAGTGCTAACTGCTCAGGATTCATTTATGCTGCAAGTTTGATGGGCGTCACTGGCGCACGGGAAGTAGTCTCAGGAAACGCTAAGTCTCTTGTTGAGCGTATTAGAAAGATTAGTCAAACACCTGTTGCGGTAGGTTTGGGAGTATCAAATAAGGAGCAAGCTAAAGAAGTAGCTTCATATGCAGATGGAGTCATAGTTGGCTCTGCCTTTATTAAAATTATTCAAGAACATGGTTCGGGAAGAAAAGGTTTGAAACTAGTTAAACAGCTAGCCAGGTCGTTATCAGAAGGAGTGCGAGATGCGCGATAAGTTCAATATATATCAGCCATGGCTAACCTTGATCGCACGATTAATTTTGGGTGGTGTGTTATTAGCTGCGGGTGGTTTAAAAATTGGTAATTTACAAAAATCTGCCATGTCTGTCCGGGCATATGAATTATTACCAGTTGGGTTAGCAAATTTCTTTGGTTATGTCTTGCCATGGATTGAAATAGGAATGGGCTTATTGCTGATCGCTGGAGTGGCAGTTTCAATTGTCGGCTTACTAGGTGCATTAACTATGTTCGCATTTGTTGTTGCGATAGCTCAGGCATGGGCTCGGGGTCTGAGCATTGACTGTGGATGTTTCGGCGGCGGTGGCCAAGTAGACCCAGAAGACACCAAGTATCTCTCGACCATCCTAAGAGATATAGGATTCCTGCTATTAGGTGTTTACCTTTACTATTTCCCAAAGGGTAAATTTGGGATAGAAAAATAAGGAGTGAAAATGGCGTCAAATTCTGCTGGGGACAAAGGCACGCGCAATCTTGTGATTGGAATGATTGCCTTTATTGTAGTTGTTGGCGTGGTGTTCTCCTTAATTAGCAATAGATCTAGTTCAACTGCAGCAATCCCTGCAACCGTATCTGAGGCCGACGGTTATGGCATTGTTCTAAATCCAGAAAAAACACCAACCATAGATGTCTACTTGGATTACCAATGCGCAGCTTGTAAGTACTTTGAAATCGTAAATGGGGGATATTTAAATGAAGTAATAGCTCAAAAGAAGGCAAAGGTTGTCTTTCACCCTATGACTTTCATAGGGCCGGAATCGGTGCTTGCAGCTAATGCCGCGGCCTGCGCTGCTGATGAAAATGAATTTGTTGATATGAATTTAGCTTTGTTCCAAAATCAGGCTGATCAAAGCAACACAGGTAAGTGGTCTAAGGAGTATTTGATTCAATTGGGCAAATCAATTGGCATCACATCATCAAATTTTGAATCATGTGTAAATGATGGCAAATATGTCAGGTGGACTAGCAATGTTGCTGCAGAATCAGGCAAAGCAGATGTCAATTCGACTCCAACCGTATTCATAAACGGTAAAGAGTTGGATAGAGACAAAGGCGAATACGCTGATTTAGGCAAGTTCAGAGCTGCGCTAGCGGCTGCTGGCGTTAACTAATATTTCCCAATAACTGAGGGCAGCTGTTGATTCCTACTCCAACGCAGTCAAGCATCGAACTTGGACCACTAACAGTTCATTTCTATGCTCTGTGCATAATAACTGGAATTGCTACTGCAATTTGGTTAGGTAGAAAGCGATATGCCAATTTAGGTGGTAACTCTGAGGATGTATCAGAGGTGGCAATTTGGGCGGTTCCATTCGGAATTGTTGGTGGACGTATTTATCATGTTATTACCTCACCTGAGCAATATTTTGGAGAAAATGGAGATCCAGTCGATGCACTTCGGATTTGGGAGGGTGGTTTAGGTATTTGGGGCGCGATTTCATTTGGAGCATTTGGTGCTTATCTTTACTTTAAGACACACAAAACTTCTTTGACATTTCCTCAGTTTTTGGATGCCTTAGCTCCAGGTGTTGTGATAGCACAAGCAATTGGCAGAGTTGGCAATTATTTCAACCAAGAACTCTTTGGTCGGCCAACAACTCTTACTTGGGGGCTGGAGATTGATCCGGGGAAAAGGCCACCTGGATATGAATCATTTGCGACCTTCCATCCCACATTTTTATATGAATTAATTTGGTGTCTTCTAGTTGCCTTTCTCTTGATTAAGTTACCAGGTCCACTGAAGCGAGTAATTACACGAAATGGCGACATATTCATTCTTTACGTGCTGGGTTACACCATTGGCCGATTATGGATTGAAGCGCTTCGGATTGATGAGGCTAATTTGATACTGGGTCTTCGTTTGAATATTTGGGTTAGTTTGATTGTGATGATTGCTTCAATTTTGTATCTTGCTAGAAGCAAAGGCCGTGGCAATGCCAAGGAAAAGACTGTATCAAGTTAGTATTAAGTAATGGGCTTAGAAGAGGTTCAAGCACGTAATTTGGAACATCGAGCTAACAAGGCGGGCTGGCTTCGCGCGGCCGTGCTCGGCTCAAATGATGGGCTGGTTTCAACAGCAAGTCTGATGATTGGTTTTGCGGCTGCAGATAAAGGCGATTTTTTAATTACTGCCGGATTAGCAGGAATTGCTGCTGGTTCAATGTCGATGGCAGTAGGAGAGTATGTTTCAGTTAAATCTCAAAATGATATTGAAAAATCAGATCGTGAGATCGAAATAAAGCAATTGGAAATGGACCCCGAGGGTGAGTTCAATGAGTTAGTGGATATATATGTTAAGAGAGGTCTCACCGAGGAACTAGCACGACAGGTTGTTACCGCTATGCATAAGCATGACGCACTAGATGCACATCTTAGGGATGAACTTGGGCATTTTGATCACACTAGAGCAAGACCAGTTCAAGCTGGCATTGCATCTGCGATTGCCTTCACGGCTGGAGGTTTGGTGCCACTATTAGGCGCATTAGTCTCATCTGAAAATCAGGTTAGTTTTGTATTGCTCTTCACGGCTTTTGGCTTGATTGCAGCCGGGTTTATATCTGCAAAGATTGCTGCATCTCCACTGCCTAAAACGATCCTCCGTATATTTGCTGGTGGAGCCCTAGGGGTTGTAATCACCGCTGGAATTGGCTGGCTAGTAGGACTGACCGGGGTCTAACACTCCTGATACCCTTAACCTGCAGGTTTATTTAAAGTTGGGCCATCGTCGTCCCGACCCATATTGGGAGCGACTGACGCAATTGCAAGTACAAAGTAGTTTCTCAGCCATGCCAAGTCCACTTGGTCTGTATGACCCTGTCCATGAACATGATGCATGCGGTGTGGCCATGGTGGCAACACTTAATAAAATAAAATCACACGAAATTGTTAGTAAGGCGTTAACTGCACTGCGCAATTTAGAGCATCGAGGCGCTTCAGGTGCTGAACCAGATAGTGGTGACGGTGCTGGAATTTTAATTCAGGTGCCGGATAGCTTTTATCGATCAGTGGTCTCATTTGAATTGCCCAAAGTCGGTGAGTATGCAACTGGAATCTTTTTTGTAAAGAGAAGTATTGCACTTGAGATTGACAAAATTAATCAGATAGCAACTGAGGAGGGTTTATCTATTCTCGGCTGGCGTGATTTGCCAATTAACTCAAGCTCAATTGGTAAAACTGCACTCTCAGTAATGCCAGATTTCAAACAAATTTTTCTCTCGGGCCTAAAGAATGAATCAGATCTTGTTCTAGAAAGAATGGCATTTTGCTTTCGTAAAAGAATTGAACACGCTTTCCCAATCTATGTACCGTCACTTTCATCCCGCACAATTGTTTACAAGGGCATGCTCACCACCGGCCAACTAGAAGATTTTTTTCCAGATTTATCTAACCCATTAGTTGAATCTTCAATGGCACTAGTGCACTCAAGATTTTCGACCAACACATTCCCATCATGGCCATTGGCGCATCCATATCGATATATAGCTCATAACGGTGAAATTAATACCGTGAAAGGAAATCGAAATTGGATGAGAGCCAGGGAAACTCTGTTAGAAAGTGATCTTATTCCTGGTGATCTAAAACGATTATTTCCAATTATTGAAAATTCTGGCAGCGATTCTGCATCCTTTGATGAGGTATTAGAACTTTTGTATTTAGGTGGTAGAAGTTTGCCCCATGCAGTTTTAATGATGATTCCAGAGGCTTGGGAAAACCACAACACGATGTCCAAAGCGAGAAGAGATTTTTATTCATTTCATGCAACGCTAATGGAGCCGTGGGATGGACCAGCATGTGTGACATTTACTGATGGAAAACAAATAGGTGCCGTGCTTGATCGAAATGGTTTAAGGCCTTCAAGATTCTGGGTTACCGAAGATGGATTAGTGGTATTGGCAAGTGAGGTAGGTGTTTTAGATTTCAAACCTGAATCGATCATAAGAAAAGGCCGACTGCAGCCTGGAAAAATGTTTTTAGTTGATATTGAGGAAGGACGAATCATTGAAGATGATGAGATCAAAGAAAACCTAGCAAACGCATTTCCATACTCAGAATGGCTCCATGCTGGCTTGGTTAGATTAAGTGACCTACCAGCCCGCGAACACATTGTTTATCCACACTCTTCAGTAGTCAGACGGCAACGTGCTTTTGGATACACCGAGGAGGAGATTCGATTAATCATCACACCAATGGCGAAAAACGGAGCAGAACCACTAGGTTCAATGGGTACAGATACGCCGATCGCAGCCTTATCTCAAAAGCCAAGACTTCTTTTTGATTATTTCGCCCAGCTATTTGCACAGGTTACAAATCCACCCTTAGATGCGATTCGAGAAGAGTTAGTTACATCTTTAGGTGGATCAATCGGTCCAGAACATAATCTGCTCGATCCAGGACCGGCCTCATGTCGGCAAATTTCGTTACAGTTTCCAGTTATAGATAATGATGAATTAGCAAAAATAATTCATGTTAATGCTGATGGGGATCAACCTGGTTTTGCAACCCATGTTGTGCGCGGCTTATTTCCAATTGCTGGTGGCGGGAAATCATTAGTTTCAAGGATTGAGGAGATTAGAGCGGAAGTATCAGCTGCAATAGATAACGGGGCAAGAATTATTGTTTTGTCTGATCGAGACGGTGATGCGGAAAACGCTCCTATTCCTTCTTTGCTGCTCACATCGGCGGTCCATCACCACCTGATTAGAGAAAAGACACGGACCAAAGTTGGACTCGTTGTGGAAAGTGGTGAGGTTAGAGAGGTTCACCATGTGGCACTTCTTATCGGATTTGGTGCTGCAGCGGTAAATCCTTATCTTGCAATGGAAAGTGCGGAGGATCTAGTTCGGCAGGGTGTTGTCAATGGCATTACTCCAGAAAAAGCGGTGCGAAATCTAATTAAGTCTCTTGGAAAAGGTGTTTTAAAAGTTATGTCCAAGATGGGCGTATCCACGATTGCTTCTTATACCGGCGCGCAGGTTTTTGAAGCAATCGGTCTTTCTAAAGAGGTGGTTGATGAATATTTTGTTGGAGCTACCTCAAGATTGGGTGGAGTAGGGATTGATATCATCGCTCAAGAAACGATTAAACGTCACCATGTTGCGTATCCACCTGGTGGAGAGATTCCAGGTGCCAAGAAACTTCAAATTGGTGGTGAGTATCAGTGGCGTCGTGATGGCGAACCACACCTGTTTGATCCAGAGACTGTATTTACTTTGCAGCATGCAACAAGGTCAAAGCGTTTTGATGTGTTTAAACGGTATACAAACAGAGTTGATGAGCAGTCTCGCAGATTGATGACAATTCGGGGCTTATTTAAGTTTAAAGAGGGAATCAGACAACCAATACCAATTGATCAGGTTGAGCCAGCTAGTGAAATACTTAAAAGATTTGCAACCGGAGCAATGTCTTACGGATCAATATCGCAAGAAGCCCATGAAACATTGGCAATTGCAATGAATCGAATTGGTGGTAAATCAAACACTGGCGAAGGTGGGGAAGATCCATCTCGGAATACACCCGATGCAAATGGGGATTTGCGTCGTTCGGCGATTAAGCAGGTAGCAAGTGGCAGGTTTGGTGTTACAAGTGAGTATCTGGTTAACGCTGATGATATCCAGATCAAGATGGCTCAAGGAGCTAAGCCAGGTGAAGGTGGTCAATTACCTGGTAACAAGGTGTATCCATGGATTGCGAAAGTGCGTTACTCAACACCAGGCGTTGGTTTAATTTCACCACCACCTCATCACGACATCTATTCAATTGAAGATTTGGCACAGTTAATCCATGATTTGAAGAACGCAAATACTAAAGCTCGCATTCATGTGAAACTAGTTGCAGAGGTTGGCGTCGGTACAGTTGCAGCTGGCGTTAGTAAAGCACATGCAGATGTAGTTTTAATTTCAGGTCATGATGGTGGAACTGGCGCATCACCTCTTACATCACTTAAACATGCCGGCGCTCCTTGGGAGTTGGGATTAGCCGAAGCTCAACAAACATTAATTCTTAATGGTTTGAGAGATCGCATTGTCGTTCAAGTAGATGGGCAGATGAAGACCGGCAGAGATGTTGTCATTGCCGCACTTCTTGGCGCTGAGGAATTTGGTTTTGCAACTGCACCCTTGGTTGTATCAGGCTGTGTAATGATGCGTGTTTGTCACTTAGACACCTGCCCAGTTGGAGTAGCCACTCAAAACCCAGAGTTGCGCAAGAAATTTAATGGAAAACCAGAGTTTGTAGAAACTTTCTTTGAATATATCGCAGAAGAGGTTAGGGAATTGTTGGCTCAACTTGGCTTTAACAAGTTAGAGGATGCGATTGGGCAAGTCGAGATGCTTGATACAAAAGCTGCAACAGATCATTGGAAAGCCAGTGGTCTTGATCTTTCACCAATACTTGTGGCTCCGAAAAGCAATGCGGTTCGTAGCAATACCTCACAACAAGATCATGGTTTGAATCAAGCACTTGATAACCAATTGATTACTTTAGCCAAACCAGCTTTAGAAGATCAGAAAGCCATTCGGCTAGAGATGGCAATCGCAAATGTGAATAGAACTGTGGGCACAATGCTGGGTAGTGAGATTACTCGAAAGTTTGGCGGAAATGGTTTACCAGCAAACACAATAGAGATTACTTTTCATGGATCGGCCGGACAATCATTTGGCGCCTTCATTCCATCTGGGTTAACCCTCAGGCTTTATGGTGATAGCAACGACTATGTAGCTAAGGGATTGTCAGGCGGTAGAGTAATTATTAGACCAGATGAACGAGCAAAATTTAAATCAAACGCAAATGTTATTGCTGGAAACGTAATTGGTTATGGAGCTACATCTGGTGAAATTATGATCTCAGGCGTAGTTGGTGAAAGGTTTTGTGTCCGAAATTCAGGGGCTCATGCAATAGTTGAGGGAGTCGGTGATCACGGGTGTGAATATATGACTGGTGGGACTGTCATAATCCTTGGAGGCATCGGTAGAAATTTTGCTGCAGGAATGTCTGGCGGCATGGCCTTTGTACTGGACCTGGATGCATCCTTAGTAAATACAGAAATGGTCGATTTGTTGACGCTTCCAGGTGCACATGAGGAATTTGTAAAGTCGAGCCTGTCTAATTTTTTCGTAGAGTGTGGATCTGTAGTCGCAAGGGATTTGCTCGCCGACTGGGACAAAAGTAAATCGAGATTTACTTTGGTGATGCCAAGAGATTATGCAAGAGTTCTTGAAGTTATGGCTAAGGCGCAGCGTGAAGGGATGCCAGTTGAGGATGCTGTGATGGAGGTGGTTAGTGGCTGATCCAAAGGGATTCTTAAAAAGTGGCCGAGAGCTACCAAAACGCAGACCTATTGATGTAAGAATTCAAGATTGGAAAGAGGTCTACGAACATCAAGAGTTTTCCCATCTACAAAAACAGGCTGGGCGTTGCATGGATTGTGGCATCCCTTTTTGTCACCAAGGCTGCCCGCTTGGAAATTTGATTCCAGAGTGGAACGATCTAATTTGGCGAGGTGAAAAACCAGAGGCAATTGATCGACTTCACGCCACTAACAACTTTCCAGAGTTCACTGGCAGGTTATGTCCTGCACCATGTGAAACAGCATGTGTGGTGGCCATAAATGATGATGCGGTAACAATTAAACAGGTTGAATTACGAACTATCGAAGAAGCGTTTTCAGAGAAGCGAGTTGTACCTTTAATTCCAGATCGGCTTTCAGGAAAAACTGTGGCAGTGATCGGATCGGGGCCAGCGGGTCTGGCAGCTGCACAACAATTAACTAGAGCAGGCCACACAGTGGCGGTGTATGAGAGAGCTGACAAAATTGGTGGCTTGCTTCGTTATGGCATTCCTGAATTTAAGATGGAAAAGTCAGTAGTTGATCGAAGGCTCTACCAAATGGAGCAAGAAGGAACAAGATTTAGAACTGGCGTCAATGTTGGAAAAGATATTTCAGGCTCGGCATTAAGAACCAGATATGACGCTGTGGTACTTGCTATAGGTGCAACTAATTGGCGAGAGTTGTCGATTCCCGGACGAGAGGCAAAAGGTATTTATCAGGCAATGGAGTACTTGCCGTGGGGCAATAAACAAGCACTTGGTGAGTTAGATGCAGAACCAGAGATAAATGCTGCCGGCAAAAATGTTGTGATCTTAGGTGGAGGCGACACAGGAGCTGATTGTTTGGGTACGGCAATTAGACAGGGTGCTAAGTCTGTGACTCAGTTAGAGATTCAACCAAGGCCATCAACGGAGCGACCAAGTGAGCAACCCTGGCCAACATATCCAATGATTTACCGAGTGAGCAGTGCTCATGAAGAAGCTGGTGAACGTTTGTACTCAGTATCAACAAAAGAATTTTTAAAAGATAGTTCAGGAAATTTAACCGCATTAAAATTAGTTGAAACCCAAGTTATAGATGGAAGGTTTCAAGAAATAACTGGAAGTGACAAGATAATTCCCGCCGATTTAGTCTTTTTGGCTTTAGGTTTTTCTGGGCCGGAAAAAAGTGATTTATTAAACCAACTTGAGGTTAAAGTAGATGAAAGAGGCAACATTGAACGCGATCACAACTACGCAACGCAAGCAGATGGAGTATTTGTTTGTGGTGATGCTGGCCGTGGTCAATCACTAATTGTTTGGGCGATAGCAGAGGGGCGAAGCGCTGCAGCGGCTGTGGATAGGTATTTAACCGGAAACACGCAGTTGCCATTTCCTATTGAACCCACTGCTCGCCCGATGATGGTTTAGGGTTTTTACTATGCGCAGAGCCAAGATCGTTTGCACAATTGGACCGGCGGTTGAATCCGTGGAAAAAATTACCGAGTTAATATCCGCTGGAATGAACATGGCTAGATTAAATCTTTCACATGGTGGGCATTCCGAACATCAAATGAGAATTAACAACGTTAGAAAAGTAGCAAAAGAATCTGGAAAAGCTGTCGCTGTTCTAGTAGATCTTCAAGGTCCAAAAATAAGATTAGGAAAGTTCAAAGATGGGCCTCATGATTTAAATCAAGGGGATTTGTTCACAATAACAACAGATATTATAGAAGGAACAAAAGAGAGAGTCAGCACAACTTATAGTGGCTTAACTAAAGATTGCCGTACTGGCGACAAGATTATGATCGATGACGGAAAAGTAACTGTCGAGGTAATTGAAGTTAAGGGCAATGATGTTGTAACGAAGGTAATTCA
>Ga0315901_10004249_pt1 | contig 17934 bp, 13 predicted proteins | sample LakEriMetagenome_10_FD_203761 | JGI IMG/M metagenome (GOLD analysis project Ga0315901, IMG submission 203761) | Freshwater fungal communities from buoy surface, Lake Erie, Ohio, United States - Buoy 2 MA116 | ecosystem: Environmental > Aquatic > Freshwater > Lake | place: USA: Lake Erie, Ohio...
CTCATGACTCACTATGACTGATCTGTAGGCATAGGCAGGTACATTACTAGATATAGAATATGGTGCGGCGATCATTATATTTTTGGGTTTAGTCAGTAAGTAGGTGTATATTTCTTTTTGGTTTTTGTCCAAAGATTTCAGGCCATTTCTCCAAGAAGGAGATATTATCCAAATTGATATGCAAATTATCGCCACACTAAACAAAGGCTTGAATCGAGGGATGATGTTCTCTAATTGATAGATAAAAGATCCGATCACAAAAATAGAAACCAGTGGCAGACAGTATTCAAGATACCTTGAAGGTAGATAAAGGTAAAAAAGCACGCATGATGAGATCGCAAACAAAATCAAAGCAGAAATAATACAGCTATAAAAAATTCTTGGGATAATTAATTTGCCGACTTTTGGTTTTATTATTTTTTTGTAGATCATGATACACAGAAAACCAATCGGGATGACCACTATTGACTTAATTAAAACAGAAACAAAAAAATTATGATTCTCTGAGAATAATTCATTTATAGAACCTTTGCCGTTTACAAATTCATATGGAATCAAAAAAGCTTTTATTCTGCCCTTGATAAAAAATTCTGGCATGGTGAGCGCTTCTTGCACTGTGGTGAGCGGACCAAAGCTTGCGCTGTGCTTGAGTACAAATCTATAAAACAAGCCAGCAAGACCACTTGCGATCGCCGCTATAGAGCCATAAATTTGTGTGTTTTTGATGTTTTTACACTTGTAATCAAAAAGCAACTCAATAATCAGCGTGCTTGCACAAATAAAAAAGACTACCGGATATATTTGGGTCTGCAGTAAAAAAACAATTGCTAATGGGAGCCAGTGTTTGCGAGCGTAAAAATAAAAAAACGAAAACAAAAGTGGATAGAAAAATGCTCGAGGAAGTCCTCCTGGTATATTGCTGACCATCCAAATATATATGTTGAAAATGAAACAGAGCCAAAAAGCGTATCTAGCGCTGGCAATAGATTCTGCAAATTTAAAGAGAAGGAATGTGGCGATTACTACAAGAACAAAAGGTAAGAATTGAGAAAGAATTTTGGGATCAACTGAATCAGGGAATAATCCATAAATAGCCTTAAGTATTGGAGATACTGTGGAGCTCTGGCTAAAATATGAAGCAATTAAGTCATTTTGGAATAGCTCTGGGTCATTCTGTTGTGCCATCCAATATATTTGGTTGCGAACGTCATCGTTGATTGCGTCTCTATCGGTGAAGACAGAGCTTTCTAAAAAGCACGTAATAGCAAGGCTAATTAAAATTGCAAGGGTTAGTTGTATGTTTATTTTCCCTAATTTCAAGATAGTCAAATAGTATCATTAACTATATTATTGGTATAGAACACACTTATTTTCGGATTCACTAAAAAACATTGCTCCTCTGTAGAAATACCTAGAACTAAAGTAAACTAAAATCCGCCAGCTCACTGAGTAGCGAATTAGCGTAGTTGACTAGGGCTTTACGGTTATTGCGGATATCTTCTTGCTCGGCATTGACTAGTACATTATCAAAAAAACTATTTACCGGCGCGACGATCTCGAGGATTTGGTTGGCTGTCAAAAGCGGTTCGTAAGCGGTTTTTTGGCTATCAGCGACATCAAGAATCTTGAGAATCTGGTAGAGATTTTTTTCTTGTTCGGTTTGGAATAAATCAGGATTTATTCTAAGACCTGCGCTGGAAGCGGTTTTGGTGATGTTCACGATGCGAGAGACCGCTGAGATAAAATCTCTAAACTCATCAGGTCTTTCTTTTAGAGAGTAAAGAGTATGCACAAACATATGTCTTTTATTGAGATCTGTAAGCGGGTCGCCATGAGCGATTACGGCTTTATTGATTTCTTTATGCTTATGAAAAATCTCAAACACAAACTCTAGTCTTTGTCTTAAGAAATCTTTTACCAAGCTAGGAGTATCTTGCCAATTGAGTTCTGGGACTTGCACTTCCTGGCGATCAGCGCCGCGCCCTTTTATCTTGGTGATCATCTCGCCGACACCGAACTCTTCTTGCTGGAGACGGCAAACTTCATCGACAAGAGAGCTAATGTCCAGCACTAGATGACTGTGTAAGATGATCTCTAGAAGACCGTTTGCTTGCCTTCTAAGCGCGAAAGGATCAGCAGATCCGCTCGGGATCTTGCCTAGCGCAAAAGAGCAAACCAAGTTATCCATCTTATCTGCGATCGCAAGAATCTTAGCCCCGATAGTGCTAGGAAGCGCATCACCAGCAAATCTTGGCTTATAGTGATCAGAGATCGCCATAGCCACGCACTCATCTAGACCGGATTTCAGGGCATAGACTCCGCCAATTTCGCCTTGAAGCTCGGTAAATTCAAACACCAAATTAGTGCTCAAATCAGCTTTAGCAAGAAGGGCAGAAGCTTCGATAAGATCTTTTGTCTTTTGATCGAGGTTATCGTTAGGACCTTTGTGAGGGTTATTGTGGAAATGCTCATCTAGCTGGCGAATGATGTAAGCTGAAATTTTCTTTAGGCGCTGGGATTTAGCGAGCATAGTGCCCTTAATAAAATTAAGCTTAGAAAGTTTTTCAAGTCTCTCTTCTAGACTGATTTTCATATCTTCTTGAACAAAAAATTCAGCATCTTTAAAGCGTGGCACTATCACTTTTTCGTTTCCAGCTTTTATGTTTTTAGTAGCTTGAGCTAAAGGATTATTGCTCACTGCTATAAAATACGGTGTCAGTCTGCGTTTGGTCACATCGCTTGATGAAGAGTCGATATACTCAGTCTCGATCGGGAGGTATCTTTGGTGGTGTATCATCACAGTCTTGAGCACGCAATCTGGGATAGCCAAAAACTTAGTATCAAAAGAACAAAGTATAGGAGCTGGGTTCTCGGTAATCAAGCATAATTCTGTTAATAAATTTTCATCAAACACCACTACCCCTGAAACACTGTCAGCCAGTTTGTTTGCTGAATCCATAATGATTTTTTTGCGATCTTCCAGATCTAGAATCACACCCTGAGAGCGAAGATCTTCAATAAATTTTTTAGGCTCGCTGACTGTAATCGCTCCATTCCCCAAAAATCTATGACCGTAGCTAATATCGCTTGCTGAGAGGCCTTCAATACTAAAATCCAAGATTTGCTTAGGGCTTTTTGTCGAAACAATAACAGCTAGTATCCATTGGATAGGGCGTGCGAACTTAGTCTCCCCGTCTGCCCAGCGCATGAAGCGTACCCCTGGAGTAGATGAAACGATCTCAGGGATTGAAGTTTCGAGTATGCTTTTGGCGCTTTGACCTTTTAGAGTTTTTTTGGCGCAGAGATATCCATCCTCAAAATATAAATCACTAGTTTCAAGATTATTTTTTTTGGCGAAGCCTAATCCCGCTTGGCTCAGCTCGCCGTCTGGGTTACGAGAAATTTTTTCAGGCGGACCTTTTAGGATTTCGGTTTGGTCGATGGGGTCGAGTAATAAATTATCTATCTGAAAATATAATCTTCTAGGCGTATAGTGGCTGATAAAATCACCGAAGCTGATTTTTGCAAGATTCAGCTTGGCGATAATTTCGTTTTTGATATGATTAGAGATATTAATAATCTGACCGGCTGGCAGTTCTTCACAGCCCAGTTCTAAAATAAATTGTCCAATGTTAGTTTCCACCACAAAAACAATTATAACTAAAGTTTTACTAGGTTTTATCCGTATTTATCAGGCTTGTTATTTTTTAAGAAGACCCTGCTGTCGTTTTGAGCCATCTTGCTCTGTTTATGCCTATCAGGCTATAGAAAAATATGGCATTATTAAGGGTATTAATCTGGCCCTGAAAAGAATATGTAAATGCCACCCTTGGGGAGCCTACGGTTATGACGATGTTTAAAACAGCTGTAATTCAAATAAACGCACAGGATTCAAAAGAAAAAAATCTTGAAAAAATCTCTCAGCTTGTTGGGCAAGCCGGTCACCAAGGCGCTAAGTTAATTGCCTTGCCTGAGACTTTTAATTTTCGCGGCCCTGCTGAATTAGCGATAAAAAATGCTGAAAATTTTGATGATGATATTACCGTCAATCTAATAAAAAATCTAGCTAAACGACATCAGGTAGCTATTCTGGGAGGCTCTATCTACGCGCGTTCCAGCGCTAATCATCTGCCTTATAATTATTCTTTTTTTATCGATGATACAGGAACTTTAGTCGGTTCTTATAAAAAAATACATTTATTTGATGTCGATATCGACGGCAAACAAATTCGCGAATCCTCTAAAACTCAATCTGGATCAAGCCCTACGCTGATCAGCACCAGAATTGATGGACTGGAACTACAATTAGGTCTTAGTATTTGTTATGATCTGCGCTTTCCTGAGCTTTATAGGCTCTATGCTGAGCAGAAGGCTCAAATAATTTTTGTACCTTCTTGTTTTACTAAGCAGACAGGAATGGCTCACTGGGAGGTTTTGTGCCGAGCTAGAGCCATAGAAAATCAGGCTTTTGTAATAGCTCCTAATCAATGTGGCAAAGGTTCTGAAACTCTTTGCTATGGTCGTAGTCTAATTGTCGATCCTTGGGGCAAAATCATCGCTGAAGCTGGTGAAGAGAATGAGGAAATTATTTATGCAGATCTCGATTTTCGGCTCCTGGAGCAGGTTCGCCAAAATCTACCAGCGTTGCGCCACCGTAAGATATAATTAGGATTTTATGAAAGCTTACAATTACATTTTTATATTTTTGGTTTTTGTTTTAGGCTCTTGCTCTAGGCTTGATACCAGATCTCTAGATGTGGTTTTTGTGAGAGCTGATTGGTGTCCTATCTCTAAAAAAATGGAGCCAATAATAAAAGAGCTCAATAAAGAAAATTTTTCTAAAAACAAACATATTAAATTATTAGTTTTTGATCAAACTAATTTAGCGACTATTAAGATTTCTGCCAAACAGGCTCGAGATCAGGGTTTGACTAAGATTTTTGAAAACGAAAAAAACACTGGTGAGATTTTGTTTATCGACAAAGTGAGTAAGATTATTCTTGCTAGATTTTATAATTTTACTGATAAAGAAGAGCTTATTACTGCTACTGATAAACTACTTAAATCTAAATTTGTTAAGAGTGTGCCCGCCAAATCCAAAGCCTATGAGCATCCTGTGCATAATTTAGAAGCTCTTAAGAAGGCAAAACTTTATTTAATTCAGATTCATCACAATAGCTCTAGTAAATGCGTTATCACTGCCCCTGTTTTTGAAGCTGTTTATAAAGACTTCCAAAAAAATCCTGATATAGGTTTTATTACGTTTGACATTAGTTCCTCTGCTACTAGTAAACGCAGTAGAAAGCTTGCCAAATCTCTTGGGCTTTTAGAAATTTTTAATTCTGAGAAGCATGCTGGTGAGGTTTTGTTTGTGGATGCGGGTTCTAAGGAAATCAAGTCAAGACTTGTAGCGGACGTAAATCGCTGGAACTATCATCGTTTGATAAAGAAAGCTTTGGAACCTGTTAAAATTAAGTAAATGGACCTTTCGGCAATTACCTATTCTTTATTTATACCGCTTTTGAATTCTATTCATGAATTGACTAAGTCTATCGGTCTTATGAGTTTTGGTTGGGCGATTGTTTTGCTTACAGCAATAGTTAAGCTGGTGATGACCCCGCTCACTTATAAGCAGATCAAAAGTACTCGCCAAATGCAACTCATCCAGCCGGAAATGAAAAAACTTCAAGAAGATTTCAAGAAAAAAGAAGCTAAGCTCAAAAACGATCCCACTAAGCTTAATCAAGCTCGCATGGAATTCCAGCAAAAAATGATGGCTTTTTATAAGGACAATAATATTAATCCGCTTGGCGGATGCTTACCTCTATTGGTTCAGATGCCGATTCTTTTGGGTTTATTCTGGACTTTCTCTGGGCCCCCTTTTCAAGCTAAACCAATTTTTGTGGATGTAAAAGTCGTATCGCAAGCTGAAGCTCACAAAAAAAAGATAGAGGCTCCATCACATGGTGAAATTTTTGTGGATGCAAATGGTAACCGCGCTCGCGTGGCTCTGAACGCTAAGAAAATTGTCCTGGCGGAAAATGAAGAATTCATTTTAGTCGCGTCTAAGACAATGGGTGAAGCTGAGTTTTCTCCTCTTGATATCAAGTGGGGTTTTATGGGAGCTAAGCAAGAAAATGAATTTATAAAACTCAAAGTTAATGAAGATGGCTCTGCTACTATTACTGCTTTTAAGCCGGGCGGTTCAGCTAAGCTAGAAGGCGCTCTGCCACAGACTTTGAAGAATGATAGTTTCTTCTTTATAAAAGATTTTGGGACTAGCGGTGTTTATAACAAGGCAACGGGTCAATTGAATTTTGATATTTTGGTTTTGGTTATAATGTTTGGTTTTAGTGTTTGGTTATCTTCTAAGTTAAACTCTCCTCAGCTCCCCACCCCAAAACCTGGTGAGGAAGAGGATCCGCAAGTGGCGATGCAGAGATCGATGTCTACAATGATGCCGATCATGATGACTTCGATGATGTTTTTTATTCCGCTACCTGCTGGAGCTTTTGTTTATATGATAGTTTCTAGCTTTATTCAATCCGGTCAAACTTATTTTGCGATGCAACGATACACAAAAAAATTTGCTAAAAAAAACTAGTTTTCTTAATAGCCTCTTAACGGTTTTATGGTTATTATGTAGAGTGCTGAGTGTTTGTATCTAGGTTAAATCAATCCAGTATTACCGCTCAATGATTTTAGTAAAGTTAGGACTCATATCCTAACTTTACTGGGGTTTTTGGCGTCAACGCTGGATTTTAATTAGGCGCGAATCTTGGTTTAGTAAATGACAAAACTATAGTGGGGATTATAGGTCATGGTCAATATTGCATCAAATAATAATTCAGGCTCTAAAGCCATAAAATTGGTAAATTCACCAAATTCCGATAAAGAAAAAAAATCTTCGATGACTTTACTTGGGGAGTTAGTAGATGAAGATTCTAAAGCTCAAAAAGCAAGTACATCTGGAAAATCTGATCGATCAGCAATTAATAACTTTTTAAAAAACATAGACAAAGGCTTAAATGGTCTAACAAAGAATCCAAAAGAGAAATCGCCGCCTGATGCTTCGACGGTAGACTCTAATTCAGAGATTCCTAAATCTCGTTTCGGTACCTTGTTAGATGAGACTGTGCCTGGTCAACCTGGTGGTCTAATACAACCTACTACAAGGGAAGCTGTACTGGAAAGATTTGGACTAAATATGCCAGGTAATCCTCCGGGAGCGAGTTTGGCGGGACCGAGTGCTCAGAGTGGTCCTCAAGGCGGTGGTCCAGGTGGTATTGGTTTATTTGGTGGTGGTGGCGGACCTTCAGCTTCAGCTGTGGCTTCTGCAAGCGCGGTCGCGAATGTGAATATTGGAAGCAGTTCAGGCGGAGCTATTGGTGGTGGTTCTGGTGGGGTGAGTGGAAGTGGTTCTGGTGGAGCTATTGGTGGTGGTTCTGGTGGAATTGATAGTATAAACAATCATAATAGTCCTGAAACCTTAGAACCTGGATATGCAAACTTATTACCTGGTGATCCAAATGATGAGTCCTAATTAACAGGAAAGTATTTGTTTTTTATCTCTTGGTAAGTTTGTCTCATTCCCTCGGTTTTTTCATGAGAATTTTGAATTTTTTGTCCAAAAGAAATCGTTCTAATGTTATTGCCCTGATTTTCTATAGTTCCTGATTTTGAAATTACCTCGTTAAGAAAATCCCTTCTTAATTGTGCTTCCGGATTAGATTTTTTAAGTCTCATGAATGCCAAATCTAACATAAGATAGTGATCTAGATTAAATACAGTCTTTTGATCTTTTGAAGAAATTGAATCAGATCTTAGACTATCATTTAGACTAACAAGAAACCTACTCGTTACTTCGTTTGTATTTTTTCCTTCTTGAAATAAGATAGTATGATGTAATCGTGTGCAAAAGTCTTTTTTTTGTTGATCGCTTAAAGATCTCCAGATATCAAGATCATTATAAAGTTGTTTTGCAAGGGCTAAAGTTTTATCTCTATCACTTTCAAAATCACTTGGATTAATAAGCACTAATTTGGATTCTTCAAGCCGTTTTGGTGGTTCTTGCGCATGCAGTCTACCGGAAGAATCAGAAACATTACCAGTAGTTAAGGAAGCTGCTGATAAAATCAAAGGTATAAGTGGCTTTGTAAATCTCCTCAAAACTCCGGGAGGAATTGCTTGACCGTTACGTGAAATTCCCATAATTTCCTTAATCCTTCCTTTAGATTCTACCTGAACTCACCCAATAAAATCAAGTGTATTTTCTTATCTAGAGCCCAAGGTGGGTTAATTTTTTTTAATCCTCGTTAGGGGTTTCGTAAAATATCCCTATCGCACGAATCGAGCCGGGGTCAAATCAGGACTTACCCTTTTTGGGGGCTTTGGGGGCTCGCGGGGGTGCCTTAGCGGGCGTTTTTGGGGCGGGTTGAGGATTTTGGGCAATTTCTGGGGGCTTGGCAGGAGCTCTTGCCACACTAGTTACGGGGGCTGGGGTTTTGGCGGTCTTAATATATTTATCGTAGTTATTTAGGCTATCGATAAATATTTCTCTTTTATCGCTAATTTCTTGCGCTAGAGAGTTTTTGAGAGCGGAATTTTGATTTTGCCATTTTTGGGTTTTTGCAAGAGCTAGGCTCCATAGATTTTCAAAAATCTTTTCATGGAGCTCTTGAGCTTTTTGATCTGGGTAAGCGATATCTGCAAAACCAAAATATTCTTTTATCAAGCTTAGTTTTTGAGAGCGAGTGCTGGCGAGCTTCATCTCGTAATTATTTATGTGATTGATGTAGTTAAACTCATCTTCGTTAAATTCTTCCAGTACGCGCCGCGCCCAATCTTCGGATCGAGAATTAATTCTAAGTATGGTTTGGGCTTCTAGATTAGCTTGCATGCTGATCCAGAGCTTATTTGCTGTCCAGGGTGGAACCGAACCAAACAAATCACGACTAGAAAAATTACTAAAAATTTTAGCTCCGTATTGCCAGGTATCTCGGGGCGTAGAAAATTTATTCATATCAAAACATCGGTTATCTAGGCAGTTTGAGGATTTTAGCTGGTTGTAATTAAAAACTTTTACTAGAGCTGAATTACTCGGATCATAAACTCTAAAGTCTTCAAAATCTTCAAGATCTGGGTAGCCTTTATTCTCTAGACCTTCTTTGCGTCGCGCCACTACAATAAAACCTGCAGGCACCAAAAAACCATTTATACGAAAATCTCTATCTGCAGTAGTATAGCGCAAACGTCCATGGGCAGTGACTCCTAGGCTATAGCTCTCGGTAATAGAGATATCTGCCAGCTTAAGATTAAAAGGCGAGGCGCTAGATTGCAAAACTGCGCCTGATAAAAAATTCAGATTAGCTAAATCAAGTTTACCCTCTGGAGCGGGCTTGATGCCGTTACCGCTAGTGGGGATAGTGCCGATGGAAAAATTAAAATATTGATCGTCCTGCACAAAAATCGAGCTGTATCCTCCTTGGGCTGAATTGATTATTCTGACAGGGTTTGAGCTATCGATGGCTCTAGATGTATCATATAAAATACCTCTATTGCTAGCTGGTATGATACTTAGATTTAGTTGAAGAATATTGACACTGGGTTTAGGAGCTGGACTAGGAGCGGGACTAGAGATTATGGTAGGCGGTAGTGCTGGAGGCTGGGGCGGGTTTACCGGAACAATAGGCGCTTGATTGAGGGGCTCAGAAATGCGTATCTGTCCAGTGCTAATCGAGCTATAAATCACTCTGGGACTAGCCTGGCTACTCAAGCAGGAGTAAATAACTAAAAGTAAAGCTAGTGAACTAGACCACTGTTTTTTGTTTTGCATTAAAAGAGGATACTAGCATTGAATACAAATTTTTTGTCAATCTCAGTGAAAACACCCTGGGGTTTTTCATAACTCATTATTAACCGTTTTATGTTCTACTTGAATAGTGAATTCTGGGCATTGATAAACGCAAATGTCATTAGTACCATTAAACAACCCTACCAATAAATCGCAGGCTATTCGCCCTGTATCCAATAAGGTTAATTCATCTTCTAATGAGGCTTCAGCGCCTGAGAATATTTCGGAGGATTTTTTGCATTCTCCGGGACCTTATAAACAAGCTCCTGAAAACACATCAGTAGAATCAGTCTTTTCAAGTACTCAGCGCACAAAAATAGCTTTAGAAAGATCCCAGAGTAGCTCTTGGTCACATCAAGGTGCTCAAGCCTTTGGCGGGGCAGGTGCTGGATCTACAGCGGGTTCTAGCCAGTTAGCAAGCTCAATGAGTTTACTAGATGAAGCATCAAAAGATCCTTTTGGTTTAGCTAATTCTGTTAATAGTTCTAATAGTCCAAATAGTCCAAATGGAGCGGATATAAAGCTCCCAGCCTCTGCAACAATTCCTAATCCTAGTGAAATAACATCTAAGACTGATTCTCTTGTACCGAATCCAAGTAATGTACCTCTTACTGAAATGGAGTTTGAGGTTATCAGATTAACTAATGCTGCTCGACAGGAAAAAGGATTACCACCGCTTGAAGCGCGTGCTAATTTGACAGAAACAGCGCGAGAAAGCTCAGCTAAGATGCGGGCTATTAGTAGTATGGAGCATGGATTGACCTCTGGATGGGGCCGCGAAAATATAGCCATGGGTCAAAATTCAGCCTCGGAAGTGGTTAGGGCTTGGCTAAATTCTCCTGGACATTACGCCAATATAATGAGTAATAGTAGTTATATCGGAGTCGGCGACACCAGCGGTGATGGTGGAGCGCCGTATTGGACTATGCAACTATCCTAATGTTTTTTGTTAAGCGGATTCCGCCTCAAAACTTCGTTTCCCAGCGAATCCTAAACAGATTTTTACCAAGATAAATTATTATCGAGTATATTAGTCTTATGAGCGCTAGCGATGAGATTTTGGACTTAACTGTAAGAAGGTATAAAAATTCTTTTGAAAGACATTTAGGAGTAGTTTTTACAGAGTATAAAGATGGCTATTGTGAAATTGTTTTATCAATTAAGCCAGAGCATGTAAATATCGCGGGTTGCGTTCATGGTGGCATTATTAGTGCTTTATGTGATATCGCGCTATCTGGTGCTGTTACTTGTAATTTTGCTGAGGGTGCCGATAAAGTTGTGACTATGCAAATGAATGTAAATTATTTGCGTCCAGGCATGGGAGATGATGTGCTGACAGCGTTTGGGCAAGTGATTAAGCGCGGTAGGACTATTTATTTTGTGGAGGGCGGAGTGCAAAACAAACAAGGCGAGCTAATTGCTAAAGCCTCTGGTGATTGGTTTGTGAAGTCTTAATGAAAAAGTTTTTTTCTCATTTGGTTTTACTTAGTGTATGTTTGGTGTTTTTGCTGCCAATTTTTGCGGTTCTTTCTACTAGTCTAAAAAACTCTGAGCAGATCTACCAGAGCGAGTTTCATTGGATTCCCTCTCCAATAGTTTGGTCTAATTACTACGAGGCAATTTCTAAGATTAATTTTACGAAGTGCCTTTTCAATACCTTATACCTAGCGGTTTTTAATATATTTGGAGTGGTGATCGCTTCTTCATTGGCGGCGTATGCTTTTAGTGTTTTGAATTGGAAATTTAGAGAATTTTTCTTCCTGGTTACACTGGCTACAATCATGCTTCCTGAGATGGTTTTAATGGTTCCACAATTTTTACTTTTTAAATCACTTGGTTGGTACGGGACTTTATTGCCCTTGCTTGCGCCGTATTTTTGTGGTTTGCCATTTTATATTTTTTTATTGAGACAGTTTTTTTTGAGCATACCAAAAGATCTTGCAGACTCGGCTCGCATCGATGGCGCTGGTGAAATCCAGATTTGGTGGGATCTTTATATGCCCCTTGCTCGCCCGGCTCTGATGGTAGTAGCTCTGTTTCAATTTTTGATTAGCTGGAATGATTTATTGAAGCCAAGTATATTCTTGATCGATGAAAATCAGTACACGCTTTCTCTGGCGCTTCAGCAGTTTCAATCTCGCCTGGGTGGCGCGGAGTGGGGACCTTTGATGGCGATAACCTTGATTATGGCTTTGCCGATTATTATGCTTTTCTTGATTACTCAAAAATATTTTGTTCGGGGTATTGCTGTTAGCGGACTAAAAGAAGGGTAAGGATTCGCTGAAAAATGAAGTTTTGAGGCGAATCCGCCTAACAAAAATATTAAGGATCCACTCCATGAGCCAAGATTTTCTCTTGGCTCATGGTTGAAAAATCGACGAAGTCGCATTTTTCAGTGGATCCTTAAAAATAAAAAAAGCCACACTTGTTGTATGGCTTTTTTATGTTCGATTCGGGGGGACTTCTTGAATGATGGCTATATAAAGGTGAGCGGCGGGGTGTATTGACGGGTAAAAGATTAATAATTTTTAATCCATGAACTGCTCTTCTTAATTTCACATGCCGAGCAAATAACTATTGGGATAACAAATTTAATCCAAATATTATTTAACTAGCCTTAGGGGCTTTTTAAAAAAAGCAAATTTTTCAAGCCTGGCTTAGATATTTTCAAGATCATGATAAGTTAAGAAGAGCAGTTCATGAAATTAGAGTTTTTAGACTACCTCATCATATCCCTTTTTATCAGCTCCCTCCTTGCCGTCAGATTCTTTATTAAATCCGGTTCTGAAAATAATTGTGATTCTTATTTTTTGGCGGGTAGGAAGCTGACCCTGCCTTTTTTTACAGCGAGTTTGGTTAGTACTTGGTACGGGAATATATTAGGGGTAGGCGAAATAGCCTTTAGTTATGGTCTTGTGAACTGGTTATCGCAAGGTCTTTTTTGGTATGTCATTTATTTGTTTTTTGCATTTTTCTTGGCACCCAAAATTAATTCCAGTAAGCTTCTTAGTATTCCGGATCAAATCGAAAAACATTATGGGCGCAAATCCGCTCTAGCCGCGGCTTTGGTGAATACTCTTTTGCAGACTCCAGCTTCGTATATTTTGTCTTTGGGTTTGATATTTGGGATGATATTTGGGATTGATACCCAATTAGCAACGGTAATCTGTGCTTGCATCCCTCTGGTTTATACGATGAAAGGTGCCTACAAAGCTCTTGTTTATGCGGATTTTATCCAGTTTTGTTTTATGTTTTTGGGGCTTGCTTGCTTATTGCCATTTGCTATTTTAAAATATGGAGCTTGGGATTTTTTGGCGGCGCAGGTGCCAGCAGATCATTTGCATATTACCGGTAATTGGGATTGGCAACAGCTCCTAGCCTGGTTTTTGATTGCTTGCTGGACTTTTGTAAGTCCAAGTTTTTATCAGGTGACGTATTCTGCACAAGATGCTAAAACTGCAAAAAATGGAATTTTACTTGCGGTAGTTTTTTGGGTGATTTTTGATTTGATGGTTACTTTTAGCGGGATCTATGCGTGCGCGGTTATGCCAAACGCTGATCCCAAGCTGTCTTTAGCTTTATTTGCTGGACAGACTTTGCCGGTTGTTTTTCGGGGAGTTTTTTTTGCAGGCTTAATTGCTACCGTGCTCTCGACCCTTGATTCTCTTGTTTTTAGCTCAGCGATGTCTCTTAGCTATGATTTTTTTGGCAGAGCATTTAATCTTAGTGCTGATAAAATCATAAAACTCAATCGAGTCTTTTTAGTCGTGGTGGTTATAATCGGCTTGCTGATTGCGCTTTGCTTTACTTCACTTTTTAAAATAATTTATCTTAGAGGTAGTCTTGCTATTGCATCTCTTTTAATTCCGCTTCTCAGTATATTTTTTCTTGAGAAAAAACCTCACCCAAATAAAATTTTTATTTCTATTATAGTTAGTTTTTTGGTGACGCTGACTTGGTTTTTAGCTCAGGATCAGGGTCTTGTGGGTTATCAAAAAATCGAACCCGTGTTTTTAGGCTTATTAAGTTCGGCTCTTTTGAATTTTTGGCCGACTGGGGTTAAGCTGGAATCGCCAAAACAGCTTCTGTAAGTTCAAAATCAACTCCATCAAGATTGATCGAATCGCCTTCTTGCGCGCCTTTTGCTTTTACAGCGTTAATTATTCCTAGAGCTTTTAAATTTCGGAATAGATAATTTAGAGACTCCAAATCATCTAGCTTAGTGAGTTTCATGATCCGTTCGATCTTGCCGCAATGCACCACCCAGCGAACGCTCTTGTCGGATTGATCTTCTTTTATAATCTCAAAGCCAGTATCATCATGATCTGTAGCAAAAGGATCCTCGTCGATAATAATTTCTTCTGTCTCACGCGGAATCAAATCCAGGCACTTCTCGACAAAATCTTTTAGTACAAAAAGACCGCGTGGAACCCTCTGGTAATCAGAGTTTACGCCTTCTTGGCTTAGAGTAGAAATCGCAAACAAACCTAAAAACTGAGAATCTGGTAAACTCTGCTCACTAATTTCTTGAAAAGATCCTACCTTCAGTCCAGTGTGCTCCTCAAAGCTTTTTATAAGAGCTATTAGCTCATCATCTGGATAGCCTTCGATTTTATTTAGTAAGATTATTTGTTTACGCTCATTAAGCTGGGCGCTGTAATGTGCAAGCTCATAATTTACTTGAATGAAGTTGCTGAGTGGGTTTTCGTGAGATTTAGCTTGGATAGCATCTACATTAGAACCGATAAATCCCCACACATCTACCATGTGAATCAATAATCGAGTGCGCTCAATATGTCTCAAAAACTGAAATCCAAGTCCCTGTCCTTCGCTTGCTCCCTCGATCAAGCCAGGTATATCAGCCATCACAAAAGAATTGCCGTCTTGCTTAGAAACCACTCCCAGATTGGGTACTATAGTAGTAAAAGCATAATCAGCGATTTTAGGTTTAGCGGCGCTCAGCTTGGAGATAAGTGTAGATTTACCAGCGTTAGGAAATCCAATAATTCCGACATCGGCAATCATTTTTAATTCAAGCTCAAGCTCTCTTTCTACCGCTGGTTCACCGGGTTCTGAAAAACTTGGAACTCTCATGCGATTAGATTTGAAGCGAGCGTTACCGCGCCCGCCACGTCCGCCTTCAGCGACAAGCAGTCTCTGACCGGGATTAGTGAGGTCTCCGATAGTTATTTGTTGAGCAGGATCTCTTACGACTGTACCCACTGGAACCTTGATGATCAGATCTTTACCGCCGCGCCCAAACATATTTTTGCGCGCGCCTTTATCTCCGTCATCAGCTTTAAAATAGGACTTATACTGAAAATCAAGCAGAGTAGTCATATCTGGGCAAGCTTCCAAAAACACGGATCCACCACGTCCACCATCACCGCCATCAGGACCACCAAAAGCCACAAATTTTTCTTGACGAAAAGTACTAGCACCATTACCGCCTCGGCCGCTAGAAACTTTTATCGTGGTTTTATCTATAAACACTTAGCTAATTATAAACCGACAGAGGGTGTCAGCTGATTGAGCTTTTGTTTTACGAGTTCCAGCTCTTTTTCAAGGTCAGAACCGTAGATTTCAAGCAAGCTTTCGACTTCTTGTTTATAAAGCTCCCACATTTCTTTTATATTTTGTCTGTTGAGGCTGATCATTTCCCGACCTAGTTCAGCATTCCCGCAAGCGAGCCTTGTCATAGATTTAAATCCAGGGCCAATTAATTGTTTTACTTGAGGTAGAGAATCTACCATATCACCTAAAGCAATGCTCAAAACCAAAGCCAAATGACTTGTCAGCGCGACCCCGCGATCATGTGTCTCTGGATCCATAATTACAATTTTTGCTCCAAGTTCTTTTGTGATGATGTTTTCAAGGAGTTTAGTGCGCTCACTAGATTCGCTTAGAACCCAGTTAGCATCCTGAAACAAAGTAGGGAAGCTTGATTCGTAGCCTTTGTGCTCGGTACCAGCCATTGGATGCCCGGCAATGAAATTTTCTAAGCCAAGATTTTCAGCGATTTTAGAAATTTTAGTTTTGGTGGAAGCCACATCAGTAAAGATAGTTTTACTAAACGGGATTTGCTCTTTTGCTTCTACGCGAGCTTTTGAAATCATGCTAGCAATTTGTTCGAGTTGTTTGGGGATTTCGTTTTGAGTACCGCAGAGAAATAAAATATCTACATCAATTAGATCTTCTAAGTTATGCTCGCGGGCTTGACTCTTACTTACGGTCAGGATTTCATAACTTGCATCGCTCACTGTTAGAGCTTTTTCTATTGATCCACCAATAAGACCTAAGCCAACGATACCTATTTTTGTTTTGGAACTCATAAGCTAATTATAGCCTATTTCAGAGTACACTCCTAGGGTTAGTAATTTTGAAATTGTGCTTAGACTCGAAAAATCTTCGATTTTTCTCGTATTTTTTGTGTGTCGCTCAATCTACGCATCGACTTTGCCCGTGACAATTACTAACCCTTCTAGACATGTAAGAGTCGTCGATGCTTGTTGAGCTAAGCATCAATATAGTATCTAACAGTGGTTACAACTTTTCGACGTTTGAATCTTAATACGGCTTTTAAAAGAAAAGCAGTTTGGTTATGAAGTAAATAATGCCAGAATTTTTTGGTTACAAACTCTGGAACAATAACTGTAATCCAAGTATTTGGGTAAAGAGCATCAAGCTCATCTAAGTAAGTTGTAATAGGCTCTATGAGTGAGTTGTAAGGTGATGGTAAAATCTTTAGGGGTATATCTGCGGTCCATTCTGCCCAAGCTTTTTGGAGTCTTTCGGTAGCTTTTGGATCTAGATCTACGCTAACAGCTTCAACAATGTCAGGATTTATGGATCTAGCGTAATTAAGAGCAGAGAGAGTAACTTTACTTAGCGAAGATACTAGTACGAGTACCACTTGCTTAGACGGCGAACTAAAATCAGTCACATGCTGAAGAGATATTTGTCTTGCGATACTCTCATAGTGACTTCTAATAGCTCGGAACATCATGACTATAATTGGGATCACAACTACAATAAGCCAAGCACCTTCAAAAAACTTTTCATAAGTGATGAGCAACATTACAAGAGCAGTTACCAGCGCACCAAATCCGTTAATTAGAGATTTTTGTTTCCAACCTTTTTCTTTTTCTCTAAAATGATGCACTACAATTCCAACTTGAGTAATAGTAAAAGAGATAAATACGCCGACAGCATACATGGGAATTAGAGCATGAGTATCACCGCGAAAAGCAACAATTAAAATCAAAGAAAAGAAACCAAGCATTTTGATTCCATTGTTCAAAACCAATCTATCACCGATATTCATGAGCTGGCGAGGTAAGAATCGATCAGAAGCAAGTATGTTTGCAATTCTAGGAAAATCAGCAAAAGCAGTATTCGCCGCCAAAACCAAAACCACTAAAGTCGAGAACTGCATAATGTAGTAATAAGCGCTTCCATATCCAAATACTTGACCTGCGATTTGAGAAATCATTGTTTCACCTACTTTAGGCATGATCTGGAATTTAAAAGCCAAGTATGTAGTGCCAAACATAATTACAGAAAGTAAACTACCCATGATTAGCATTGTGGTGTTAGCTCTTTTGTAAGAAGGTTCTTTAAAGGCTTTTACACCATCTGATACAGCTTCTATGCCTGTAAGACCAACACAACCATGAGAAAAAGCTTTTAGAAAAATTAATATAAAAGCAACAGAACCAAAATCTATACCGGCTTTGCTGGTTTCTTGTTTATTTAAAATATAGCTAGAGGGCTCTTGTAGTAGTCCAGTAATAATCAAACCTAAAATGCAAGCAAGAAAAATATATACTGGAACAGCGAGTATTTTGCCAGATTCTTTTTGACCTTTTAGATTTATAGTAGTAATAAATAAAACTGCTAGAATGCACAAGCTGACCGTCGCTGATCTAGGTATGACTCCAGTTGATGTAACAGCGGCTATTCCCGCGCTCACCGATACAGCTACGGTTAAAACATAGTCAGTAAGCAAAGCAGCAGCGGTTATATGACTCGGCAAGACACCAAGATTTTCTTTAGCAACGGTATAAGAACCGCCTCCCTGA
>Ga0315901_10004250_pt1 | contig 17931 bp, 16 predicted proteins | sample LakEriMetagenome_10_FD_203761 | JGI IMG/M metagenome (GOLD analysis project Ga0315901, IMG submission 203761) | Freshwater fungal communities from buoy surface, Lake Erie, Ohio, United States - Buoy 2 MA116 | ecosystem: Environmental > Aquatic > Freshwater > Lake | place: USA: Lake Erie, Ohio...
CTTCGAAGAGTTCGAATCCCTCAACGACGCCTTCGATTATTACCGGGATAATCGCGAAAAATCCGTGAAACTCATCACGACTGCACGCCCTGTCCAAGAATAGCCCAGCCAAGCAAACGCCCTGTTTAATGCTAGGAATTTGCTTTTGGGGTTAATGCTAATGCTAGGAATTTGCTTTTTCACTTAACGCGGAGAATACACTAGGGAGCCGGTCTGGGAAGGGGAAAAGGGGGTTGCACTTTTCGGGAGGCGGGAACGGCCAGGGACGAGCGCCCTCGGTCGTATCTTTTTCGCGCCTGATTCGTGGGCTCTTGCGGGCTGAAAGCCCGAAGCATACTAGCCCGGGGCAAGCCCGCCATGGCGGGCGCCGCCCTGGGTGAACAGCCGCCAATCGACCGGCGCGCGGGAGGCGCGAGATCAGGTTGGGACAACGACCCTCGCTCCCCTCGCGCGCTTGCCCTTTTCCCTGCCCAACCCAGGGCAGCGGCCGCTGTGCGGCCTCGCCTTGGGCGAGTATCCTTGAAAGGAAGATTGGAACCACTGATTTCACTGATTGAACTGATTTTCAAGAGCTTAGAAAGGGGTGCCAGGCCACCCAAAAGGTGAACTCAATTGCTGAAACTTCTTTCAGTGAAATCAGTCAAAATCAGCGTAATCAGTGGTAAACTTGGCCGGTAACACCTTTGTCATTCTCCTTTTTCCTGTTCTTCAGCCTCGCTTGTCGGGGATAGGCGTAACGAAGTCTGAGGAAAATTCCCACTCCGGCGCGACGTGAAATGACGGTCGTGATACAGGTTTATGCACAACTACGACTTTTTTGCGAGGATGGTTGAACGGGCTGAACGGAACCCGAGAATTCTTGATCATCTTTCAATCCGTTCAGACACCGCGTGAAAATCGAGGTGCTGGTGCATGGGGGAAAAATAGGCGAAGAGGATCTTGCGAAAGCGCGGGTCGCAGGGCCAATTCTCGGTGCTGGCAAGTTCCCATCCGTCCTCTTTTCTTTGGCTGATCAAGGCGGGAAGGCTGACGATTTGCTCGCCGGGCGGCCCTTTGAGGACGGCCGACTTTCCGGGCGCGACATGGAGGGGCTTCATGCCGCCGAGCTTGAAGGCGAGTTCCCCGGTTGTGGCGTTGATGACGAGACGGTCGCCGCCGCCGATGCGGTCGGGAGGGGTTTGGATCTTGAGCACGCGGAAGCTTCCGCCTTCCGGCACGAAGGCGAGGAGCAGGTGTGTGCGTTCGGCGGGAGCGAGGCGCAGGGAAATCTCGGGTTTCTCCGCATTGCCGCGCCAGAGGTCGAGGAAGGTGTCGTCGCGCAGGGTGGCCTTGAAAGGGCCGGCGATGTGGGTGAGCGGGACTTCAAAGCTGTCGGCGTCCGCGCGCTGTCCCGCGCGGAATTCCGGCGGCTTGCCATCGCCGGGATCAAAGCGGGTGACGCGGAACTCGACGGTGGCGGATTTCTCCTGCGCGAGCGCGAGGGGTGTCAGGAAGAGGAAGGCAAGCGAGGCGCGAAGCCACCAAGGAGCGGCGGAACGCCTGCCCGTCGTCTTGCCCGCCATAGCCTTGGCGTCGGCGGGAGCTTCAGCGAAGTCGGGCGTCCGCCGATGCGGATGGGGGGACGGTGGAACGTGCTTCGCGCCCCTCATCGGCTCATCATCCACATGGGCGAACGCGTTTCGCCCCTCCTTGTGGAAGAGGCTCACGGAACTCAGGAGAGCGGTGGTCATGGATTTATGAATGATGATTGTTGATGTTTGATTGTGGATTTACATCGCGCCGCCAGGGAGCCAGCGGAAGGAGGTGATGTGGAAGCGACGGCCGAACCGGCGGTTGACGGGGGATCGGAGATTGGCGTATGGGGTTTCCGTGGGATCGGCGGCGGGGTCGAGGTAATCGGGGACTCGCTGGACGACGGCCTCGCACCAGGCGCGGGCGAGGATGCGGGAGCCGTCCGGGCTGCGCGCCTCGCCGTAGCCGCGCACGACGAAGGTGTCGGAGCGCGCCTGGATGATGGGGGCGATGGGCGTGAGGATGTCGGCCTGGTTGATGTAGGCGGGTGTGCCTTGGTAGCGGGAACCGAGGGCGGCGGCGGGGAAGGGATAGTTGGTGCCGGCGATGTGGGCGGCGGCGATTTCCTTTCCGGCCCCGCGGTAGGCGGCGTTGATGGAGACGGCGGGGTCTTCGAGCGCGGCCTGGATCGCGCCGTAGAGCGCCATGTCTTCCTCGGATGTGACGGACGTGAGTCGGCGGTTCACGAACTCACCGAGCGAGCGGAAGGGGCCGCGCTTTTTCACCTGGCGGACGACAGCCCCGGCGAGTTCACGGATCTGGGCGTCGGTCAGCTCGCGGTATCCGAGCCAGCGGGATGCCTCGGTGTCGTCGGCTGCGGTGGGGTTGGGATTGCGGCTGATGACATGCCCGCCGGGCGGCTCCGCTTTCAGCGATGTGCCGCCCGGCATGGCGACAGGGCGTTTCTTTTTCGCGGCGGAAAGGACGGTGGTCCATGCCTCGACGGAGGTGGAGTTGATATTGAAACCGCCCTCGGCCATGAGATGGGCGGCGGCGAGGCGGTGGGCCGCGGGGGTCACACCGCTGCCACCGATGAGACGGGCTGCGGCGGCGGATGGTGTGGTGCCCGCAGGAAGGTAAGGCCGGTAGGCGGCGACGGGCAGGGGCGTGGTGCCGTTCAGGAATCCGGAGACGACGTTTGTCAGATTGCGCTCCGCGCCGTAGCGGCGGAAGACCGGGCCTTTCTGCGCGGCCATGGAGGAAAAGAAATAATCGTCGAAGAGCAGGTGGTTGGCGATGTGGCTGCGGTCGAGGATTTCCGCCGCGCCGGGCGGCACCGTGTATTGGTCGTTGGTGAACCACGACACGTTGTCATACAGTTTCCCCGCCACATCCCCGCCCTGCCATGCGAAATACTGCCCGAGGTAGAAGGGAAAGCTGCGTTTCGCGACCTGATCGGGCCGGAGGGCGGGAAGCGCGAAGGAATTTCCGACGGCGAGGTTCTGGAAGTGGTAGCCGCTCCAGTTCAGGGCATCCATGGGCAGGACGGGGAGATTCTGGAGCTGGGCCAGCGAGGTGAGCGGCGCGAGAGGGATGGGAGCCGCGACGATTTTTTCCCGGCCGCCGGGGCGGTAGCTGGAGCCGAAATACGGGCGGTTCTGAAACAAGCCCTCAAGGTTGTTCACCTGTGCGAAGGTGAGGTTGTAGGGATGTGCGACAAAGTTCGTGGACGCATCGACGCCGGCGGCAGAGTGTTTCGCGGTGGAGGTGGCGGCGACAAAGGGGTTGTGGGGAATGTTGTGGAGCCAGGTTTTGCTGGGGAGCCACGGATCGTCGAGCGACTTGAGGCGCATATCGAGCAGCAGGAAGGGCGTCGGGTTGTTGTTCAGATCCGCGAGCCTGGAGTTGGGGAGGTTCCACTGGGAGATCGTCTCCGCGCGCGGATTGGCCGCCTCGTGCCGCCACCCGATTTGCGAGGTGAACATTTGCTGCTGGAAGCGGGCATGGTGACCGACATGGGTATGTGTGGGTTCCGCCCTGACCTCGAAGGTGGTCTGGATCAGGTTTCCGCCCAGGGTGGTCTGATTGAGGACGCTGCCGCTGACTTCCCAGGTGGCGCAGGCGGTGCCGACGGAGATGCGATCCTCCGGCTTGCCGTTGACGGTGCCGATACGCAGCTCGCGCCCGGCGAGGCTGGGGAGCCATGCGGGCGGTCTTTCCCGGAGGTCATATCTGAACCTTGCTATCCCATCCGGGGGGGTGCCGGCATAGGAGAACATCCGGCTCTCGCCCGGAGCCATGGTGATGGCGGGGTGCGTGCCGCCGGTCAACTCCATATACATCGCCCCGTTGCGCCAGCCCCAGACGAAAATCCCGTTGAGCGTGCCGATGTTCTGGTCGGTGCCGAGATCATGTTTGACCCCGTTTTTATAAATGGTGTGTTCGAGCGGGAGGGAAGCGGTGGCGTAGTGCAAAGCGTCCACCTTCAGCGGGACGTTGTAGGGATTCCAAATGGTCAGGACGGGGAAATTGTACACATAGAGATTGTAGTCTTCGGTTTCACCGATTCGTTTTGCACCGAAGGAGATGAGCGACTGCATCCGGACCAGCACGGGACTGAGGCGGGTGTTGCCGTTGTTCCACGCCGGGTTCGAGACGGGATCGGGCGCGGATGTGGTGTTGTTCGGGGCGCTCACGGAAAGGTCGTCCTGATCGGCCAACTGGCGCCGGTGCATCTGCTGCCAGTGGTGCAGTGTTTTCCATGGCAACACATCGTGTGCGTAACCGCCGAGCGTGAGCGCGCCGTTGGGGCCGAGCGGGCCGGATGGAATGGTGGTGACTCCTTCCCCTTTTCCCCAGGGTTGCAGCCAGTTGATGTCGGTGCGCTCCAGGAAGAGGCTGAGATCCTGGCGCAGCCCGCCGCGCGTCACGCTGGCCAGCACGCTTTTCGGATAGGGGGAAAGGTCGTGGAAAAAGCGGACGCCCCCGGCCTGCGGATGGACGAGTTCGAGGGTCTCGGGGGTGATCGCCTTGTCGCTGGTTGCCGTGTTCGAGGGGAAATCCGCGAGGCCGTCCAGTGCGGTGATGCCATGTGCGCCGGGCGATGCGAAACCAGCCAGCAACCCGGCGACCGGAGTGGTGCCGCTTCGGTCGGATTCGGCGCGGGGATTGGAAAGCGCCTTGGTGTTCTCATCCGCCACCCACCACGCGAGGCGGCCGTTCGCGACGGGGATGCGCCCGGCGCGGACGGGGGTGGCGTCGCGCGCGGAACCGGGGGCGATGTCGATGGGATCGGTGAGCGTGCCGCTGGCGGCGAAGGTCAGGTTTTCCGTGAGGGTGGGATCGGCGTTGGAAACCAGCCAGCGGCGGAAGGAGGGTTCACGCGCGTAGTCGGGCGTTTCTCCGGGTTCCTCGTCGCGCGCGTTCCAGACGCCGGTGAGCTGTCCGTGGTTGACACCTTCGATGGCCGGGGTTTGGGGATCGGCATCGAGCAGGGAAGCGGGCGCGGTGATCCGCTGGTCGGGGCCGAGTTCCTTCTGCAGTTCGCCGATGGCCAGCATCAGGGCCAGCCGGGCGTTCGCCCGTGAGGTGGCCTGGGCGTCGCCCGCGCCTGCGGATCGCAGTGTGACCGCGGATAGGCTGAGCAAGCCTACAGCGAGCACAATGAGCAGCACCATGAGGGTGAGCGTTACCAGCAACGCGAACCCATCGGGACGCTGATGAGTGATGCTTTCTGGTTTTCTCATCGGAAAGAAACGCGATCCGGACATCGGAAAGCATTTGCAATGTATCTAGGAAACATCGCCCGTTCCATGAACGGAAGGTCGGCGGTTTATGCACAAATCCGACCTGGCGCGGTCATCGCGCCGCTGCTGGTGAACGTGTGGACGACATAGCCGCCGGCAATGGGCGTATTGATGGGATTCAGCCCGTCGGCATCCGTATAGGTGATGGTTCCGCCGGTGCCGGTGTTGTCCGCGGCCTGGGCGCAAGGAGCGGCGAGCAGGATGCCACCGCCGAGCAGAATGGCGCGGAGGGCGCCAAGGATTGGATTCTTTTCCATGATGTCTCTGATTGGTTGGAGTTTTGGATTCGGTTGCATGGATGGCATGGATGGCATGGCTGAATGCTAGGAATTTGCTTTTTCACTTAACGCGGAGAATACACTAGGGAGCCGGTCTGGGAAGGGGAAAAGGGGGTTGCGGGGGAAAAGGGGAATTTTTTTGGTAAAAGCTAAAATGCTGAAAATCTAAAAAGCTGAAATTAGAGAGTCAAAGACGCTTATTTCCGATCATTTAGCCAAGGTTTGCAGATTTAAGGGCACAGCTCCCCCGCCCTGCTGCGGCTTTCGGCTTGCTGCGGGGTCAATTTTTTAGCGTTCTGCTTATCAGTTTTAATCGAAAACCAAAATGCGGCCGTCTTCCAAATGGATTTCCTTGGGCTTCCATGTTTGGCGTTGGTCAAAGCCATCAGGGTCGGGATTCGATGGGTTCCTTGAACGATTGAACCAATCGAGATCAGGTTCGTCATCGGGAACGCCACCGCCGCTCTCAGGCGGCGAATCATGAAAATCAAGATCCGGAGGAGGATCTTGCATTCTGCATGGCCAGAGCGGAGCGACGGCAATCCATTCCTTGATAGCTCGCCAGGGCGGCTCGATGCGCTGGAGATTCTCGATGTCGAAAGGTGGTGGCGGTGGTCTGGGTAAACGCACCACGTCTTCCCAGAGTCCATGCAGACGGAGAAAGAATTCGACTTCCTCACGGCGCAGCACGGGCCGCTTGATTTTCATCGTGCCGTGGCAGCAGGGACATTCGAGAGGATCACCACCCCAGACTTGTAGGATGAGATCACGCCACAAGGGGCGCAAGAGTCGGGCGCTGCGCTTGGCTGGTGGCTCAACGAGTAGGAACTCCGATTGATGATCCGACTTCGCCAAGGCTACGACGGACAAGTTGACGATTGTTGATGTTTGATTTTGAGAAGTAACTTTATGACTAACAGCACTCTCAATGATCAAGGACGGTGATTTGTTCGCAACTCGTCCACGGACTTTGTTAGAATAAACGCCATAGTAGCGGACCATTTGTTGACCCTTGGGAGGCAGGTGCAAGAGGGCGGCTGCAATGAAATCAGGGGCCTTGAAAATTTCGAAATTGCGTTTGGTGTTGTGATGGCGCTTGGAGCGGTAGATGACGGTTTTACTGGTGGCGTTCCAAGTGATTTTCTGCAGCGAGAATGGATGTCGTAGCAGGTATTCAGCGAGTCGCTTGCGGCCTCCGTGGTTATTCGCATCGATGAGGTCGTCTCGGCCATCGTGAACGTGGAATCCGGAATGTTTCCAACCGAGCAGATCACTCAGTTTGTTAGGACTGATGAGTTTCTTTTCTCGGAGTATACAGAGGAAGCGATGGCGAAACTGCTCGGTCATGGGGCCGATGGCTCCTTGCGGCAGGCAGTGAAAACGTCCATCGGAGGCAAACAAACCATCAGCGACGAGCACGTGGAGATGGGGATGGAAGACAAGGTAATCGCCAAAAGTATGAACGGCAGCGACGGCTCCAATTCTGCCTATGGGAAGATTGAGTTGCAGACGAAATGATTCAGTCAGGGTATCGATCGCACTTTGGAACAGAAGAGAAAGCAACTGGCGACGTTTGCGAAAGATGCCGCGTAGCACTTTGGGAATGGTGAAAACGATCTGTCTATGAGGGACTTGATGACATACAGATCCCGCGATCCATTCACTGGTGGATCGCACGCGTCGCTGATGGCAAGCGGGACAGAAGTGGCGAGTCTTGCAGGTGAAAGCGAGTAACCGCTCATGGCCGCAATCAGAGCATTCGAGGCGCGTGAATCCGGAGGCAATATCGCCGCAGCGGAGGAAGGATTTAACGGTGGTGATGGTGGCAGATTTGAGCGGACCAATTATAGGGCGGTGTTTTTTTCGTAATCAGCGGTAAAGGAACTCCAGCCATGATTGACAAGCTGCCAGAGAGGTGAGGCGCGGGGGCGGCGAGGCTGGTAGATGGAAGGCATAAAGATTGTTTATATGAACATATTTTATGCGAGGCAAGATATTGAGTGATAGATCGGTTTTGTAGAAGATCAAGTTAGGTTAGATTTCGTATCTATAACTCCAAACTAAATCACATACACTCTGCAATTCTTTTATCCACGGTCAACTGAGGCCAGTTGACCCTACCTTGATTCAGGAAAGCGCGTGCTTTGCTTCGGCGGTGGCTTTTGTAACATCCGCTGCGGTGAGCAATTTTGATACGATCACGCAGCGTTTGGCGCCGGCATTGATGACTTCTGTTAGATTTTCCATCTTGATTCCACCGATACAGAAGGCAGGGACGTATTGGCCGACCTCGGTCTCCATGGTTGCGACATCTTCTAGACCGATAGCGGGTCGGCCTGCTTTGGTGGGGGTGGGAAACAAGGGGCCAAAGCCGATGTAATCCGCGCCATCGGCCATAGCTTGGCGAGCTTGCTCGAGACTGTGGGTGGAGCGTCCGATCAGCATGTCTTCGCCTATACTACTACGAACCTCGTAGATAGATCCGTCATCTTGACCGATATGAACGCCATCCGCGCCGAGTTCGACGGCGAGTTCTGGAAAATCGTTTAGGATGAAAGGAATCCCGGCCGATTTACAGAGCGGGAGAATTTGTTTCGCGGCTTCGATGATCTGATTCATCTCCGCATCTTTGGCGCGCAACTGGATGATATCCGCACCACCTGTTAGAAGTTGCTGCGTGACTTGTATAACATCCGAAGGAGCTACGTAACCGAAATCGACAATCCCGTAGAGGCGGGCATGGGCGAGTTTGGATCTTCGCTGACTTTGGTTCACAGACCTTTTTCTTCGAGGAAACGACCGACCCAACCGATATCATAGGTTCCATTTGCGAAATCTGGATGATTGAGGATTTCTTGTTGGAACGGAATGGTGGTTTTGATGCCTTTGATCATGAACTCGCCGAGGGCGCGCTTCATGCGAGCAATCGCGATTTCACGAGTTGCGCCAGTGACGATGAGTTTGGCGATCATCGAGTCGTAGTAGGGCGGCACGGAATATCCGGAGTAAACGTGGGTATCGACGCGCACACCTTTTCCACCCGGTGCATACCATAATGAAATTGTGCCGGGGCTTGGCATGAACTTGTTGTAAGGATCCTCCGCGTTGATGCGGCACTCGATGGAGTGACCCCGCGGACTGGCTTGCAAGACGTGGCGGGAAAGCGATTCGCCGGCAGCGACACGGATTTGCTCCTTGATGAGCTCGCAGCCCATCACTTCTTCGGTTACTGGATGTTCAACCTGAATCCGAGTATTCATTTCCATGAAGTAGAAATTTTCACCCGCTTCATCGACGAGGTATTCAATCGTTCCTGCGTTCTGATAGTTGATCGCTTGGATGAGTGACACGGATGCCTTGCCCATGCGCTCGCGCATTTCCGGAGAGATCAAAGGTGAAGGACATTCTTCGATGATCTTTTGGTTGCGGCGTTGCATCGAGCAATCACGTTCACCAAGATGAATGAAATTTCCATGCGAGTCCGCTATGACCTGGAACTCGATATGGTGCGGGTTGAGCACGAGTTTTTCCAAGTAGCAATCGCCATTGCTGAAGCAGGCCATCGCTTCGTTAGAAGCAGCTTGGAATAGGGATTTGAATTCCTCCTCTTTGAAACACGGGCGCATTCCGCGTCCACCACCACCGGCAGTGGCTTTGATCATCACGGGGAAACCGATCTCTTTCGCTTTCGCGAGGGCCTCATCTGGATCTGTTAGAATTTCTGAACCAGGAGTGATGGGCACGCCGTTAGCGACTGCCGTGGCGCGTGCGGTGGCTTTATCCCCCATCATACGGATGACTTCGGCAGAAGGTCCGATGAAAACGATGCCGGAAGATTCGCAGATATCGGCGAAGCGTGCGTTTTCTGAGAGGAACCCGTAGCCCGGGTGAATCGCATCCGCTCCAGTGATTTCGGCTGCGGCAATAATGCGATCTGGCTTGAGATAACTCTCCTTGCTCGGACCTGGCCCGATGCATACCGCTTCATCAGCGAGTTGAACGTGCATCGAATCGACATCCGCTTCCGAATAAACGGCCACAGATGCCACGCCAAGTTCGCGACAAGCACGAATGATTCGCAGGGCGATCTCGCCACGGTTTGCTACCAAGACTCGTTTGAACATTTCGTTAGATGGAGAAAGTTATTTGATGCGGAACAGAACGTCGCCGTATTGCACTGGATTACCATCCGTAGCAACCAATGCGCAGATGGTGCCTGAGCGCTCGGCTTTGATCTCGTTCATCACTTTCATCGCCTCGATAATGCAAAGGGTCTGACCTTCGGAAACCGTGGAGCCGACTTCAACGAAGTTCGGTGCGTCCGGTGCGGGTTTGCGGTAGAACGTTCCTACCATCGGAGAAGTGATTTCTGCGCCCTCGGCAGCGGGTGCGGCAGCAGCGGCGGCTGGAGCCGCGGCGGCGGCAGCTGGAGCAGCAGCGAATGGTGCGGCTTGGGCAGCGACACGTGGCATGCTGGCGAGCAGCCCGCTCAATGCCTCCATATCGGGGCCTTTTTTGAGCTTGAGATGAAAATCTTTTTTGGAGAGGTCGAAATCGGTGAGCCCGTGCTCATTCATCAATTCCACAATATTTCGGATTTCTTGGAGGTCCACAGTTACAGTTTGCTAAAGATTTATCTGAGATAGGATGGGGTCACCGCGACTCCATCACTTGCGGAGGGTAGGAATTCATCACGAACCACGTCAAGCATTGCATTTTTGATCTAGTTATTTTCCGAACTTGCTTCCCGCCGCCTAGGGACCAATTCTCAACCCATGCCAAATCCTACCGAGGCCGATCCTCGCTTCAACGAGTTTATATTGCTCCAAGCCCAAAACGCCGGGCTTTTCCTCGGCCAGATCCCGAATCCTGTGTCTGGGGAGAAATCCGTGAATCTCCGTGCCGCAAAATCCGTGATCGATTCCCTGGGGATGCTGAAAAACAAAACCGCTGGAAATCTCACCGAACACGAAGCCAAACTGCTCGAAACTGCCTTGAAAAACCTCATTCCCCTCTACAAAACCGTCCTCAACGACTCCGAAGCCTAATTTTTATGAAATCATTCACCCCATTCCAAATCGGCCACGTCCCCGTCGGTGGATCCGTCCCCTTTTTCATCCTCGGCCCGTGTGCGCTTGAGTCGGAAACATTTGCATGGGAAATGGCGAGGTCACTCAAAGAAATCGCCGATCGCACGGGGATTCCTTTCGTGTTCAAGGCATCTTTCGATAAAGCCAACCGCACCTCGGTGAATTCGTTTCGTGGCCCTGGCATCCACGAAGGCTGCCGCATCCTTGGTGAAATTTCCAAAGAACTCAAAGTCCCTGTCACCACCGACATCCACACCGCTGAACAAGCGGAAATCGCCTCGGAGCACATCGATCTTTTGCAAATCCCCGCTTTCCTCTGCCGCCAAACCGATCTCCTCGAAGCCGCCGCAAAAACCGGCCGCGTCGTGAACGTGAAAAAAGGCCAGTTCCTCGCACCGTGGGACTGCGTCAACATCGCCGATAAAATGCGGGCATTTGGCTGCGATCGTTTCCTCATTACCGAACGCGGCACGACATTTGGTTACAACAATTTGGTTGTCGACATGCGCTCGCTTTACATCATGCGGAAAGAAGGCATTCCTGTGATTTTCGATGCAACCCATTCCGTGCAACGCCCCGGCGGACTTGGTGGCGCGACTGGCGGTGACGGCGAGCTCGCGCCCGTACTCGCACGCGCAGCAATCGCCACCGGACTCGATGGGCTTTTCATGGAAGTCCACTCCGATCCCGCTAACGCCATGTCCGACGGACCGAACCAGATTCCGTTAGAATTTATTGAGGATCTGTTGGTGAAACTACTCGCGATCCATCATGCGAGTAAGTGATTTTCCGCCGCAGGCTTTTGGACTGCTGCGGTTATCCGCAGCTTTCGGGGTTGATGGCGATGAACGGGGAAACGGGTTATTACCGTTCGCTACGATGATAGCCGCATGCCATGAAAGCTGGGAATGATCCCAGCAGTCCAAAGCCTGCGGCGCGTTTAGAAATCGTCTTCAATTTTGAGACGATCCGTTTTGAATCGGCTAACACTTTTTCGTAAACTCTCAACTGCGGACTTTTCGAACCAAGCGGCACTGCACCAACGATATTCAGTTGCCACATCAACCAACCCATGTCTAACCGGATTATCATTCACATACTTCAGCCGAGCTAAAAACGATATCTGATGCGTGATGAAGCTTTCCCTGAAGTTCATCCAAATCCGTCTACCTTCAATACTATCCATTTGATTGATTCGGATCGCTGAGCTCCGATGGAATTCTGAAAGCCATTCCCGAAGAGATTCACCACTACCTTCAGGTGATTGAGCGAGAAAATGGTAATGGTTTGAAAACACAGCCCAAGCACGGAGGCTCCAACCAAATTTTTCGGCTGTTTCTACGAGCAATTGAGTTACTGCATCGAGTTTCTCCGGAGAATCGAAAAGTTTTTTGCGGTGATAGGTGGAGGCTGTCACGAAATAGAAGCCTTCGTTGAACAACCAATGTGGGGGAGCATGTGGCCAAGGGGGATTGGTCATGGCCCTGAACTAACAACGCAACATTCAATTGAAAAGCAATTCCGCCGGAGGCTTTTGGACTGCTGCGGTGATCCGCAGCTTTCGGGAGAGCTGTGGTGGACGGAGAAACCGGTTGTTACCGTTCGCCACGGTGATAGCCGCATGCCGTGAAAGCTGGGAATGATCCCAGCAGTCCAAAGCCTGCGGCGCCAACTTACTTGCCCCAGCGCGTCATGAGCGTGGAAGCCATGTCGCTTGGAGTTTCAGCTACGGCGATGCCGCATTCCGCGAGGATTTTTTTCTTCGCTGCTGCAGTGTCTTCTTCGCCTCCGACGATGGCACCAGCGTGGCCCATGCGGCGTCCCGGAGGTGCGGTGGCACCGGCAATGAAACCAGCGATTGGCTTCTTGCAGTTGTCCTTCGCCCAACGTGCGGCTTCAGCTTCTGCGTTACCACCGATTTCACCGATCATGATGATCGCTTCGGTTTCAGGATCTTCGTTGAACATTTTCAACACGTCGAGGTGGTTGGTGCCGTTGATCGGGTCACCCCCGATGCCGACACAGGTGCTCTGCCCATAACCCATTTGAGTGAGTTGGAAAACTGCCTCGTAAGTGAGTGTGCCGGAACGAGAAACCACACCGACGTTGCCGCGTTTGTGGATGTAACCCGGTGCGATGCCGATACGGCAACCACCATGGCTTTTCTCACCGCGACCCGGAGTCACGAGACCTGGGCAGTTAGGACCGATCAAACGAGATTTGGAACCTTGAAGAGCAGATTTCACACGCATCATATCCATTACAGGGATACCTTCGGTGATGCAAACAATCAGCTCAACGCCTGCGTCCATCGCTTCAAGGATCGCATCGGCTGCAAACGGAGGCGGAACAAAAATGGCGGAAGCAGTGGCACCAGTCTCTCTAACAGCTTGAGAGACCGTATCAAAAATCGGAACCGTGTTTTCAAATTTCTGACCACCTTTACCAGGCGTCACACCTGCTACAAGCTTGGTGCCGTATTGGAGAGAAAGCTGTGCGTGTCTCGCACCAAAGCTGCCGGTGATTCCTTGGACGAGGACTTTGGTGTTTTCATCAATGAGAATGGCCATATGAGTATTTCTTTAAAGTTATTATCTAGTGATTTCAGCCAACCGCTTTTACGATTTTTTCTGCGCCATCTGCCATGGTGTCGGCAGAAACAATATTAAGTCCGGAAGCGGCGAGTGTGGCTTTGCCAGCTTCGACGTTGTTGCCTTCGAGGCGAACCACGAGAGGGATAGGCAATCCGGTTTCTTTCGCAGCAGCGATCACACCTTCAGCGATGACGTTGCAATCCATAATACCACCGAAAATGTTGATCAGGATGCCTTTGACGTTTGGATCACCGAGGATGATTTTGAAAGCTGCGGTGACTTGTTCTTTCGAAGCGCCGCCGCCGACATCGAGAAAATTTGCTGGCTCGCCACCGTAATGCTTGATGATGTCCATGGTCGCCATCGCGAGACCTGCGCCGTTGACCAAGCAAGCGATGTTTCCATCGAGACCAATGTAGTTGAGATCGTATTCCGAAGCCGCGACTTCACGTGGATCTTCTTCTTCCTTGTCGCGCATCGCGACGATGTCCGGATGGCGATAAAGCGCGTTGTCGTCGAAGCCGAACTTCGCGTCGAGTGCGAGCACGCGGCCATCGGGAGTGGTGACGAGAGGGTTGATTTCCAACATCGAGCAATCGCAATCGATGAAAAGTTTGTAGAGATTTTTCAGAAGTTTGGCGAACTGCTTGGCGATATCGCCACTCAAGCCGAGCTCTGCGGTGATCTTGCGAATCTCATATGCCTGAAGGCCCAGGAGAGGATGAACCACTTGGCGGAAAATTTTCTCCGGAGTATCGTGAGCCACGTCTTCGATGCTCATTCCACCTTCAGTGGAAGCTACGATGACTGGCGCACAAGTGGCACGATCCATCAAAATCGCGAGGTAATATTCGTGAGTGATATCAACCGCTTCCGCGACCATGACCTTGCGCACCACGCGCCCTGAATCGCCCGTCTGCACGGTGACAAGAGTTTCGTTGAGCATCTTGCCTGCATATTCCGCAGCCTGCTCCGGGCTTTCGATCAAATGCACGCCGCCTTTGAATCCATTTTTAAAATGACCCTTACCGCGACCACCTGCATGAACTTGGGCTTTGATCACCAGTTTCGATCCTGCAAATTCTCTCGCCGCGGCTGCAGCTTGCTCTGGAGTGGATGCCACTTTTCCTTTCGGACTAGGGACTTGAAAACGGTCAAACAACTCCTTCGCTTGGTATTCGTGGATATTCATAATTCGAGACGGCAAAAACCGCGCGGGTTTTAGTCTCCATCTCACCGCAGGGTCAAGCAACCCTTACAAAAAATTGTCATTTTATTTAAGGACTATGCGGATAATATGAAAAATCATCTTGGATGATTGGGTATGAGAGCTTTGAAGCCTAAAACCCCATGACCCAGCCATCCCATTTCAGCACCCGTCGCAGCTTTCTCAAAGGCATTACCGTAACCACCGCCGCCGGCATCGCGATCCCTAACCTTTTGCTCCGCGCTCAAGACACGCCCGCCAGCAAACGCGTTGCGGTGGGTTGCATCGGAGTGGGTGGCCGCGGTTTCAATGATTTGATGAATGTCTCACAAGATAACGAGATCGTTGCGATCTGTGATGTCGATGCGAACCATCTCGCCAAAGCCGCCGCAAAATTCCCCAATGCACGCCAATACAAAGATTTTCGTGAGCTGTTGGAAAAAGAAAATTCGTTAGACGGCGTAGTGATCTCGACGCCCGATCACTCACATTATCCCGCCGCAATGCATGCGATCTCGCTCGGTAAGCACATTTGTGTGCAGAAGCCATTGGTCAACACCCTCTGGGAAGCGAACCAACTTCATCAGGCAGCCAAGAAAAAAGGCATCATCACGCAAATGGGTAATCAGGGCCACACCTATGAGGAAAACCGTTTGCTTAAAGAATGGTTCGATGCGGGAGTGGTCGGCAAGGTGAAAGAAATCTACGTTTGGACCAATCGTCCGATCTGGCCACAGAGCAAGGCTGCGGATTTCAAACCATCAACACCTGTTCCAGAAAAACTCGCTTGGGATCTATGGCTCGCTGCGATTCCGGATCGCCCTTACAGCCCGGACATCCATCCGTTCAAATGGCGCGGACATTTCGATTACGGCAGCGGTGCATTAGGAGACATGGGTTGCCATAACCTCGATCCCCTCGTCTGGTCACTCGGACTTGGAGTCCCTAACCGCATCAACGCCACCGCCGATGGTCTAACAGAAACTGCATGGCCACGCGGCGCGAAAGTCGAATACATCTGGGACGACGTCCCCAGCCACGGCCAAATCAAGCTCTACTGGTATGAGGGAAAAAACACCGACGGCTCCCCTTGCATGCCACCACAACCCAAAGGTCTGACCCAACCGCTCAGCGACACCGGTTTCTATGTCGTCGGTTCGGACGGCATCGTTTATAACCAAGGCAGCCAAGTCCAGAAACTCACCATCCTACCAGAAGCACGCTCCGTAGAGTTTCTCTCCAACCCACCCGCGAAAACTCTCGACCGCAGCCCAGCCCCGGGCAATTCGGAACGTGAATGGGCACTTGCAATCAAACAGGGTAAACCGTTTCCCTTCATGTCGCAGTTCGATTACTCAGTCCCTCTAACAGAACTTTGCTTGTTAGGCTGCCTCGCCATCCGCACCGGACAACCCATCATCTGGGATCAAAAAACCTCCACCGCCATCAACAACGAAGCTGCTAAGAAACTCGTCAAACGCGCCCAATACCGCAAAGGCTGGGAATACTCAGCGAAGGATATTTGACGTGGCGGCGCTTTTTAATCGCCATGCCAAAACTCAAACATTGTTTATGAAGTTATTGAGATTGTAACGACATAGGACATTGGCTAATTTTTCAGGCATGACGATCAAGGAGTTATTCTTAAAAACATTCTGAAGCGCAAGTGAACTACGGGAAAAAATGCAGTACGCTTGCGTCAGGCAATTTCGACTCCTGCCTCCGAGCATCGCGTATTTGAATCCATCGATGACCTAAAAAAGACCCTTGAAATTTAAGCCGCTAGCCTCTGAGAATTTGCAGCTTGGCCGTTAAGGAATTGCCCAACCGGTATTTGGATCCAAAACAATTGCATCAAGATGTTTGCCGTCGCGGAGCGGTTTGAAGCCTTTGGCATCAGTTGTAAGAACCGTGGCACCAGTCACTTTCGCAGCGGCGGCAATCCAGAGATCATTCTTGTCATGGAAAATCGACCATCCCTTGCTCATAGCTAAAGTGCTGTATTCCGCGTATTCCTTGTAAATTCGTTCGTCGGTCAGATCGATGACGACCAGCTTTTTCCGGACTTCGCTCAGCTTCTGTCTTCGCGCATCTCCCCACTTGGCACTCATCGCAAAGGCCTCGATCTCTCCCAGCGTGACTTCACATACTAGGGGACGAAACCCTGAAGAAGTAAGGCCAAACTGTCCGTCGATGGTGGTACAGACATTTCCGCCACGTAGCCAGTGCAGCAGGATATTTGTATCAAGAAGATAATAGCCACCCTTCATTAGCACGCTTCCTCGATGGCTTTCAGAAATTCTTCATCCGATTCCTCACCTGGAATCATACCTAGCAAATCTTTGTAGGGCGATGAACCCGGGCGGACACGAACGGCTGCTGCGTAATCCACCACACCCGGAAGGGGCAAGACTGAGAAATACGAATCCCGCGAACCCGCCGAATCAATCGCATCTGCATCGATGCGCAAAAGTCTGCCGGAGGGGCGGAACACTGCCAATCCTTCGATCACCACATCCTTATCGAGATAGCCCGCGAGACCGGTAAAGTCCTCGGTATTCCAAAGTGCGGTGACGAGCGTTCCATCCTCCAGATATAGACCCATCACTTTGCGGCTCACGCCCAGCATGTCCAGCTTGCCACATAGCCTAACTCGACGGGACGGCGGGGTTTGTTTTCGCAAACTCTCCGCAGATGCCACTAGAACAGGATCAATACACGCCTCTTTCGATTCACTGCCTTCAATCAAAATCGAATCTACCCCACGGTTCAGTGACGAACGATATTTTGCGAACCGGTTGAGAAGTCCATGGTCATAGCGGCTACTGTCACCCCGTTGGTTACGGACATCTCCTAAAGATAATGCGAGCAGATCAAAAGCTGTCTGCTCAGGCTTCGGTCCATCATCCCAAAGCTGACGCTGATCAAATAATTCTCCAGCTACGTCTCCGAAGCGCGCAACTTTGAAATGCAGTTTCGTTAGATCATCCCCGCTTCCCTCCATCCCGACAAAGCGAACATTTGCCGCTGCTCCAAGCCCACGCGGGATTCGTCCACGCATCCGGCTCGTATGGAGAAACCCCATTCGCACAGAATCAACCAGAGTGTCATGCAATCCCGCCAACAACGGCCCCACCAACTCAGGGCGCGGTGATGCTCCGAGCCCGGAAGGCCCGTGAAGTTCAAAAGTGCGATCTATTAAGTGTATTCCCATTGTGTTGCCGAAAAGACGTTAAGCGAAATGACTCGAGTCGTCCATTTCATTTCTCAATCTATGTAAATGGCAAAATATTTTATGCGGCATCGAGTAATAGAACGTGTCCCGGTTCAGCGTGAATGTCTCAATTGATTCTCTGAATTAAGCTACAGCAGGTGTTAATGGGTTATGGTTTGTTTGTGTGTTTAGGGAGATGTTCTGGCGTGCCAGCTTACGGCCTGCGCGGG
>Ga0315901_10004256_pt1 | contig 17916 bp, 23 predicted proteins | sample LakEriMetagenome_10_FD_203761 | JGI IMG/M metagenome (GOLD analysis project Ga0315901, IMG submission 203761) | Freshwater fungal communities from buoy surface, Lake Erie, Ohio, United States - Buoy 2 MA116 | ecosystem: Environmental > Aquatic > Freshwater > Lake | place: USA: Lake Erie, Ohio...
GCGGTGTCGAGGTTGAGATCGAGCATGACGATGCGCCACTCGTTTGTGTTGGCTCGATCGACGATGCTAAGAAAGTCCTTGGTCGATCTTGCCAGACGGTCGATCCTGGTCACGAAGATCGCGTCTGCGTCTCCGCTGTCTAGTCGCTCGAGCGCGTTTCGAAGAACTGGGCGACCGGTGATTGACTTGCCCGACCTGCCCTCCTCGCGAAGAAGCTCGATCTCGTCGTCGGCGTACCCAGCGTTCTCGGCCGCCCGCTTGAGGTCGCGCTCCTGGGCGCCAAGCGACATACCGTCGTTGACCTGCATCGTCGTCGAGACTCGAGTGTAGAGCAAAGCAACCTTCCGCTTTGTCTTTGGCTTCTTGGCCATGGGATCAGCGACTCCACATCTGAACAATCGCCCAGCCGACTGTCTCCTTCGTCTTCTTAAAGCCGAGGGCGGCGATGCTGTCCGAGATGACCTGCCTTTCGCTTTCCTTGTTCTTCTTCTTCTCGATCTCGACCGCGATTGTCCGGAGGTTATCGCAGACGGACAAGGCCGACCAGTCGTAGGTCAGCTCGGCGCCTTCCACGTCGACCTTGAGAACGGTGGGCGAGCAGCTCTTGAGCGCTTCCGACCAAGTCACAGTCGGAACCTCGACGGGGAGGCGGGAGCCGCGGGTGCGATAGAGCGAGTGAAGAGCCGTCCGCGACGAGTCGCCGCTGCCGTCCGCGTCGACCCAAAGTGAGGCGACGCCAGCCGCAGCAAAGTCTGAGTCATCGGCCACAACGGCAGCTCTGATGACCTCGTACTTGCCGGGGTACTCAGCGACGTTCATCGTCAGCAGACGGTTGTTGTAGAGGTCGGGTTCGATGGCGACGACCGACGCTCCCCTGTAGAGAGCCAGACGGCTGAAGGTCCCAATGTGACCGCCGATGTCCAGAGCCACGTCGCCCGAGACAACCTTGAGGTCGTTGTAGGCGTTCTCCTTGATGATGTACCGATCCCAGTTGAGGTCTCGGAAGTAGAAAGGCTTGCCGTCCTTCCAGGTCTGCGACGTGGTCGAGGCTATCTGGTCGTTGACCGTCACCGATGTGCTCGATGTCTCGTCGCCCTTCTTGAAGGTGACGTCGTAGACGCCGGCTGGTATCAGGAGATTCATCTGAGACTCCTGCCGACCAAGCTGCATCGTCTCGACGGTTGCCGGTTCGCGTGTCTCGTAGATCAGGGTTGACGGAGGCATCGGTGAGATTGAAACTTGGGCCCCGTTCATATATCGACCGCGAGAATCACGCAGACGGACCGACATTGGGTACAAACCAACGGGCCAATCCGCTGCTGAGACTTTTGTCTTGAGTTTGCTTGTTTCCACTGGAACCAGGTCCTTTCTAGGGATAATGTACAACTTCTTCTTATAAACTGTTATTGTTAAATGTATACGGCGGAGACCCGCTTTTGAGGGCACTTTTCCGCAATCTTTCGCGCGCAGGTATCGTAGTTGATGTCTACTCGGGCGAAGCCAGGTATAATCGTTGTAGCAGCCACCAAAGGTGTCAACCGAGGAGACTGAGAATGAAACTACTAAGTTCAAGGCACGCTGCAGCCGGTGCAAGCCCGGCAGTGCAAAAGACAAAGAGACTCCCCCGCGAGCCTAAGGAGCCTCCCAGTACCACTCTAGTGGTACAGGTAAAGCTCTCATCAAAAGGTAGCGACAACCGCCACAGTAGCAGACATAAACCGCTCGCTCACTGTACCGCTGAAGTCATCGGTCTCTCGGATCTGATCTAAAGAGACCGTCACGCCACATTCGCCGATAGGCGCGACATTGTCATATGCGCCTTTCCGTCCTATCCGCCGAACAAAGGATTTTTATGCGTAAGCTCATTTCAACAATCAACAATTATATAAGTACACTTCGTTATCAACTCAGCATCCCAGAGGGCAGGATGTCAAAGAAGGCCTTCGAGCAGCACCTAAAGCGTCGCGCGCAGCTATTGAAAAAGATCAACCACACGATCGCCGCCATTCTTCTTATGGCGATCCTCCAGCCGACCATCGCGCTGGGGTACGGAATCCGCGACGCCATCCCGGCTTTGAGTGGAGGGATCGTTGAGATTGGCCCAGACAACGTGGTTGAGAATCCGCCCCTGCCGGCCGACTACGCGATCGTCGGCAACCCCGACGTCGGGCCGACCTACCGCTACGAGTTCAAGATGGGCGTCACCTACAAGTACTGGGACAAGGTCGCATACTGCGAGACGCGCAACGACCTCACCCACCCGCTCGGCAACTGGCAGAACGGCGGGCGCTTCGCCGGCGGACTTGGCATCATGACCAACGGTACGTTTGCCAATGGCGTCCTCGGTGGGCAGATGGGGACCTGGGAGCGCTGGGGTGGAGAGGAGTTTGCTCCACGACCTGACGAGGCTCCCAAGCTTGAGCAGGTAGTCGTTGCCAACCGCATTGCAATAACTGGGTGGGAGACCGTCGTGACCCGACCGGCTGACTTTGCGAAGCAGAAAGGCGTTCCGCGTCAGTATGTATGGAGTCGCGAAGGCATCGGCTACAACGGCTGGGGATGCGTCAAGGGAACCGTGGGTAAGTCGAAGCAGCCTACCAAGTTTGCTGTAAGCCTGCCCAAGAATCAGGAGCTCTACTGCCCAGACATCGAGCCGCTGCTTTATCAGTACGGCCTACCGGTTGAGATGTTTTCGCACATCGCGTGGCTTGAGTCGCGATGCGACACAGGCTACGAGGACAACGATGGCGGTCACGGTTTGTTTGACATCGACCCTGCAAAGTCGAGGGGCGCGATGACTGAGCTTGGGCTGACAGAGGCTGACCTACACGACCCGAAGAGCAACGTTAGGGTCGTCGCGTGGATCACGCTCAACACCAATGAGCGAATGAACAACTGGGGCCCGCAGGCCGAGACAAGATAGCCCACAAGAGGGAGATGCCCCGCCGTCACCTCCGAGCGGCGGGGACATCCCCCTAAGGTAGCGCTTAGATCTTGCTACACTGAATTGAACTTTTTCGCCGCAGTTATTTTCCTTTCAGACTCTAGATGCGACGAAGGTGGCCAATACGCTCGTGTGTCACTTAGACTTGGGTGTGTCCGCTTTCTTGTTGCGATTCATGAGCTCCTCATGTCGCTTCTTGCGAGACCCGGGAGGGTTGAGATCGTGGGTGCGAAGCGGGTGACCGAACGGGAGACGGGTGCGCTTCTTGCCGGAGCGTGTTCCGGGGATCTGCTCGACCTCGCCGGTTAGCGGATTGACGCGAGTCCTAAAGCCAGCTCGCTGCCCGCTGCTCTTCTTCTTCTTTCCCATGTTGCCCTCTCCCTCCTACCTAGTCAATTTTACCGGTTAGGTGATCGTTGATGTGCTGGTCGAGTTTCTTTTCGGTCCGCAGGGCCGACTTCTCGACGCGGTCAATCGATCGGCCAAGATTCTTCCCTAGATCATCAATCTTGTCCATGACGACGGCATGGTCAAGTCGGTTCTCCTCTAGGGTCTTCTTACTGACCCGGCGGGTGGTTTCAATCAGCGCGACGAGCACGAGTCCGGCCGTACCGATGAGGGCAACTACAATCTCATTCACGGCCGTCAGCCAAACAGCTTCTTCCAGGTCGCCGCATCAACGACTCCTGTTTCCTTGATCTTGTTCTTCTTCTGCCAAGCCTTGACAGCGGCCTCTGTCTTGGCGCCGTAGTCGCCGTCAACAGTCGCGCCAATCTTCTGCTGCACCTTCTTCACAGCGGCGCCCTTGGCGCCCTTCTTGATGTCACCAGGAAACTTGTCCGCGGCGGCCGGGGCAGGCTTGGGAGCGGCAGGTGCCGGAGTGGGCGCAGGGCGTCCGCCGGTGCTCTTCGCTGTCGCGGGGTTGGGCTTGATGAGCACGGGCTTTGTCGCGGCAACGGCGGCGGGCGGGGCGATCTTGTTCCACGCTGCCTCGAGCTTTGCCGGGTTGTCAGCCATCTCGGGAGAGAGTTCAAAGTGCAGCCACTTGCCACCAGGAGTTCCGGCGTTTACCTTCTCGTCGTAGATCTTTACGCCGCGTGCGCCCTCGCCGCGTGAGCAGCGGAAGCCGCGACCCCAAGGCTTGCCGGGGCCGCCGCCGTCGGGATCAAACGCGTAGTCGTGAATCTCCTCGATGCCGAGCGCAGCAGCGTTGGCGAGCATCCACTCCCACGCCTGCTCCGCTGCCTTGCGATCCTTGTAGCCAAGGTCGCACGCGCGACCTGTGGAGTGAACGCTAAGAGACTTAGGGTTGGTGGGGTCAGCCTTCGCCTTGGGATTGTTCATGACGCGGTAGTTGTACGCGCCGAGGTTCGTGAACCCCCAGCGCTTCATCGCGAGGTCCATGAACTTCTTCAGTCCGGGACGGGTCGAGCCGTTCTTTCTGGCGTCGGAGTTTCCAGTGTATGTACGAGGCATTGAGATCACCCTTGTGCTTGGAGGCCGTTGTTGGCACTTGGGCTTCATTATAGTCCATCAATCAAAGTGCTATTTTTCCGCCGCAGGTATTGTATGATAGGTCCATGAAGTCGTTTCCCTACGAGAACGTGTCGGATGAGGTGAAGGAGGTTGTGTCCGGGCTTTTGCAAGGCGCGGACGACTACCACCGGGGGCACAAGGCGAGGCTGGCGCGATCCGTTCAGTTGATTGTGGACTCCAAGCCAGAGGGTCGCATTCTTGAGATTGGCACCACTGGATTCATTCCGCTTGCGCTCAAGGCGCTGCTCCCCGACGTCACCGTGGACGTGACGCACTTCGACAGAAGTATGCCGTCGGTCTTTTTCAAGACCGTCGAGATCAATCAGAAAAAGATGACCGTCAACGCGATGAGCGTCGATCTTGAGAATCGACCGATCCCGGCAGATAACAACACCTATGACTACGTTGTCTGCTGCGAGGTTCTTGAGCATATGGAGATTGATCCGATGTTCATGCTTCAAGAGATCAATCGAGTTACAAGGTATGACGGATCACTATTTCTAACGACGCCTAACGTTGCAAGCTCGCGTGGTTTGCACAAGATCGTGCGTGGACTTGAGCCGTATTTCTTCATGGCGTATCATAAGACGCGCGAGTATCATCGCCACAACTATGAGTACACGGCGCTGTCGCTCGAGGCACTGCTCAAGTACGCCGGGTATCGGGGCAGGGTGTGGACGGAGGACCTCTTTGAGGACGCCGTGCCTGACACGGTTGACAGGTTGATTGCAGCGGGCTTTGACATCAAGAACACCGGTGACAACATCATCGCTCAGGTGAAGAAACACTCCGACGTTGTCGAGAGGTTCCCCGTTGGTTTCTACGTTTGATGAGCTCGGTGGACGGGTTCAGTATCTTCGTCGCCTAGTAGACAAGGATGACAAGACATGGAGCGCATTCAATCCCTCTATTGGCGTATCGGACTCTGGTTCATTAGCCGTAGCAATCCGATCAAGCAACTACGTCATTCTGCCTCACGGCGAGCTACACGTCACCGTCGGTGGTCCAATCAGGAACAGAGTGTGGTTTGCCGAGCTCAGCGAAACTTTTACCTTAGAGAACCTGAGACAGATCGATTTCAGTCAGTGCGGAACGGACTTCAGTCGCGGCGTTGAGGATCCCAAGCTTTTGTGGCGCGACAAGAGATGGCTTCTTACAGGCGTCGCTATGGAGAAACGCATACCGGTCGCCCGCAACTGCATCGTGCATCTAGACAAGAAAGCAACGAAGGCAGAGAAGGTAGAGATCATTCCGGGCTTTGAGTCTCGTCGCCCGGAGAAGAATTGGATGACCGCGGGTAACAAGCCAAAGAACTTTGACTACATCTACGATGGAAACGGAATCGTCAAGGGTGACAGGGTTATTCATCGTCTTCGCGATAACAAGGAGACATCCGCTCTTCGTGGAAACGCTCACCTTGTCGAGATGAGCGACGGAACATATCTTGGAGTTATGCATACGCTGCGCACGACGAAGAAGATGCAGTACATCCCCTCTCGCTTCATGACCGTTGACAACGTTCAAAAGATCTATGAACATGTCTTTGTGCGATTTGACACAGACGGATGGATCGTTGAGAAGAGCGAGCCGTTTCATCTTGTTGCGCCCGCCATTGAGTTCGTCGCCGGTTTCATTGCTTACGGAGACGACTACGTTCTTTCCTTTGGGAGGGAGGACGTGTCATCGCACCTGGGCATCATCAGCAAGGCCAAGGTGCACAAGATGATGAAAAGAGTGTAGCTCGAAGATATAATTGACACATGCCAGAGGGACACTCAATACGACACCTAGCGACGGTTCACTCATACGGATTCGTCGGAACACTTGTTCAAGCCTCGAGCCCGCAGGGGCGATTTGATGAGGGCGCGGCGGTAATCAACGACAGAGTGATGACGGAAACGAGCGCCCATGGCAAGCATCTCTTTCTGCACTTCGACAACGACATCGTTCACATTCATCTTGGTCTCTATGGCTGGTTCAAGTTGCGCAAGAACAAGCAGCAGCAGCCGGGCAACGCGACTCGTCTTCGTTTGATGAATGACGAGTACCTCTCAGATCTTGCCGGGCCGACGGCGTGCGAGATTGTGGACTACGACGCTATGCTTACCAAGAAAGCTAAACTTGGCCCGGACCCTATTCATGACAACGCCGACCCGGAGAAGGCGTGGGAGAAGATTGCCAAGAGCAAGAAGACGATCGGCGGTCTGCTCATGGATCAGTCGGTGATCGCAGGAATCGGCAACGTCTATCGCGCAGAGCTACTTTTCCGCGCGCGGCTATCGCCATTCATCTCCGGAAAGGACGTACCGAGAGAGAAGTTTGACGAGATCTGGAGTGACTCGGTTGTGTTGCTCAGAGACGGAGCGACGGATGGGCACATTCGCACCGTGACTGAGGAGCACCTACGCAAGCACGGAGTAGAGCTGCATGGGTGCACGCAATACAGCTACGTCTACAAGCGACATGGCAACGACTGCCTTGTCTGTGGCTCACTTGTACGTTCGGATACGCTTGACGGACGGACGGTCTACTGGTGCGAGGGATGTCAAGGTGACAACAGAAACGCGTAACGCTCCGCAAAACGTACAACAGGACGGCGATCACGACAAGTTTGCACACTACGCCGAGAAGGACGAGATCATGGAAGCATTTGTCAACGGTATTCCGATCGTTGCACTTTGCGGAAAGATCTGGGTCCCAACGAGGGACGGGTCCCTGTTTCCAGTGTGCCCAGAGTGCGACAAAATCTATAGTCAATTATCCCGTTGACTCAACGTCGAAGTATAATTGCTAACCTCAGCCAATCTCTCTCCCATGCTATGAGGTGCGTAACATGTCTTCGATGTTCTCTTTCCGTCTAAACGACGACTTTGTCGCTGGATACCGCGACAAGAAAGCGCCGTTTGGTTACCGCGACGCCGGTGGCAACTCGGTTGGAGAAATCACTTTTCTTCGCACCTATTCGCGTCTCAAGGAAGACGGCACCAAGGAAACTTGGGTAGACGTTTGCGAGCGAGTCATCAACGGAATGTATTCGCTGCAGAAGGATCATTGCAAGACAAACCGACTGCCTTGGAATGATGCCAAGGCGCAGGCAAGCGCGAAGGAAGCGTTTGATCGTCTGTTCAATCTCAAGTGGACGCCGCCTGGGCGTGGACTCTGGGTCATGGGCACTCCGCTTGTCAACCTGCATAAGAACTCAGCCGCTCTTCAGAACTGCGCATTCGTCTCGACTGCCGAGATGTCGAAGAACAATCCAGCGAAGCCGTTCGCGTTTCTTATGGAAGCGTCGATGCTGGGCGTTGGCGTCGGCTTTGACGACAAGGGCGCAGACAAGGACTTCACAATCTACGAGCCAACGAAGAGCTGCGCGATCGAGGTCATCCCCGATACTCGTGAAGGTTGGGTCGAGTCGGTGACAACACTGATCAACTCCTACCTCAAGGCAGATCAGTGCGTAGCGGAGTTTGACTACTCCGAGATTCGCGCAGCCGGCGAACCTATCCGCACGTTTGGCGGCACCGCGGCTGGACCCGATCCGCTGATCAAGCTTCACAATCACATCCGTCGCATGTTCAAGGGTCGCGCTGGGCAGAAACTTTCGCGCGTTGATATTGCAGACATCGGAAACCTCATCGGAGTCTGCGTCGTGTCTGGTAACGTGCGTCGCTCCGCCGAGCTGCTGCTTGGTCGTCTTGGTGACGATGAGTTCATCAATCTCAAGAACAAGGATCGCTTCCCCGAGCGCAACTCGTACGATCCCGATGCACCGGGTTGGGGATGGATGTCCAACAACAGCGTTGAGACAACTGTTGGTGCAGACCTGTCAAGCATCGTTGACGGAATCGCGCTCAACGGGGAGCCTGGTGTCATCTGGCTCGACGTCTCGCGCAAGTATGGGCGTCTTGCCGATCCCGCAAACAACAAGGACTGGCGCGTCGCTGGGTACAACCCCTGCGCCGAGCAGTCGCTTGAGAGCTATGAGTGCTGCACGCTTGTCGAGACATACCTCAACCGTCATGACAATCTTGATGACTTCAAGCGCACGCTGAAGTTCGCGTATCTCTATGCGAAGACCGTCACGCTTCTTCCCACGCACTGGGAGGAGACAAACGCGATCATGCAGAGGAACCGCCGCATCGGAACGTCAATCTCTGGCGTCGCTAACTTTGCTGACCGCGTCGGGCTGCCCGTTCTTCGCGAGTGGATGGACGCCGGATACAACACGGTAAATAATCACGACAACGTCTACTCTGAGTGGTTGGGTATCCGTGAGTCAATCAAGATGACGACGGTAAAGCCTTCCGGCACCGTTTCCATTCTTGCCGGCGAGTCGCCTGGGGTTCACTGGACACCGGGCGGTAAGTACTTCGACCGTGCGATCCGCTTCTCCAACGACGACCCGATGCTTCCGCTGTTCAAGATGGCGAACTACCGAGTCGAGCCGGCGTCGGAATCTCCCGATACGACGTCCGTGGTGTTCTTCCCCATCGAGTCCAACGCGACACGTTCCGAGAAGGACGTGACAATCTTCGAGAAGATGTCGCTTGCCGCAACAGCGCAGCGTTACTGGTCAGACAACTCCGTCTCGGTGACGATCTCGTTTGACGCCGAGACCGAGAAGGAGCACGTCGGAACAGTGCTGCACATGTATGACGGACAGCTCAAGACGGTCTCGTTCCTACCGCAGGGCAACATGACCTATCCGCAGATGCCGTACACTCAGATCACCGCTGAGCAATACAAGGAAGGCACCATGAAGCTGTTTCCAATCGACTTCTCCGGTGTCTACGCGGGCATGGCGGCGGACGCGATTGGCGAGTCTTACTGCACAACAGACGCTTGCGAGATCAAGTTCGTCAAGGACAACGCGAAGTAACCGCGGGCAGCTATTGGTATGATCTTCGCAGGAGAGGGCTTCTATCACAAGGAGCACTCAATGGAACAGATTACCCAGGTCGCGATGAGAATTGTCGCAACATTTGCAGCTACGGGACTTAGCGTTGTCGGCGCTGGTGCCATTGTAGACGTGCCACTCATGAAGGCCGTGCTGATGGCCGGCATTGGTGGCGTTGCGTTCGTCGTCGAGGGTCTTGCTCGCGCGTACATGGACGACGGCAAGCTCACAAAGGAAGAGATCAACGCTGTCTTCCGCAAGGTCGACAAGAAGGAAAAGGGTGCCTGAGCTAGACGAACTCGAGCTGGACGCTATCCCGGACAAGATCGTGCAAATGATCGACTCCGGGATAGCGGACTTCTCGTCAAGGACGCTGTTGACGTCGAGCGAGGTCATTGACTTGCTACTCGACATAAGACTACACATCACACAAGACAAGGATACAGATACAGATGACACTCAAGAACACATCTTGGTTTGACCAGGCAATCTGCCGAGGGCACACAAACCTATTCTTTGAGCCATTCAGAGAGACCCAACGGGAGAAGAGAGACCGCGAGGCGCGAGCTCGTGTGATCTGCAATCAGTGTCCGGTTCAGCAGCAGTGCAGGCAGTACGCTCGTGAGAACGAGGAACACGGCATCTGGGGCGGCGAGACAGACTACGAACGATACGTTGCTGGTTACTTCAATGACCCCGTCATGCGGAGGCGCATGGCGGATCGTGAGCGCAGGAAGCGTCCCGATGTTCATGAGAAGTATGTCCAGTACAAGCGAGACAAGCGCAAGCGGGACAAGGAAAAAGCGGCAGTATCTCAGGGTCAACCTGTAGAATCCGCGCGTAGCTAAAGTCCACACCGTAGGTGAGAGCTCTTACGAGTGCGTTGCGCATCTCGTCGTGGTCACTCATCAGGGTCGATGTCGATGTCGCGTCGAGACGCCTCGAACTTGAATTGCTGAAAGATGTGGTTCTTATAGCGCTCGTTTGTGCGTTCAAGCTCACGCAGACGGACCTGGATGGCGTCATTCTCTCTGCGTGATTCAATGAACTGCATGACCCAGCCAACGGTGTAACCAAGCACGAATGCAATAATGACGTATCCCATGGCTACTCTCCTTAAAATGATGTGTGGTTACCGTTGTATCTAAACACAACCGACGGGCATTCACACAACTGGCTCAGCAAATCGTAGGTGTATCGGTGTGGGTGACCATCGGTATCCTCCTTGAACCGAAGCTTGGCCTCGATCGGCGCGCTGCATATTGGGCAGAACAGCGTGTAGATCTTGTTCAGCTCGTCGTATCCTCTGTGGCAGATGACGGCCACCTCTTCTTCGTCTTCAATCTCCTCAAGCACCCCGTCTTCGTGGATCGTGAGGGTCGGTCGCGTTGGTGTTGACGAGACTTTGCCTGACCAGCGGAGGTATTCCTCTTCTCTATTCATCTTCGTTTCCCCACCTGCGACCGGCGCTATGGAGAACGGCCGTCGTGCCAAGAATGAACACGGTGATCGGCCACACGACTCCACCGACAGCGCCAAGCATCACAAACACTGCCTTGTCCTCGCGGCGCAGGTCGCGGCCGATGTCAATTGCGCCTTGAACAAACCACTGATAGGTGAGGTAGCCGGTGATGACGGCTACGATTTCATACGTCAGTTCTGGGATTGTCATTTGTCATTCCTTTGGTCAGCTGTCGGTACTCGCTGCATGCTACGCACATGCAGAGCTGGTCCTTGTCAAGATACTTATGGTGCTGGTTGTAGTACCTAAGCGCGATCTTGGCCGCGTCGGGCTTACTCAGTGTTGTGCTACGCCGGCTCATTGTGGTACTCCTTTTCAAACCTGTGGCAAACCTCGTAGAAGTCGAGTCCGTGACACTTCATCAGCCTCGCCATTTCATGCGCGATGCTTCTGACCCTGTCGCGGTCCTCGGTTACTCGCTCTAGACTTACCTGTAGATCGCGAATCGTTGCGTCGTCGCTCACTTCATCTCCCTTATGTACAGAACAATTTGCTTTATTGACCAACCGGCGAAACCCCACAGGATGACATCAACTATCAATGTCATCTTCCAGGTTCACTGTTTTTTCGTAGATCTCGATGATCGCCGCCGTCATGTCGCGGATCACCGTGAGCGTGTTGAGCATCGACTCGATCATCATCTTCTGTGAGTCACAGTGGTCCTTGTACGCAGCCGCGATGATTGCAATGCCTCGAGCATGCCCCGCCGAGGGGTCATTGGCAAGGGCGTTCACCCAAGCCATGACCTCCTCTTCGTAATCATCGCTGGGCATCACAGCGTGGCAATCTCCAGCGCTGCCATGAGGTCGTCCGCGTGGTAGGAGCAGATGCTCGATGCGCCGGCTGCGATGAGAGCCGTAGCCTCGGCCGTCTCCTGAGTGGAGCTGGTAGAAAGCACGTCCTCCATGTTGATGATGAACCCCTCGTAGTCAGGTGCCCACTCGTCGAGCGCGTCGCACGCAACGCTCATCATCTCGAACATCTCTGCGTCGGTGTAGGCCCAGAGGGACGGAACGCTCTCTCGAGCCGTTGCAATCGCCTCCGCGGTTGATACACCGAGGTCGTCGGCGGGAGGAGCCGTGCTGGTGGGCGGGTCGGTGGCGGGCACCTCTCGGATCACTGTCTCCGTGGTGCACGACGCAAGCGTCGCCGTTCCAAGAATCGCGAGCGCAAGTGTCGTGACTGTCTTTTTCATTGTGTTGTTTTCCTTTGTTGTTTGTTGTTGTTAGAGACTGGCGGGACGCGGAGTGCTGCGCAGGTGGCGCTGTACTCCGTAGTAGAGCGGAGCGGCGTTGCTGATTCCAAGACCCTTTGCGATCTGCCCGAGCGACACGCCGTTCTCGTAGTACTCGGTTGCGAGCTGCTCATGATAGCGAGCAACTCCCTGCGCCTTCGCCTCGCGAACGCGAGCGACCGCTGCCTCTATGGCCTCGGGCCCAAGCTTCTTGCGAGTGGCGCTGTTCTTGACGGCGGGAACGTTGGCGGTGAACACGCGGCGGCGGATTCCCGAGTAGGCAACTCCAAGCTCCGTCGAGAGCTCCATAAGACTTCCACCCTTCTCGGTGAACTCAACGAGAAGTTGCGTGTACTCGCGGCTGGCGCGATGCGCGGGGGTGTTTTGGTTCTTTGCTCCATAGGCCTTCTGGGCCAGCGAAACTAGCGGCCGAATCTTCTCAGCATATTCCTGAGTGAGTGGCTTAGCCATTGTCATCTATCTCCTGTATCTGTATCGTTAGTTACGATGCTTGTTCATTATAACTAGCGACATTCGGAAAAGATGAAACTACTTAGACTTTTTACCTGCCGCCTTTGTTGCACGTGTTTTAGCGGCGTTCTCGGTTTTGGCAGCCTTCCGGTGGGCCTCCCAGATCTCGAGGTCCTCGGGAAAGTCGAAGTCCTCGGTCCAGTCATCAATCTCGACATAGCGGTTGTTGGCGAACATGTCACCGCCGAACACCGGACCAATCATTGCCTTGTATAGCGACCAGCCAGCCTGGACATTCATTTGACCGCGTGAGATCTGAAGCAGCGTTGTCTGTGAAACCTGGTTGTTCATGTGCGACTTGAAGGCGATCGCGAAGATCTCCTTCCACCGAGCGCCGGTGGTTTCATTTGGTCCCTTGCGAAGAAAGAAGCACAGCTCCTTGTCGTCGGTCATGATCGCCTTCACCGCGTCGTGAGTGAAGTAGACATCGCCGAATACAAGAACAGTGCGACCGTTCGTGCTCCAAAGAGGTTTGGACGACATGATCTTGGCGCCGTCCTTCCAGTTCGTGTTTGGAGACTTGATGATGTAGAGGGACGTTCCGTCAACCTTGTATCTCTCATCGAGACCGATGACCGCTACGTCGTTTGTGTATTTGAGGAACTGCTTGCACGTGCGATGAAGCAGCACCTCGCGCTCGACGGTGACGAGGTGCTTTGTGGTATCGCGGTAGTTTCCCCAGCGTGAGCCGTCTCCGGCCGCGAGGATGATGACCTTTGTCTCTGCCATCCAATCATTATACGCCTAGGGTGGTCAGTCGGAGTCATTCTCCAGCATGACATAGACGTAGTGGATGAGGACCGCGAGGGCGGTGGCGACGATCGCGATCCGCTGGGTCTCACCGGACAGGGTCACAAACATGATCGCGCTTCCTGCAAAGGTGAACGACAGGGCCGCCGTTTCCTTGAGGAACTTCTTGATGAATCCGAGGATGCTAAACTTCTTCATGCCATTTTCTCCGTAGGTAAAGATGCTGTTTCGTGTGTGGTTGTTTTTCTCTCTGTCCTCGGGACCCTCGAGACCGCCCGCCTCTTCTTCCTCCTCGTCCTCCCGACGGGCAGCCTTATTGGCGTCACTGGGCGAACCGCCCGTGCTGCCACCCTGAGATGATCCAGGAGCCGCTCCAGCCGCCGCTGCGGTCGTAAGTACAGTCGTAACCGCTATGACAGATCGGCGCGTGCCAACGTCAATAGACGACCCAACGGGGACGTAGTCATCGAGTCCTTCGCCGTAGACGTCAACGGTGTCCTCAAAGGTTTCCTTGACGTCTGTCGGTGCGTTTGTCAAAGCCTCGACAAGCTCGCTCTCCTGCTCCGCTGACAGCTCGTCAAACGGAACAGCGGAGAAGATCTTCTCGAGATCGTCTTTCGGTAGATCAACTAGCCCTGGGTTGGCGATGACGGACACCGCCTCGTCTGGGCTGAGCTCAACACCTGAGTCGATGTCGTCTATGACATCGGTGATTGGTGGAGCTGGTGGGGCTGTGGTCGTTGGCGGCGTAGTTGGTGGGGCGACAGGGATGGTTGTTTGCGGCGGTGGATTTTCCGGCGTGGTCGCACTTGGTGGCTCCGTTGTTGTTGGTGGCGGAACTGTCGTTGTGGGTGGCGGAGGTGGTGGTTCTGTAGTTGTAGTTGTAGTTGTCGTTGTTGTGGTTGTGGTTGTGGTCGTCGGTGCAGTTACTACGGTATCCACCAGCTGCTCTGGCCCATAGACACAGGGGTCGGCTGATGGAGCAAAGCAACCGGCGGTCCCTGGACGAACCTTGAATCTGACGTCTCCGAAGTCGGTCGTTCCAGACCACATCCACGGGCCAAACGTGAAGAATGTTTGGTCTGTCCATATTCCCCAGCCGCCAGACTCCGCGCCTTGGTTGAGGTCAAAGAAGGTGATCGAGTATCCGTAGATGTAAAGGTTGCTCGACTCCGGCGCCTGCCACGAAAGATCAGCGCCGCCGTCGGGAGTGGAAGTAGCGACCAGGTTTTGCACTGGGTTGAGGTACGGAGCGGTGACCTCGCCGGAGAACGCAGACGCCGGGACGATTTCCCAGGGACCTTCATTGACGGACCACCACAGCTCAACCCACGCGCCGCCACCGTTCTCGTAGTACCAAAGCTCAAATGGCTTGGCAACGCCGGCGGTGAATGGCACCGGTTCGGAGATCGTTCCGCCGCCGCCCTTGTCGTACCAGTCGTAGGTGACAAGGGTGTCGTCAATGTAAAGAATGGTCCCGTCATCGGCCATGGCCCAGAAGCGAGCCGAGCCGCCCTCGGGAATCGTGATGGTTCCCTCGTAGTGAACGATGAAGTCCTCGTAGAGGTTGAAGACGGGCTGCCAGTCAAAGTACTGAGCGACGCGATCAATCGTGTAGGTCCCAACCGGGCTGGACGCCGGCGGCAGCGGCGGCGCGTTGTTGTAGCCCCAGTTGTTATAGGCCGTCGCGGTGATCCCGGTAGTCGGCTCCTCGGCCGCTGCCGTAGGTATGAATGGCGACACAATCGCCGCAATAAACATCGGGATGAGAGCTAGGACGCCTCTGCGCCTTACTCCTCTTGCCAGTCTTCCGCCCCTTAGCCACCCGTCCCCACGGGTCGCTTGTGCCGTCACCTAGCTCAGATGTCCTCTTCTTCCTCGGGCCCAGGAACCGGCGTGTGCTGCCATGCAATCCCGCGACACTGATCGGTGACGTAGCTCGCAACCTCAATGAGGTTCTCAACGGCGATGAGAAGATCCGCGCGCTGATCAACCTCAAGAGGATCCTGAAGCTCGTCTACAATCGAGTAGAGCGTGTGGGTGCATGACTTCAACCTACGAAGCGTGCGCTCGTGCTCGGTCTCCTGAAGAAACTGCATGCCTAGATCATAAACTACTTTTTCGCTCGTGACGGTATCTTCATCGCGCTTTTGCCTCGCTCCCGCGCGCCTCCCGCGTGCCCGACGACACAGTTCTTCTTCTCCGGGCGGAGGCGGGGGTGGGGGAGGGGTGCATTCTAAGTTCATTTTCTCCGCCGCGGCGATGGTAGCAGCGAGGGACGAAGCGAGCCGAGAGGGAGAGAGCGAGCCGGGAGCGAACGCTATTTTTCCGCCGCGTTGATTGTTGAGTTCTGAGACGAAGGGGGTGAGGAGGCGGGGGAGAGGGGGTTGAGATGCGCTTTTTCCGAGCGTCGGTATGGTTGTAATGTACTACTTAGAGGATGAGAGAGGGAGGGAAGGAGAGGGTGAGATTGGGGAAGGAGGGTGTGTGAGGGGCTCGGGGAGGGCTCAAGGGAGGCGGAGGCCGCTCTTCTATACTTAGCGGAAACGACTTCGCAGAGAGAGAAAGCGTCTTAGTATGTCCTAGATTATGAATTAGTAAATACAAATATGAATCGTTCTTCTAATACGTGTATGCATCTGCGTGGGTGCCATACGTAAGAATGATTCAGTTTGTTATTTCAAGGAAGTTTACTGGTAGTTTTGTATTTCATAGGCCTCTACCTGGTATAGTCATCTGCACTGTGTACAAATGAGAAGTTCACAGCGGAGCGAAGGAGAGAAAAGTTGAGTAGCAACGACGAGAGAAAGTGGATCTCTGGCGTCGAGGCACTGGCCATGATGGGCATCACGCCCGAGGACGTGGACCAGGCTGACGCGGATCTTGCCGAGCAGAGAAAGGCGTCGGCCGCGATTGATCGCCACGTCTGTGCGTGTGGTCATGGGATCGCGAGGCACACCGTGGTTCACGGGATCGTGATGTGCAAACCGGCGCGCATGGAGTGCCCATGTAAGAAGGCGCGGCCGGTTCTCGTTGCGCAGGACACGCGGCTGTTCATTCGCAAGACCACGGGCGGCGGACCAGCCCATGCGCTTACTCGAGGGATCCGTGAGTCGGTGACGAAGGGCAAGTCCGTCGAGTGGCTCATCGACCTGGTGTGCGATCGCTGCGGTCAGGAGAGCGACAGCATCGTTCCCGTTCCGGTGACCCAAGGCGGCACGGCGGCTTCTCGGGCGACCGGGTACGACGCCCTGCTTTGCCCCGAGTGTCGAGTGGCGGTCTGACCCATGAGCTTCGGACTAAAACTTGTTACCGTGATCCTCGCGGCAGGAGCCCTGCGGCAGCTCTTTGGGAGGTGATGAGATGCTCAACGCGATTGTTTGGTACGGCTTTGTGGCCGCGGGGCTGTACGCGATTTGGAAGCTGATGCGCGATGACTGACGGCAAGATTCGGAACCTCCTGGAGTTCAAGGAGCAGCAGGCGGCCACTCGAGATCATTACGATGTTCTCATCGCGACGCCCGGAAAGTTGATCCACTCCGAGTACGTCAAGAGCCTCATCAAGACGATCAACGCATTTCCCGGTCTCAAGATCGGATTTCTCGGACAGCAGTCCTCGTTTGTGGCGACCGCCAGAGAGCTGACCGCCGTTGACTCCCCGACGCACGACTACTCCACGAATGAGATCGCCGGCGGACGGGTCACCTACAAGAAGATCTTCTGGATCGACTCGGACATCGAGTGGGAGCCCGAGGATTTTTGGAAGCTCTACGAGGCCGATGAGGACATCATCTCTGGGCTCTACGTTCTTGACCCAGCCGGGACCGTGGCCGTCCACGTTCCGAACGCTCACGGAGTGCCGACCCGAGTCAACAAGGTCGAGTTCGTGCTCCATGAGTCTCCCGTCGAGGTCGGTGGAGTTGGGTTCGGCTTCGTGTGCATGAAGAGCGGAGTCTTCGAGAGCATCCCGAGACCTTGGTTCCTGATCGGTCGAGTTCAGTGGTCGCCTGAGTCTGAGATGCGCGTCAACGTCGGGGAGGACTACTCCTGGTGCGGACGGGCTCAGATGAGCGGCTACAAGATCTGGGTCGATCCCACGGTCAAGGTTCGCCACCACAAGGAGACCGTCTACGAGGTCTAGGAACTTTACGCTTTTCGGTCAATGAAAGCGTATAATAGCATCGTGCCCTTGTAGCTCAGTGGTAGAGCAACCGCCTTGTAAGCGGTAGGTCGTCAGTTCAATCCTGACCGAGGGCTCCACACAAAACACGGAGAGACACAATGAATAAGAACCCAGTCACGACCATCGTCCTGACCTGCATCTTCCTTCTGGGCGTCGTCGTCACACTCGGAGCTCAGGACATTCGGGACGGCAGAAAAACGCAGACCGCCGATACCACGACCGTCCCGGTCCCGGAGGTCATTCGGCTGGTGGCCGTCGGCGACATCTCATGCTCGCAGGGCCAGCGGGAAAGCGGCAAGTACGACTGTGCCGATCCAAA
>Ga0315901_10004257_pt1 | contig 17916 bp, 15 predicted proteins | sample LakEriMetagenome_10_FD_203761 | JGI IMG/M metagenome (GOLD analysis project Ga0315901, IMG submission 203761) | Freshwater fungal communities from buoy surface, Lake Erie, Ohio, United States - Buoy 2 MA116 | ecosystem: Environmental > Aquatic > Freshwater > Lake | place: USA: Lake Erie, Ohio...
GCATTTACGCTTCGGTTTATTTCTGGTCCGGGTATTGAAGGGGGAGACCAAAATATATGTAAGGGGGATTCCATTCTTTTGCAGGCTACTCCGGGGGGAATCTATCAGTGGGCAGGAGGTGGACAGGTTAGTACGCTTGCACAGTGGTGGGTAACTCCGGAAGTAACTACCAGTTATCAGGTAACTGTTACGCTGCCGGATGGGTGTGTAGATTCGTCCTCTATTTTAGTGAAGGTTTTAGATGCAGTTCAAGTAGACTTGGGGGTTGTTCAAATTTGTCCGGGGCAGGTAGCCACTATTTTAGGCGTTCCTCAGACCAATCCCGGGGTGTACTGTATTGAATTAGCCCAACAAAATGGCTGTGACAGTACGGTCTGCCAACGACTGGAATGGGTCCCGGTAGCCAGCTCGAGTTCGGTGCTGATTTGTCCAGGGGACTCAGTGGAAGTTTTTCCAGGGCAGGTGGAGGGTTCTGCGGGGCAGTACTGCAAGGTGTTTCAGAACCAGTTGGGGTGTGATAGCACTCATTGTACTGCTGTAGCACTAGCGGAGCCTGTTGATGTCCCTCTACAGGATACCCTTTATGTGCAGGAGGGTGATAGTATTTGGTTAACGGCTCCATTGGGCTTGGCATGGTACTATTGGGAAGAGCAAGGAACAGCATTGAATTGCAGCAATTGCCAGCAGGTGCAAGTCGCTCCAACATCGGCAACCACCTATACATTAATCGTCCGGAATGAGGCGGGTTGTGGAGATACGGTGGAGTACCGAGTGGTCGTGTATCCCCCTTGTTTTGAAGAGTTAAATGTGCCCAATGCCTTTACACCAGATGGAGATGGAGTGAACGATGTTTTACGTTTGGTGCCTTTTGAGGGTTTGGATAAAGCGAAGAGCCTACAAGTGTACAACCGCTGGGGTCAGAAAATTTACCAAAGCAGCACCCATCCAAGTTGGGATGGAACCGTAGGAGGAAAGCCTGCTCCACCCGATGTGTACCTTTATATTTTGGATGTTGAGTGCAACGGAGTTGTTTTCAGGTTGCCTCAACGAGAAGTGACACTTATTCGGTAGGTTCTTGTCATTGTGCATGGAGCGTGTGGTGATTTTTCGAAAAATCGGAGGATATTTGGCTTTTGACAGTAAAGAGCCAAAAAAAAGAGAAGGGTGATTGTTAAAGCTGGTTAGCCCTCTGGCGGAATTGAAAGAAGTCTATTATATTTGCAGCGAAAATTCGCTAAATTATTTTAAGAATAAAGATATGGAAAATCTAAATGGTGGTGCTTTTTTGATTTCGGATAGTCAGCCAGAGTGGACGTTTATCCCAGAGGAGCTAAATGAGGAACAACTGATGGTTCGCCAGATGGCTCTGGACTTTTTGGAGCAAGAAATTTTACCGGTGATGGACCAATTGGAGAAGCAAGTACCTGGAGTTTCGCCAGGATTGATTGAGCGGGCGGGAGAATTGGGATTATTGGGGGCGCACATGCCAACGATGTATGGCGGAACGGAATTGGACACTAATACCAATACCGTGTTAGCGGATGTGATGGGGCCTGCTGGTTCCTTTTTGGTTTCCTTTGCTGCACATACTGGGATTGGAATGTTACCAATCTTGTATTTTGGGACAGAGGAGCAGAAGCAGCGTTACCTTCCACCTATGATATCGGGTGCTATGAAAGCAGCGTATTGCCTGACGGAGCCAGGAAGTGGCTCGGATGCACTTGCAGCTAAGACCAGGGCTGATTTGACGGAGGATGGAGCGTTTTATCGTATAAATGGTCAAAAGATGTGGATTTCCAATGCTGGCTTCGCGGATGTGTTTATTGTATTTGCGCAAGTTGGTGGGGACCAGTTCACTGGATTTATAGTAGATCGGAACACGCCGGGTATTTCATTGGGAGCAGAGGAGGACAAGATGGGAATTAAAGGCTCTTCCACTCGGCAGGTATTTTTTGAAAACGTTTTGGTACCAGTAGGACAAGTTTTGGGTCAGATTGGAAAGGGGCACCATATTGCCTTTAACGTGTTGAATATCGGCCGATATAAGTTGGGGGTGATGTGTGCTGGAGCTGGAAGGACAGTGGTGACAACAGCGGTTCAGTACGCCAATGAGCGGCACCAATTTGGACAACCGATTGGTAGTTTCGGAGCGATTCAGCACAAGCTGGCGGAGATGGCAATTCGGACATTCGCGGCGGAGAGTGCCTCTTACCGGATTTCTCAATTGATGCACGTCAAAAAAGAGGCAGGAAGTGCGGAAGGGAAAACCTTTGCACAGGCTATGTTAGAGGCAGCGGAGGAGTATGCAATTGAGTGTTCCATTCTCAAAGTGTATGGTTCGGAGGTAATTGATTTCTGTGTGGATGAGAATGTGCAAATACATGGGGGGATTGGTTTTAGTGAGGAGTATCCGGTAGCAAGGGCTTATCGGGACAGTCGAATTAACCGGATATATGAGGGGACGAATGAGATCAATCGCCTGCTAATGATCGATCAGTTATTTAAGCGTGCGTTAAAGGGGCAGCTTGACATCGTTGGGCCTGCCTGGGCGGTGCAAAAGGAGTTGGCTTCCATGCCCTCCATGGAGCGGTTGGAAGGACCTTATGCTGAGGAGAAAAAAGCAATCAGCGATTTCAAAAAGGTTATTTTGATGGCAGCTGGTGGAGCAGCTAAGATGCAGATGGATGGAAAGTTAAACCTGAAAGAGGAGCAGGAGTTGCTGATGAATTGTGCAGATATGCTGATGGATCTTTTTGCAGCCGAATCCATGTTACTACGGATTCAGAAATTGGCAGGAAGGTCTTCAACCGCACAGCCGATGGAGGTTTACGATGCAATGCTAAGGGTGTTTTTACACGATACTACTGCGCGCATGACCAAAAATGCGACCGACGCAATCGCTTCTTTTGCCGAAGGTGATCTATTGAAGACCTTTTTAATGGGCGTTAAACGCTACACCAAATACCCACCGGTGAACGTAAAAAAGGACCGTCGTTTAATTGCAGAGGCATTGCGCGCTGCAAACGGCTGGTGCTTCTAGTTGGAGAGAGAAGTGTAGTTATGGGCAGTTGTCAAATTCCCTGTATGTTTGCAGTAAATAACAGAAAAAATGATACGTCAAACTGCTCTTTTGATATCGGTACTACTCATTTTTGTAATGGGTGGACTGGCTGGTTGGTATGTTTTTGCCCCAAAGTCTGTCACGCAGGAGGAATCCCAGATTATGCTGGAGCGTATACGATCGGTGATGAAATTAGTGACGGTAGAGGGGAACTACACGGAAGTATATACGCACAGTGATTATTCTGGTTTTTTTACCTACTTCTGGGATAAAAAAATGATTATGCGGGTGACGGCTACGGTTTCTGCGGGGTATGATTTGGAACAGGTAAAGATGGAGGTGGATGGGAAAGCCCGTTTGCTAAGAATTGGCCCGATGCCGGCTCCCTCTATTTTGAGTATTGATCATAAAATAGATTATTACGACATATCGGAGGGCGTTTTTACGTCTTTTTCCCCGAGCGATTACAATCAGATCAACGAGAAAGCCAAGGAGTTGATTCGGCAGAAGGCACAAGTACAGTTATTACCAGCTGCTAGGGAACAGGCGAGCAAGACCTTTGATTTGCTGCGTTCGATGTTAGAGGGAGCGGGATGGAAACTCGAGTTGGTAGAAGAGAATCGTTTATTTAGATAAGAGTACCGATTGGAAAATAAAAAGAGGCCCCGCGCAAGCAAGGCCTCTTTTGTTATTAGGACCAAAGGATTGGAACGTTAGAAGGGGAGGGCGTCCAAATTTCCACTATCCATAGGAGCATCTTTGTACTCTGGGAAGGGGTCAGAGGGGAAGTTTTCAGAACCGCCCCGTTGGTTACCACCGGATCCAGAAGCACCCTCCATTCGCCAAGCATTTAAGTTGGTCAGGTATTTACCATTCCATTCCCTGCCACGCAGGTCGAAGGAAACCTTTACTTGATCGCCCTCGTTAAAACGGTCGAGCATAGAGCACCGATCCTGGACGGCTTGAAACTTTATAAGTTGCGGATAGTTCCCATCGGCCACTTCTAGGACGAACTCTCTGGTTTGGAATTTTTCGGAGCGGCTTTCGGTTGGGAATACACGGTGTAAGCGACCTTCTACTTCAAATGACATTTTTTAACGAATTTTATTGCCACAAAGGTAGCGGAATTATTTTGGAAATGTTTGTAGAGGAAAGTAAATCCTGTTAGTTGCCAAACGTGAAGGTTATTGCTTTAACTTGGAGAGTCTGGCAACATAGCCTGGTCGCAGGGTAGTGGGTTGATGTTCAAAGGATTTGCTGGCAATTAGCCTGGATTTGGGAGCGTACAAATAGATTTCCGGTACCTCGTCTGCCAGAATAGCTTGTACTTTTTGATAGAGCTGGCTGCGTTCTGCTTCATCGGTGGTGGTAGCGAGCTGGTCCATGGCTTGGTCTAGTTCTGGTACCACTAGTCCTGCTCTATTATCGCCTTTTGGGGCGAGGTTTTTAGAGTGATACAATTGACGGAGGTCAACAAACCCCGGTTGTAAGGCAACGGCTCCGGAAGCTAGTTGGAAATTTCCAGCCATGGTTTCTTTTGTGAGGGTGCTGAGGTCTGCGGGTTTTATATCGAGTCGGATACCGACTTGTTGGAAGGATTTTTGCAGGTTGGCGGTGAGTTGGTCGACCACACTGGTACCGGTAGTACTTAACAGGCTTAATTGGAGGTCAATCTTTTTTCCGTTGACGATTTTGTCTAGAACACCGTCTTGGTTAGTATCTTTCCAACCTGCTTCTGCAAGCAATTCTTGGGCTTTTTCTACCTGAAAGCTTGGATTAGGAAGGTTTTTCGCGTAATAGCTTTTGGAAGGGTGTATAGGACCTACAATGGGTTGTGCCATTCCTTGCTGGATAGAGTTCAGGATATAGTCGTAGTCCACTGACAAGGTGAGGGCTTTTCTTACTCTTTTATCTGCTAAAATTGGATCTTTAGTATTAATAATGACCCGGTTATAGGAAGCTGGGGCATTGGTGGTGAATGTGTAGTAATTTTGGAAAGCGGGATCTTTTTGCATTTCCAGGAAACGTTGTGTGTTCACATTGGCCACCAAGTCCAGTGCGCCCGTTTGCAGCATATTGATAGCGGCATCTTCTGCTTTAACGAGCAGGTATTGGATCGTATCGGGGAAAGCAGCCAATGCTGGATACTGATCGGTCAAAGAAGTTCCCCACCAGTTGGTTTTTTTGACCAGTGTTACTCCTTGTTCTGCATCAAAAAAAGCAACTTTATAGGGGCCGCTCCCATTTATTTTTTCTTTGTTAGTTCCCATCTCTGCACCGCCAAATTGCTCAAAAAAGGCAATTTGCGCGGGATCTTTTGCGATGGCTGCTGCTTTTTTAGGGTCTAGCAAATCGGTTATCGAAACGGATGCTAATACGTTGTTGGGATCATAATGATAAGCTGGGTAAATAGGAGCCTGGCAGATGCTCTCTAGTGCCAGGAAATAATATTCTTTGAATTGAGCGGTGAATTTTTTGGGTTGCGCAGGATCGGTTTGCAGGTCTGTAAGCTGCTCAAAATACCCCCTCCACAGTTTATTAGGAAGCAATGGGTGTAGAATTAATTTTATGGTGAATTCAACGTCTTTGCCTGTCAGGGGACTTCCATTATCCCAGTTGGCTGCTTCGAGGAGCTCAAAGTCGTAAGCTATGCCACCTTTGTTGGGCCCTTCCGTAATGGTGGTGGCGGTGGGGAGTTTTACAATTAAGCGCGGGATGAGTTCAGTGCTGATGGGGTCGAAGGTGGCTAGCGACTGGAATACGTCTTCGGCTACGTACCGAGCATAGCCGGAGCTGGGCATTAGGGGGTGAATGATATTGGCAGCGGCTTCTAATCGCACATTCACCTTGTTGGTTTTGCTGGTTGAAGTGGCTGGATTGTTTTTACAGGCTTGAAAGGAGAAGATGCTATAAACAAAAAGTAAGATGAGGATAGGGAAACTGCGGATCATAAATAGGATATGTTGATTAGTAGTAAGGAAATATCAGAGCGCAAGCGGTTTGTGTGGGGTACTTTCTATTGGATGGACTGAAGAGCCGTGCAAGTCAATCAGTATGCGCACAAAGGTAAGGTAGAAAACGAAATAAGGTCGAACTGTTTTAGCTTAACGGCAGCTAAAGAAAGTGCCTAGAAAACCCAGATGGTAGTTTCTGAGCTTTCTAGGCAGGCTTGAAGGAATTATAGCAGGGAGCAGTTTGTTCAATTAAAGGAAGCAGGCTCCCGCGGCTGTTTTTGCGCTGTATTGCAGGATTTTGGAAAGTGTGTCAGAGGAGGGATTGAAAAGTACTTTTGGTAAAAGCGCTTTACTTGTCCCAAGCTCCTCGTATTCTGTCCTTAAGTCTGCATGTTGCTCCAATGCCCTAAAACAATGACGGGTATCGGTGGCATTTAAATCGTGGTAGACCAGGGCTACTAATTCGTTCAGTGTAGGTGTGTGATCCATAGGCAACATGCTGTTGGTGAATTTTCACATAAAACCGAGAATGCGATGAAAATATTGCCTATGATCTACTAAATCCAACAATTTAACATTTAGGTGGATTTATTCAGTCCTTTTTTCGTAACCTAAGAAGTCAACCCGGCCAATTTTTAGGTTTTTAAGGGCTTCCGGCAGGGATTCATAGCCGATAGCCATTCCAAAGTTACGCTTATCACCGGGGAGCATTTGTCCGTAGCGGTCACTGGCTACCACCGCAGTATCTTGGTTGAGCTGCAATCCCTGTGTAAAGTAGAGCCGTTCGTCTGTTCCATACAGTAATACATCGATGCAAGGTTCTAATACAACGCCTGGAAGCGGATTTTCCAAGGTTCCGTTGACCCTCCAAGCCACTTCGACTGTTTTGGTAGAATCTTCTGGATCCCCGTTGATTACTTTTACAGAACTGGTTTTGGTGGCGATTAGGATAGGGCCAGCAAAGACCTCTTGTCCCATAGCATCAATGAGCCGAATAGAGTCTGGTTCACCAGCTATTTTTCGTTTGTCGAATGACCAAGTAAAGGACGTTCTTCCCCGTGGGGGGACTGCTGAGGAGTGGGTTGGGATGATTGCAAAGGAATCTGCACCGATGAGAAGCTGTTTGCCGGAGGCGTCCAGTAAAGCAATTTTTACCCAAAAACGCTTCCAAAAGAAGTCGTCACTGTCAAGCAAAGCTGCCACCATAAACTGGTTGTTTTCAGACCAGCAGTTAACGTCTGTAAGGTGTGCTGGGGTAGGTTTAGCGGTGGATGGCATTTCAAGCGACTCCTGTTTTGTAGTGGTATTGGCGCCTTCGGTAGAGGATTGTGCGCACTGCCAGGTCAATAAAAGGAGCAGGCTGGAGAGGAGAAAGATACCTAATTTTTGATGGATGGCTTTCAACAGCCTGGAGAAATATAGATTGGATACCATTGTACGAACCGAATAATTTATAAAAGAATGTAATTGAAAGCGCTGGCAAAGGTCGTAAATCTGAGTATGATCCACAAAAATAATAGGTAAAAGAAAAAACCGTCCTATATTTGGCCGCCTCATTTGATCACATTTCATCAAAACGTTATTGTTCAACAACTACTGTTTACTTAGCTTATGTCTAACCTTTGGGTAAAAAAACCGTTGTCGAAATTGCTAGATATGGCATCCGACTCGGAAAAAGGATTGAAACGAACATTAGGCGCTGGCAACCTGGTGGCACTTGGAATTGGTGCTATTATTGGGGCGGGTCTTTTTGTTCGCACTGCTGCTGCTGCTGCTGAGGCAGCGGGTCCGGCGGTCACACTTTCTTTTGTAGTAGCGGCCATTGGCTGTGCATTTGCCGGTCTTTGCTACGCTGAATTTGCAGCGATGATTCCAATTGCAGGTTCTGCCTATACGTATGCGTACGCCACCATGGGTGAATTAATGGCCTGGGTCATTGGTTGGGCGCTGGTAATGGAATACGCCTTGGGGGCGGCCACGGTTTCGATCGCCTGGAGTGAATATTTGAATAATTTACTGGGGGGGGCGATTCCTTATGAATGGTGCCACTCGCCTTTAGAGCATGTCAACCGGGTGATGGGGGATGCTTTGTTGCAATTTCCTGCGGACATGGTAGCGAAGGCCCAGCATGGAGTATTGCTTTTAAGCGATGCAGATTTGGCTGCTTTGCCTGCAAATTTGCAGGCGTTGGTGGTGACCCAGTCTGGTCTTATTAATGCGCCTTCCTTGTTGATTCTCCTGGCATTGACCTTGTTGTTGATTAAAGGTACACAGGAATCTGCGTTGGTGAATGGCATTATTGTGTTCATCAAAGTGGCAATTGTGTTGGTATTTATAGTGGTTGGTTGGGGATACATCAATCCTGATAACCACACGCCTTACATGATTCCTGCTGGTATAAAACATCATGAAGGAGTTTTCAAACATGGTTGGGGCGGAGTTCTTGGTGGTGCTGCTATTGTTTTCTTTGCATTTATTGGATTCGATGCGGTTTCTACCGCTGCACAGGAGGCCAAGAATCCTCGTCGGGATATGCCGATTGGTATATTAGGCTCTTTGGTGGTTTGTACGATCTTGTATGTGTTGTTTGCACATGTATTGACGGGAGTGGCCAACTGGCAGGAATTCAAGTTAGCGGGCAAGGAGGCTTCAGTTGCCTATGCCATTGAGAAGTACATGCATGGATTTGATTGGTTGGCTACTGCCGTTACGGTGGCAATATTGGCGGGCTTTTCGTCGGTTATTCTGGTTATGCTGATGGGGCAATCTCGGGTGTTTTACTCCATGTCTAACGATGGCTTATTACCGAAAGCGTTTTCTGAATTGCATCCAAAGCACCGTACACCGTTCAAGGCCAACTGGATCTTGTTTGTATTTGTTGGTTTGTTTGCGGCATTTGTGCCTGGAAGTATGGCGGGTGATTTGACCTCTTTTGGTACCCTTCTTGCGTTTGTTTTGGTAAGCCTTGGGGTTTGGATTATGCGCCGGAGTGAGCCAAATGCGGATCGGCCATTCAAAACACCGTTGGTTCCGTTGGTTCCGATCTTGGGTGCGTTGATTTGTTTGGGGATGATTATTGCATTGGATCACGCCACTTTAATTACAGCATTGATTTGGATGGTTTTGGGTCTTTTGGTGTATTTTGGATACAGCCGACACCACAGTAAGCTTCAGGAGTAAAAGAGTCTATTTTCTGGAATAAAAAAACGCTCATCTGCTTTCCGGCGGATGAGCGTTTTTATTTTTAGATAACAGCTTAATAACGTACGATCTGCTCTTGAAAAAGTTCGTTTTGAAGTCCTCTAATCTGCATGGTAACTACTGGCCGATCTTGGTTCCACTGCACTTTAAGTATTCCAAAGTTGCGTTTTACCTGCATTTCACCCACTCGGTACCGGTTGGGTTCGTCTTTGGTACTTCTGATATGAGTGAGCCCACTGGAGGTAAAATCATAGAGTGGGTAAGGAAGGCCTTGAATATCCATTCTTGAAATTTCGGCCATGTGCCGGTCACCTGTGAGCATCAGGAGGTTACGGGGCTGCACTTGATGGATCAACGATAAAAGCCTTTTTCGGGAAGCGGGGAAATTGCTCCATTTTTCATAGGCATGTTCATCTGGTAAGATTTGAATACTGCTACAAAGAAGGTGTAGGTTAGCAGTACTGTTGCGCAGCTCTGCTTCCAGCCATTTCCATTGTTCTTCCCCCAGAATATCTCCCTCTAGGTTAGGCAGGTAACGACGTTGTTTGGTAGGATCTGCCTGTAATGAATCGCGGAAGTAGCGGGTGTCCAACACGATAACCTTTATGGATTGAGGGGCTGTGCCAAAGGTATAAGATTGGTAGGCTCCTTCTCGGCGACGAACAGGGGCTCTCAGAGGTACATCTAGGAAGTCTAGCAGGATTTTCTTGGATTGCTTTTTAAACGGATAGGTACTTCCTGCATCGTTTGCGCCGTAATCATGGTCGTCGTAGATACCAATTACCTGGGTAGATTGGCGAAGGTTTTTGTAGCCTGAGTGGTTTTTTTGGGTTTTATACATTTTTGCGAGGGCACGCATATCGGTAGTGTCTCCGTATATGATATCGCCTAGCCATATCCATAGTTGAGGATGGTTGGCCGATACGGCTTCCCAGATATTTTGGGGTTTGTCCAATTTATTGCAGGATCCAAAAGCGATAACGGACGGGGCCGTCAGCGTATCGATGGCTTTGGACAGGAAGAAATCTGCGTCAGAAGTGTACTCCTCTTGGTTCGCAGCTTCCTCTGAAATGGGAACTGACCTAGGCGTTAGTACATCTTCACCTGCTTGTCCGGACAGGAAATGGCAGCTGAAAAGCAAAAAGGCGCTAGTGAGGAGGCGCTGTTGGATTGGATTCAGTGAAAACCTTTTCATATTCCTGTAACGATTTGGGTCTGAATTTATTTTTTAGGCGAGTCTGCAACACAAAAAAAAGAGTGACAGGGACTACCCGATCACTCCTTTACTTAATTGTATTCAACTAAAGTTACTATCGTACAAGACAAGGCATTTAGGATGGATTGAAACCGTACTGAGAGAGGATTCTTTCTTTCAGCTCCTTGCGAGCAAAGAAAATACGGCTTTTGACGGTACCTAGTGGAAGATCCAACTCATCAGCAATTTCTTGGTATTTGAAACCTTCAAAATGCATCATGAAAGGAACTTTGGTACTATCGTCCAACACTTCCAACATACTGTTTAACTCTTTCATCATAATGCTACCCTCTGCAGAATTCGGAATCGCATGGGATCCAGAATTGAGGTAGTACTGATTGTCAGTCGTATCCAGTACGGTATTGGCCTTGATTTTTTTACGATAATTATTGATGAAGATATTCTTCATAATAGTGAACATCCAAGCCTTAAAATTGGTGTCAGGCTGGAATTTATCGCGGTTGGAAAGCGCCCTGAATGCCGTCTCTTGATAAAGATCTTTTGCATCCTCTGAGTTTTTAGTCAGGTTGTAAGCAAAAGAGTGCAAAACGGAGGCCAACCCACTCAACTTGGTATTAAATTCAATAGAGGTCATGGCTGCTTACTTTGTTGATGTTGATTAACAGTACAAAGGTAATCAATTGTGTTTAACTTTTAGTTAAAATATATTAAACGTTTTGTGAAAAAAAATTGAATCGTGGCTCAATTATTAAAAATGAAATACAAAACATTGATAATCAATATGTATGTTATTTAGATTTTATCTATAAAAAAATAAAGTTTCAGAAAAAAATGAAAATTGATGAAGGTTTTTGTCTAAAACTAGCACAAAACAGCTTATTTAGACATAGGGATTCCTGGCAAATTCCTTGCCTGGCTGTTTAAAAATGTCAAAATGGCAGTGAATTAGGAGAGTGCGCTCAGGAGTAGCTCCAGGTCTGTCCAGCTATTCCAATCCCGCGCATAGAGGAAGTTGAGGCGTCCGATGATTTCTGGTTCCAGTTCCGCTTCTTTTTTAGAGGGTGCGGTATTGAAAACTCCCTGTTTGAGGATAGGCAATGTTTTTACATCTGGGTGTGGTGCGTATCCAACCCAAGTTTTTTGTCCGCGGAATACTGCCCACCAGTTTTGGAGTACGGTTTGGTATTTTATTCCTAAAAAAGGACACAACGGCAGAAACGGCAAGATTAATAGGCAGAAACCTACATCCAGCATTCGCTTTCGTTTCTTTTGGCCGGGTTGATTAATAGCGTATTGAATGTCGATGGTGTAGAGCTCACCTGGTTCATTTTTATTACTGCTTCCAATAATACTAAGGCTTTCTTCAGGTAGTATTTTATAATCGATCGTAGGACCCAAAACGGACATCCAGCTAAGGATTTCTTTGGAGGGAATGTCTTTAGAGCAAAAGATAATCTCATCTGCTTTAAAGATTCGGGTGATTTCGTCGAGCCGACCGGTGTTTTGGGTTTTGTGGACGATGTTTTTTCGGACGCCGGCCTTATTGAGTAATGTTTCTGCCCGTTCGCATTCTTCTTGGCTGCCCACCATGAGCATATTTTTGATCCGCTCTTTTCCAATCCGCAGATTATTGTAGTCCCGAAAGTGCAGCAAGGCTCTCCAGCCAATCAATGCGAAAGCGGACCAAGCTGCTCCCAGCACAATCAATGCTCTGGAAGGTCGATACGCTAGGTCTAGGAAACCATAGATCGCGGCGAGTAAGAGGGTGCCCATCCCGAGGGATCGCACTAAACGCCGCAGGTCATAAGGTTCTTCATATCCTCCATGTAACCAAATGGTTGCAATCCAGACGCTGGTATACAGAGGGAAATTGACCCAAACTAGGGATGGTTTAAAGTAATTGGGGTCTTGGTAGAAATAGAGTGCCCAGAAATCTTTTAGCAAGAGCAAACCAAGGAAAATAAGCACTGCGTCGGACAGGGGGAGGCGAACTCGTTTAACTAGGTTGGCGACGACGGTGATTCCTGCTCTTAGCCAGATGGCAATCTGAAGCATTCCGACAAACCATTTAGCGCCCCTGCCAGTGAAGTGTTTATTGGCGAAGATAATCATCGCCTGGTAAAAGGTTTTGACGTAGTTAAGACTTCCTTTTTTGGTGCTTTCTCCTTTATAATGGATGATTTTGGTGTCGGGCAGGTAATAGTTTTCGAAGCCTGCTTTTTTAATTCGGTACGAGAGGTCTATATCCTCTCCATACATAAAGAAGGCCTCATCTAGCAATCCGGCTTTGTCTAAGGCTGATCTTCGCATAAACATGAAGGCGCCTGCCAGGACATCTACAGGGTGGGTTTCTTCCGCGCTCAGGTGGCCCAAGTAGTATTGATTGAACCGCGGGCTTTTAGGGAAGAGCGCATGAAGTCCCACGGTTTTACAAAAGGAAACCCAGGGAGATGGGAATCCCCGTTTACTTTCGGGGAGGTATTTGCCAGACCCATCCAGCATTTTAACGCCGACGGCTCCTGCTTCTGGGTGGGCATCCATAAACTCAATACAAGTGGAGAAGGTATTTTCCTCCACCAGTGTATCTGGATTGAGCAGTAGGATATATTCACCTGAACAGGCGCGAATGGCTTGGTTATTAGCGGTGGCGAATCCAGTATTTTGGGTATTAGCGATTAGGTGAACATTTGGGAATTTCGCGCGCACCATTTCTACGGAATCATCTGCAGAGTTATTGTCTACAACCCATAATTCCCCATCCAAACCTTGTAGTGCCCTTTGGGCAGACAAGAGGGCTTGTTCCAGGAAATAGCGAACATTGTAATTGACAATTATAACAGATAACTTCATGCCGGATGTGGCGGCAAAAATGCAATGAATTGCCGGCTTTGGGGTAGTTTTGAGAAATAAATTTATTGAAGGGTATCACTGCTGGGGGGAGAGGCCGGGGATACTGTCGAGAATTTTGCCAAGACTTTCTCGATTTGATCTTTCCAGACTTGGTAGGCGGTGGTATTCAGGAGGCCGTTCTCATCAGCGTACCTTGGGTGTAAGTTGCCAGAGGAATCGGTAAGTTGGTGGTAGAGGTTTAGGTATTGGGTTCCGGTGGTACGGGCAATTTGCTCTAAACGGATATTGAGTTCTAAAATCCGTTGGTTGTGAAGGCTACCGGAGGAATAGGGTTGTTGGAGAGGAGGAAGGCTGGTAATCACCACGAGGGTAGATGGGGAGCCTTTTTGGATGGTTTTTACCAATTCGAAATACGATTTTTCAATTTGGTCGAAGGGTTTATCCAAGAGTAGGTCTTGCATTCCTACACAGAGGAATACTATGGAGGGTTGATGTCGAATTACTTCGGGTAATCTGGCTTGTACTCCTTGGACCAGGTCGTTGTTAATTCCACGATTGAGAACGGGTGTTCTTTTTGGTAGAAATTCTTGCCATTCCGCTTGGGCGATATAGGTATCTCCCAGTAGTACCACTGGGTTGGCTTGGAGGGGTAGTTCAAGGAAGAGATTAGCGCGTTGGAGGTACTGATTTTGTTCAGACTGGTTAAAAAGAAGGCGCAGTTGGTTCCATCCACCGGCTCGTACCAATAGGTATCCGAGCAGGGCGGTTAGAATTGAATTTAGGAGGATGGAGGTGACGAGCGTTTTACGCATCCTAGTTGGGTACTGTCCGGCCGGTTCTTCATGGAGCGTCAAAGTGTGATATCCGAAGGAAGATACCGGCCGGGCAGGTTGGTCGTTGGTTAGTCCTTTACGGGCATGGGCACGTAGAGTTCACCATTTAGAATATTTCGGGAAATAACAATTTTTTGCACTTCGGAGGTGCCTTCGTAGATTTGGGTGATTTTGGCATCGCGCATGAGGCGTTCTACGTGGTATTCTTTCACGAAGCCATATCCACCATGAACCTGAACGGCCTCTACGGTATGTTTCATAGCCACATCGGAGGCGTATAGTTTGGCCATAGCAGCGGCTTGGTCGTAGTTAAGGCCTTGGTCTTTCATCCAGGCTGCGCGGTAGACCATCATACGGGCAGCTTCGATTTCGGTGGCCATTTCAGCCAGTTTAAAGGAGATTCCCTGATGTTGGCTGATCGGTTTACCGAAGGCCTCTCGTTCTTTGGAATAGGCAACGGCCAATTCATAGGCGCCCGCAGCGATTCCCAGGGCTTGGGCTGCGATACCGATTCGGCCGCCGGAGAGGGTTTTCATGGCGAATTTAAAGCCGAATCCATCTTCACCGATTCTGTTTTCTTTGGGTACTTTTACATCGGTGTACATAATGGTATGGGTATCGGATGCTCGGATTCCGAGTTTATCTTCTTTAGCACCGATGACGACGCCTGGCATTTCCCGTTCAACGATCAGGCAGTTAATTCCACGGTGGCCTTTGTCTACATGGGTTTGTGCCATGACGAGATGCAGTTGGGAAGTGCCTCCGTTGGTAATCCAGTTTTTAGTGCCATTAAGGAGGTAATGGTCACCCATATCGACTGCGAGGGTACGCTGGCTGGTGGCGTCGCTTCCGGCTTCTGGTTCGGAAAGGCAGAAGGAGCCGATCCACTCACCGGAGGCCAGTTTAGGTAGGTATTTTCGTTTTTGTTCTTCTGTTCCGTAGGTTTCGATTCCCCAGCAGACGAGGGAGTTGTTGACGGACATGATTACAGAGCAGGAGCTATCCACCTTAGAGATTTCCTCCATGGCGATGACATAGGAGAGGGTATCCATTCCGCCTCCGCCGTATTCTGGGCTAACCATCATACCGAGGAAGCCGAGTTCCGCCATTTTACGGATTTCGTCCTTTGGATAGCGCATTTGGGAGTCGCGTTCAATAACGCCTGGTTTCAATTCGTTTTGGGCAAACTGCCGTGCTGCTTCGCGCACGGCGATATGTTCTTCTGTAAGTTGAAACATGGTGAGGGCTTGTTTAATTGGTGGCGAAATTACGCTTAAATACCAGAACTGAGCAAGTATTTCAACTGAAAACCTTTGTTGTGGGAGGAAAATACGGTTTACAAATTAGTTAGGGCTTGTAAAAAGAAGAGCGGGAGGATGGTTGTTTTCCATTCTCCCGCTCTGGGGGTATTGATTTGCGAACTGGTTGGGCCAGGCACCTAGAATTTGAGGTGTTTGACGGTGAGTCCGCTATTGATTAGTTGCTTGAGGGAGCTAACGCCCAGGCTCAGGTGGTTTTCCATGAAGTGAGCGGTTACTTTTTTATCGCTGGCCTCTGTTTTGATTCCTTCTCTAGTCATGGGCATATCGCTGACGAGGAGCAAGGCGCCTGCGGGCATTTGGTTTTTGAATGCTGCTACGAAGATGGTAGCGGTTTCCATATCGATGGCGATGCAGCGCAGGTCTCGGAGGCGTTTTTTAAAATCTTCTCGGTGTTCCCAGAGCCTTTTATTGGTGGTGTAGACGACCCCTGTCCAGTAATCGCAGTCGAAGTCACGAATGGTGGTGGACACTGCTTTTTGGAGCGCGAAGGCTGGCAGTGCGGGCACCTCTGCTGGGAGGTAGTCATTACTGGTGCCTTCTCCGCGGATGGCGGCGATGGGAAGAATCAGGTCACCGACCTGATTCTTCCCTGTTTTAAGACCACCGCATTTTCCCAAGAAGAGGACTGCTTTGGGGTGGATAGCTTCTAGTAAGTCAACAATTAGACCTGCATTGGGGCTACCGATGCCGAAGTTGATAATGGTAATATTATCGGCGGTAGCGGCCTGCATAGGTTTGTCAAGCCCTCTAATTTCCACCTGGTGACGTTCTGCGAACATTTTGACGTACCCTGAGAAGTTGACCAGCAGGATGTATTGGCCGAATTCTTCCAGAGGCATTCCGGTATATCTAGGGAGCCAATCGCGCACTATGGTGGCTTTTTGCTCCTTTTCCTGTTCAAAATTTTGAATTTCGAGACCGTCCAGGTCAGATTGAGAGATGGGCAAGGGTTTGTTGACAGGTTCGTTCATTATTTTCCGAGCACTTTTTTGACGGTTGCGCCGATTTGCGCGGGGCTGTGGACGACATGGATTCCATTTTCCTCCATGATGGCCATTTTAGCGGCTGCGGTGTCTTCTGCGCCGCCAACGATTGCGCCTGCGTGGCCCATTTTCCGGCCTTTAGGAGCGGTTTGACCGGCGATAAATCCGATGACTGGTTTTTTATTACCATTAGCACGGATCCAGCGAGCAGCTTCGGCTTCCAGGCCTCCTCCGATTTCGCCAATCATGATGATGGCTTCGGTTTCGGGGTCGTTCATGAAGAGTTCTACGGCTTCTTTGGTGGTGGTTCCGATGATGGGGTCACCTCCGATTCCAATGGCGGTGGAGATACCCAAGCCAGCTTTAGCTACCTGGTCAGCAGCCTCATAGGTGAGCGTGCCTGATTTGGAAACGAGGCCAATGCTTCCTTTTTTGAAGACGAAGCCGGGCATGATCCCTACTTTTGCTTCATCGGGGGTAATGACTCCTGGGCAGTTTGGTCCGATTAGTCGGCAATCTTTTCCTTGGAGGTAAGCTTTGGCACGCACCATATCTTGTACGGGGATACCTTCTGTGATGCAGACGATCACTTTGATGCCTGCCTGAGCTGCCTCGATGATGGCATCGGCGGCGAATGCAGGTGGCACGAAGATGATGGAAACATCAGCGTTGGTACCCTTTACAGCATCTTCAACGGTATTGAATACAGGACGGTCGAGGTGGGTTTGGCCTCCTTTTCCGGGGGTTACGCCACCAACAACATTGGTTTTGTATTCAATCATTTGTTGAGCGTGGAAGGTCCCTTCTTTTCCGGTGAACCCCTGAACGATGATGCGGGAGTGTTTGTTGACTAAAACAGACATTGATAGCTGGCTATAAAAAAAGGTTAAGGTTGAGCGATGAATATTTATTTTGCAGGTTGAAGAATGAAAACATCTTCGTTTGCGTTTCGCATAAAGTAGTGTTCTCTGGCGTAGTTTTCCCGGGTGAGGTCAAAGTCTTCTGCTTCTTCTTTGGCTTCTTTTATCTTTTGTTGATAAAAGAGGCGGTCATTTTCCAGGCGTAGCAGCGCTCTGCGTAATTTAATTTGCGTCCAGACATCGTGTTTGTCGATAAATAGGAGGATCATCAGAAAGATAAATCCTGCCAGGTAGTATCGATTTTGGAGTGGTTTTGGCAGGCGTTTGTGGATGGACTGCCAGGGATTGGACGTTAGAGCCATTTGTACTTCTTTTAACTCGGCTCAAAAGTACGGTATTTTTTGCAATGCGTTGCAGTGCTAAGATAAAACCGTTCTTTTGAAAGAGTACAGAGATGCTATCCCTATTGTATTAACTAGGAACAACAAAAAGGATTGGTGTATGGTTCTGCTGATTAGCCTAATTGATCGATAGCAGAGCAAAGCCGGTCAAAGATCACCTCAATTTCACCTACACCAGGGATGCTATGGCTTTTATCCTGTTGCGCGTAGTATTCGAAAACTGGGGTCGTTTCAT
>Ga0315901_10004259_pt1 | contig 17912 bp, 14 predicted proteins | sample LakEriMetagenome_10_FD_203761 | JGI IMG/M metagenome (GOLD analysis project Ga0315901, IMG submission 203761) | Freshwater fungal communities from buoy surface, Lake Erie, Ohio, United States - Buoy 2 MA116 | ecosystem: Environmental > Aquatic > Freshwater > Lake | place: USA: Lake Erie, Ohio...
GCCCGCGGATCGCGAATCGGCCCGACACCGCTTGGCGCGGGTTGTTGGGGAGGATGGTTCGACGTTGGCGGATGAAGATATCTCAGCGATTGCGGAGCATGTTTTTCGAAGACAAACTGCGGCTTTGGCGCGTGCGATCCACAAGGTGTCCTGCCGACTGGACCGTGGCCTCGGGCATTCGAGTCCATCTCAAAAGACCGCCATTCTCTGCGGTCATGGCGATTTTCTCGCCCAAGCGGCCCTCCACCCGGACTCCCCCTTCGCGAATACCATTGCGCTCGGCGAGTTGATCGGGGAGGAAATGTCCCGGTCTGCGCCGGCGTTCGCGGTCGCAGCACTGGCGGCTGACCCTGTCGCAGCCGTCTAAATCGCTACCGCCCGAATCGCCGCCGGAAGTTCCGTTCGTGAAAAAGTGGAAATTTCGTCGCCATCCCAGGGGAATCTTTTCGTCGGACTATCATCGAAAGAATAGGTGTTTCCCTAGGGTTTTCTATGCGCCAGCGACCAACTCGCTCTCCCTCCAAACCAGTGCGAAAGCTTTCGTTTGAAAGCCTTGAGGCGCGTCGTGTCATGACCAGCCTCCCGTTTGGAGCCAGTACGAACGATCTAGGGGAGTTCATGCTGGGGAGGATTGCAGTCACCCCGGTCTTGTTGGAAAGCAACGGTGCAATCGACGTCAGCACCGAAGACTGGACCTCTTCCCACGTTCAGACGGTGATGAACAACATCACGCAGGGGCTCAACTGGTGGAACCGCTTGCTGGCCAAAGAGAGTTCGGTGCACACACTCGAATGGGTGATCGATCGCACGTATGTCGACAACCGACTGCCGACCCCGTACGAGCCGATCAACCGCATCTCCAACGTCTACGAACTTTGGGTTGGGAAGTTTCTCAGCGACATCGGATTTTCGAATAGCTCCGACCTCGAGCAAAACGTTCGATCGTTCAATCAGTCCCAGCGCGTCAAACTCCAAACGGATTGGTCCTTTACCATCTTTGTCGTCAACTCGGACCGAGACCCAGACGACTCATTCGCGTTCGGTGGCTCATTCTCACGAGCGTTCGCGTTCGCGGGCGGATTGTTCATGGTGGTCCCTTCGGGCAGGCCGGACTCTACCTTCGCCCACGAAGCTGGGCACATCTTCTGGGCTCGCGACGAGTACGCGAACAGTGGCTCCTACTTCGATCGCAGAGGCTACTACAACGTCCAGAACACCAACGCCATGGACAACAATCCGAATCCAACCTTCCAGCAACCCCCGAGCATCATGTCGTCTGCAAGGTCTCTCGAGCTAGCGTACGAGCAGGTGGTTTCCCCGGACGCTACCCTGGCAATGATCGGTTGGCGAGACACGGATGGGGACGGAATTTTTGATGTGCTCGACGTTCCGCTTCAATTGCAAGGAACCGGCCGGTACCAACCAACCGCATCTTCGTATCGGTTTAGCGGCCGGGCGAGCGTTCAAACGCTCCCCAATCAAAACTCGTCCGGACTGCAGAATGACATTACCCTCAACCGCGTAGGACGCATCGAGTATCGGATCGGTACCGGTGCCTGGACGACCTTGAGCAGTCCAAACACCTACGTCGCGGAGTTGGATCTAAGCATTCCGATCGACGCGACAGATCTCGGCAAGACGATTGAAATACGAGCGATCGATCCTCGCATCGGCTTGACCAGCAATGTTTTCTCGGGACGTATCGGGAACGTTCCCGACACGACCACGCGTCACGGCATTCAAGGATTCGTTTGGAACGACGCCGACCAGAGCCGCGCGTGGGATGCTTCGGAATCGGGGTTGGTAGGGGCGACCGTGCGGTTGGTGGACAGCCAGAACCAACCGGTATCCCTGCAACGAATCATCGAACCAGATAACTATCCAACAGGCCCATTATCCGGCAACCTGGGGGGGGTTCGCTTGGACGCCGTCGGCACCGATGCGAACGGAATGATTGCCGTCGCTAACGATCCCAACGCAGCGACTGGTGCTCGGATCATCAGGCCATACTCGTTCTTGCTCAGCCAGTATGTTGAAGCCTTCAGTGACCAAGCTTTGCAGCTTCGAGCTCGATTTGACAACCCGACTTCGTTTGTTTCCCTGGACGCGATAGCGGCGAGGGACAATGCGAACGTCCGGCTCGATGCCTATGCTGCTGATGGTACTTTGATCAAGCGGTTTGAACGGCGTGGTATGCTACGCAACGAACGGGTGACCATGGAGGTCGCTACGGGAAGCGAGCAGATCGCTTATGTCATCGCTCGCGGCTTCCAGAATACTTCCGTCAAATTCGACCAACTGCGCTTTGGACCCAGGAGCGAAGCGAGAACAGCTTCCGACGGAAGCTATTTCCTCGAAAACTTGCCGCCTGGCGATTATCGCGTGCAAGTGGTAGGTCCGGTGGATGGTTCGATCCCCACCAATGCGACTGGCGGTATCTTCGACGTCGGATACGGAAACCAGCAATCCGTCACCCATGTCGATTTTGGGATATTCACGCCCCCTAGTCCATGGCGAAATCCGATCCTGCCTGAGGATGTCAACGGCGTTGATGGAGTGAATCCTCTCGACGTGTTGATCTTGATCAATGAAATCAATCAAAACGGGGCGCGTCCTCTCTCCGGATCATCGATTGTCGCCCCTCCTTATTTGGATGTCGATGGCGATCGTGCGATCGGACCGCTCGATGTCCTGATGGTGATCAACTACATCAATTCCTCAGGCGTTAACCGGGGCGGTTTGGGAGAAGGAGAACTATCGGCACCACCGATCGTTATCGAGACGAATCACGGAACCGATCAACCTCGCATGCCATCATTCGCGCTGGATCGCGCTGAAAACGCTCCGACAACGTGGATCGTCTACCGGTCAGGCTCCAACGCTGTGCGTCGGGAAGGTCCCGATCGTTGCGGATGCCCCAGTTGTACGGGTTGGGATCAGGTCAATTCCGATATCGATCCCATGGACAGAGAGTCCTCGCCTGAGAGCCTCGCCATGGGGCCTCACAGGGAACTCGATGCCGCATTTGCGGTCTGGGACTGAGGCAGCAAAAAAGCCATGGCATGTCGCTCCATCGTCACACCATGGCCTCATCGTCGGTTGACCATCGTTGTTGCGATGGTCATTTACCAATCCGTGCCTATATAGCATCGGCGCCGTTGCGGTCCCTTCCGCATCGGGATCTCGCAACGGGCTAGAAGCGATACAAACGATACGCTCTTCCTCGTCGGAATTACCGAAGCGGTGTGACCGATACGCCGGAGTTCGAAGGAGAAGTCGGAGCGGGTTGACCAGGTGCCTGGGTCGACGCGACTCGCGGCATCGCTTGCTTCCACTTTCCGAAACCCTTCAGAAGCGACTCACCCTGGAAGATGCTGGCTGGCTTTGCCGCCGGCTGGGGTGCCGCTTGGTCTGCTGAGGGAGTGGCAGGTGCGATTGCGGCCGGGGTCGGGACCGCTGTCGGTTCGCACCCTGAAACATGGCAAACATCGTGAACTTTGGCACCGATCACGGATGGGTGGGCATGGAGGTTTCGTTTCGGATCCAGGCAGTTGCAGCCGTTAACGTGCCGAAACAAGTGATCCAGTTTCGCCTGATATTCTTGGGGATAAGAGGCCCAAAGATTCGGGTGAGTCGGGAAGCTGTTCATGTAGGCTGCCAACTGCGATCCCGTTCCATTTCCACAGCCGAAGGCCGGTTGCTGAAGAGAACTGCAGGGAGCACAGCCGCTCGAAGGTATACCGATGGAAACTACCTCAGGCGATTCGCTCTGAGCTGAGGCAGAAGAAGCCAATACCGCTAGGGCAAAGAGCGCATGCATCGTGCGTCGCATGGCAATTCCTTTCTAAAATTTCATCCGTGATCAAAAGCATCCAAACGCGGTGCCCTCAGCAGGGTGGCAGTCGAATTCAACCCTATGAGCGTGACAACGTCTAGTCACATTCACCGAGCGCGTCTCCTCGGCGGGCTTCGCTACCAGAACCTCTTCCGAGGCACCGACAAACTCTTGCACCCTTTTCTCGCGCCAGCAAACCAGCGGAAACCGAATTTCGTATTTCTGGTCCCATCGGGCTGCCGCGGATGCGGGAAAGCGAAGTTGTACGGATTGGCAAAGACGGGTAGAAAAAGAGCGAATTGGCCGGCCAGGAAAGCTTTTTCTGGGTTTTAGCGGCTTTGACTTGTCGTCCAAAGCGATCAGACTGAATGAGTTCCGCAACCGGCATATGGCGATCGTCTAGACTCCTTGATTCAATCTTCAAAGTAACGACACATGCAGCTTTCTAGATCTCTCTCTATTTTCCTTGTAGGCATTCTTTGGTTGATGGTCTCTTCCGAGGGACGTTCTCAATGGTTCCCGAACCGAAAATACGGCCAGGAGGACAAATTTCGGCAGCTGGAAGAGATTCTGCCAACACCAAACAGCTATCGCTCCGCCGCGGGCGAACCAGGTCCCGATTACTGGCAACAGCATGTGGATTACACGATCGATGTGAAACTCGACGAAGCGGAGAACTCCATTTCTGGATCGGAGACGATCTGCTATCGCAATCAGTCGCCCCATGCGATCCGATATCTCTGGGTCCAAGTCGACCCGAACATCTTTGCTCCCCAGAGCGACGCCAATCGAACGCGGAGCGGTCGCATGGTGCCTCCGTCGCGACTCTCGACGCAGGACTTGGAATCAATTCTCGAGCAGCGCACCTTCGACGGAAGTTGTCAAATCGAATCGGTTACCGATTCCCAAGACCGCCCTCTTTCGACCTTCACCGTCGATACGATGATGCGAGTGGATTTGCCGCAAGCTCTTTTGAGCGGCGAAGAGTACACATTCAAGATCCGCTGGAACTATAAAATCAACAACGCGCGGTTGATCGGTGGCCGGACAGGATATGAGTTCTTCGAGAAAGACGGCAATACGATCTATGAGATCGCGCAGTGGTTTCCACGCTTGGCCGCCTACACCGACGTGACCGGTTGGCAGCACAAACAGTATTTGGGCCAAGGGGAGTTCACTCTCGAATTCGGCGACTATCTGGTCCGCATCACGGTCCCATCCGACCACGTCGTCGCCGCTACCGGACAATTGCAAAACCCCGACGAAGTTCTGACTGCCGCACAGCGAGAACGACTCGAACAAGCCCGGACCGCGGAACGCCCCGTCTTTGTCGTCACCCCGGACGAGGCCAAGGATAATGAGAAAGAAAAAGGGGAAGGCACCAAGACTTGGATCTACTACGCCGATAACGTTCGGGACTTCGCTTTTGCTTCGAGCCGAAAATTCATTTGGGATGCGCAGGGGCATTCGGTCAACGACAACCGTGTCATGGCGATGAGTTACTACCCCAACGAAGGGGAACCGCTCTGGAGCAAGTACTCCACCCATGCCATCATCCACACGCTCAACGTCTATAGCCGATACACTTTTGATTATCCCTACCCGGTAGCGATCAGCGTGAACGGCCCCGTCGGAGGCATGGAATACCCCATGATCTGCTTCAACGGACCCAGACCAGGTGAGGACGGGACCTATTCGGCGGCCACCAAGTACGCGCTGCTCACGGTGATCATCCATGAGGTCGGCCACAACTATTTCCCCATGATCGTCAACAGCGATGAACGCCAGTGGTCTTGGATGGACGAGGGTATCAACACGTTTCTCCAATACCTCGCAGAGCAGGAATGGGAAGACAACTATCCCTCCCAGCGGGGCGAACCGGAGCTGATCGTCCCGTACATGCAAAGCACCAACCAGGTGCCGATCATGACCAACAGCGAATCGATCATGCAGTTCGGCCCCAACGCCTACAGCAAACCGGCCACGGCTTTCAACATCCTTCGGGAAACCATTCTTGGACGCGAACTGTTCGATTTCGCATTCAAGGAGTACGCGCGGCGATGGAAGTTCAAACGCCCCATGCCCGCCGACTTTTTCCGCACCATGGAAGATGCAACCGGCCGGGATCTGGATTGGTTCTGGCGAGGTTGGTTCTACACCACCGACCATTGCGATATCGCGATCGACAAAATTTCGGTCTACATGGTCGATCCTCGCACCCCCGATGAAGCCGCCGAGGAGGCCAAAGCCGACAAGGAATCGCAGCGGAAAACCCTCTCGCAACAACGGAACGAATCCCTTCCCAAACGAGTCGACGAATTTCCCGAGCTGAAAGACTTCTACAACGAATACGACCCGTCCGCTGTCACCGAAGAGCAACGCAAAGCCTATGAAAAAGCCCTCTCGGAAATGTCCGAACAAGAACGGGCCATGCTCGAATCGACCGACCGCTTCTACCGCGTCTCGTTCAAGAACGTCGGAGGGCTCGTGATGCCTGTCATCCTCATGGTGACCCTCGAGGATGGATCCGAACAGGAATTTCGAATCCCCGCCGAAATCTGGCGCATTGACGCCAACCACTGCGAAACCACCGTCATCGTCGACCAGCCGATCGTCAAGTTCGAACTCGATCCTTACCGGGAAACCGCCGACATCGATCGGGGTAACAACCACTTCCCACCGGTGATCGAACCCTCGCGCTTCCAACTGTACAAAGCACAGCGACGCGGATCGAGCGATAACCCGATGGCTCGAGCCCGCCGCGAAGCGCAGCAGAAAGACGAGAATCAAAAGAAACAAGAGGCGAGCGGTGAAAGCGACAAGCCTGAAAAGAAAGAGGAATCCACCGGAAAGAAGAAAAAGAAAAATCGAAACAAGAAAAACAAGCAGAAGGTGAAGACCTGATGCGAATGTCCCAACCCATCGCCATCGGCTGCATCGGGCCGCTGCTGATGCCATTGCTCATTGCGCTCCTCTTTGGCCCCTCCGTACAAGCCGTCCATCCATTCCATGTCTGCGTCGCACAGATGGAATGGAACGGGACAAGCCAACTCTGGGAGGTCTCCATCCGTGTCCATCCTCAAGATCTCGAACGGGCAATGTCCCAAGCGCGAGGCAAACCCACCTCCATCGAGGATCGCGAATTCCCCGAGCAAGTGATCCCCTTCCTCAGCCAGCAATTTGCGATCGTCGACGCTCCCAAGTCGATGACTCTTCAGGATCTCATCGCTGCGATCGATCGCAAGGACTCGCTACCAAGGTCTGAGCTTCGATGGATCGGCATGGAACCGGAGCGCGGCTGGCTCTGGCTCCACCTGGAGATGCCGCCGCCGAAGGAATCTGCAGGACAATCATGGCTCCTGCACCGCATCTTCCTCGATCAAATCGATCGCCAAGAGAATTCCGTCCGGATCGTGGACGGCACGAACCGATACGCCTTGCAATTCAAACGCGGCCAAGAAGCGCAACCCATGAAAGGGTCTGAGGCCGATCGCAAGGACTCGGCCCGCACCCAATCCTCGGGAAACTGAGGCACGAAATACTCCTGGCAGGGCATCGCAACGGACTAGGGTTGCGGGAAGGGCATGACGAACGGGATCAGTTCTGTGATGGTTCCATCTGCTGTCTCGGTCTTGAAGATTCGGTGAGCGCCTCCTTTTTCTACCCAGATCGAACTGCGTCCATCGAAATCATCGAGTTGGACCTTGTAACAAGCGATCTTCTCGACGGTCTCCTCGGCAACGACGTGAATCTTCGTAGGGATCAGCGTGTTGTTTTTTGGGTTCACGGAAGTGAATTGAAACTCTGCGTTGGGTTTCAGTTTCAGACTGCGGATCAACAGCAGTGTCTGCGCAAAATCGACGAATGGCTCTTTCGACTTCAACGTTCGCTCGAGCTTCTGGTTGTATGGCAACATGAAGGTGGATACCCGAACCCCATCGGCCGAGTAATCGCAATCGGTAGCCATGCTGATTTTTCCGTCGATCATCATTCGAGTTTTGGATTTTCCTGGCTTGAGGTTGAAATCCATTTCGCCGATGACTGTCTTCGCGAAGCCTGGCGAAATCGTACTGATCTGGACCTCAATCCCGGTCGCGGAACGCAGCGAAGAGACTTGAACCATTCCTTCCCCAAATTTCCCGCTCATGTCGTAGGTTTGCACTTCGGGAGTCATCGGCAACCATGACGTATCGATGGGAACGGTTTCCTCAGCTCGAAGGCCAGACGCAATCGAAGCCATAAACATACTGAGTACAACGGAACGAAGCATGGTTTGTTTTCCTTATCGTAGAGGTGACTTTTGACGCAACACGAAGTACGCCAACCAAACAACAGCACCGCACGCCAGATAAATTCCGGCAGATACGGGCGATTTCGCAAAAAGCCAAGTCGTCTCCCCATCGATGTGGAAAAACGAGAAGGGCGCGAGCGTGAGGAAAATGGCGATGCCCATCAGCAGCGACTGCACTTGCAGTCGTTTACGGGATCGATTCAAGGAGTTCATTTCCGAGAGGTCGACCGGGGAGGGCGCGGCGGTAGCGAACGAACCGGCCATCGCTCTCCGCAACATTTCGGCTTCTTTTGGATTCTGCGCCAGGTACGCATCGACCAAGGCGCGCGAGTCGTCGCTGCACTCCTTGGCGGCGTAGAGTGGGATCAGATCTTGAATAATGTCCTTGCTGATGTTCATGTGGGTTGCTCCCCGTCAGGTTCCAGAATCTGTGCGATTTTTAGTCGCATGCGAAAGAGGCGAACTTTCGCCGCTGCGACGGTAAGGCCGGTGATGTGTGCAATGTCGGAGTAGGAAAGTTCTTGTTCGGTTCGAAGGCTAAACAACACACGATCCAATTCCGGTAGGGACTGGACTATTTCGTGGATGCGACGCAATTGGTCGCGATTTTCTACCGAAGCACTCGGATCGATCCTTGCGTCCAACGTCTCGGAGTCGAGCGCCTCTTGTCGCGACGCGCGGCGCCATTGCTTGCGGACCAAATTCCTCGCGATCGCAAACAAGTACGCCTTGACCGAATCCGTTTGGATGCCGTCCGACGCGGTCCACGCTCGCACAAACGTCTCCGAGGTGATGTCGGCCGCATCATGCGAATTCCCCGTCAGCCAATAGGAGAAACGATAAACGTCCTCCGAGTACCTAGCGTAGAGTTCGTGAAAGGTGGTCACTTGCTTCTCCTGGAAGAGAGAAGTCTCGGGTTGGCCGAAAGTTACATGCGAAAAAGAAAAATTTTTCGCGGGATGCGGGGAGGTTGGTCAGAATCCTCGGAGCGTTTTGATCGCTAGCGATTCGAATTTCTCCTGCCACGCAGGATCGAGGATGCAATCGCTATCTTCCTGGGCTCCACCCAGGTTCTGCAGTTGCTCGGCGGTTGGGCAGTAATAGATATAGCCATTGGTGTACCCCGAAACGAAGGCTTGCGGGATGCCGCTTGCCTTCTGGATATTGAGTCCGATCTGCACGGTCAGCTCGCCGGGAAAGGTCACCAATCGGAAGTCGCCGAGCCGGATGCCGCACACCTCGACATCGATGGTCCGCTTCGGTGCCGTGGTGTTGTCGATTTGATGCTTGCGCAGGAGGGCCAGATTGGTCTGGAGCCGCGTCAGCGACTCCATCGTTTGGATATTCTCCATATAGGCTGCGATGTTTCTTCGATTCTCCGCATCGAGCCGACGCAAATCCTCTCGGCCTTGCTCCTTTTCAAGCAGGTAGCGATGCGAGTAGTACGAAGGATGCTCGGGATCGAGTTCGTACTGAACGACGAGCGGGAGGAACGTTTTCATGTTGAGGCTGGTGCCCCGCAGGTTGCTCACCAATCGCTCGCGTTCGAGTTCCATTTCCGCGATCCTCGGTTCCAGATTCGCTCGCGGTACCTCGAGCATGGTGCGGGAGTAACGCACCAAGGCATTCGGATTGGTTTCGATCTTTCGGACTGCTTGCAAGGTGCTGAGCCCGAGCAGCGTTCCATGCCAGGTCGCATCGCGAGGTTGCCGAACATCTTTGTAGAGAATTGGATTGATGTCGCCGCCGCATCCTTGAAAGAAGACGGCGACGCAATCGCTGCCTAGATTCTCTTCGATCACTTTGGATGCTGCGCCGACGAGGTCTGCGGTGTTGCCGCCGCTGGCTGCTCCTTGGATGGGATGGCAAGCGAACTGATAAAGGATTGCCAACGGACTACCGTCGAGGCGATCGAACCGGACTACTCCGATTTTGGGGTCTACGGGTCCGATTCCGGCGACTTGATCGTCCGGTGGAAGCGAGTAGGCGTGCCGGACGTCGATTTCGCGGCCATCCTTCATCCGCAGACGTCGATTCTCCATGATCCGATCTTCGGTGCCGATGCCGGTCCCGATTTTGACGGGAACCATTCGGCTCTTGGCTTGACGAATCGCTTCGACGGTTCGATCGGCGACGTCGTCGCAGACCACGCCATGGCAGTGGCTGGCGTTAACGACCAGATGCTGGCCGGGAATCCCAAGCTCGGACTCAAGTCGTTTTCGAACGGCAGGCAAGTAATCGTTCTTGATGTATCCGATTTCGCCGATCGCAACCGCATCGACGCTGACCAGGACTATCGTCGTTTCGGACGATTCGACTACGATCGCTTTGGCGTAGAGCGGGTCATTGACGGGTCCTGCCTGGGCGTTCGTAATGTCGACTTTCGCAACACCGGCGCGGATGGTTTGTCCGATCAAGGTGTTCGAATTCGCGAACAGGAGGACCACCAGCGAGCAGAAACTCATCGAGCTTCGGAAACGATTCATGGCATTTTCTCTGGGTTGGTGTTCGAAGTTTTCGAGTTGCGAGCGTTGTCATTGTTTTCTCGTTCGATGAACTCGATGAGGGTCGCAATCAAATGCCTTGCGGCTTCCGCCTGGCGAAGGCGTCGACGTTCGATATCCTGGATATCCGTTGGGCTTGGGGCCTGCAGTAGAAATCGTTTGCAGATTGCGTTGGATCGCGCGTCGTGGGACGCGACGGCGCAGTAGACCGTGCCATCGAGGTGCGCGGGGGACAGGGGCCCGAGATGGCCGGTGATCGCGCCCGCGAGGTGTGCTTCGGGAGTGTGTGCAAGGGCCGATACCGCAAGGGCGATCGTGACCTGCTCGCTCACCGGTCCGATACCGGGGTCCTCCAGCAACTTGGGTTCGATTCCGAGCCACCGCATCTTCGAATCGTTGCGGTAAACCACGAGCGAACCGCAAAAGTGGCTAGAAACGCCGGGAATTCCGCCCAATTCGGCAGCCACGAGTCCGGCAGTGCAGCTTTCCGCCAGCACGAGGCGAAGGTCGAATCGTCGCAGTGACGCATACAAGTCCAACGATTCCGAGTACACTAAAGACTCCTCCTGAAGTTGCACCTTCCGCATGAAACGCTTTTGATTGTACACCGAGAACGTGCGAGCGAACGAACCCTCACCGCGGAGCCCCAAGGCTCGTCCTATCTCCGGAACCCAGATCCCGGCATTCTGCTTTGAAACGGTCCACGAACTGGCTCACTACGCCGCATATATCGTGGCGGGACTGGTGCGCGAGCGCGCTGCGCTGGGTCAGAAGACAGTGATCGGGCTGCCGGCCGGATCGACCCCCGTTTCGACCCTGCGCGAGTTGATCCGACTGCATCGCGATGAGGCGCTGGATCTCTCGAACGTGGTTTTGTTCTTGCTCGACGAGTACTACGGACTGCCTCCGGGGAGCCCGCAGTCGCATCGGGATTGGCTCCATGAACAACTCATCCAGTACGTCAACATCCCGCCGGACCAAGTCCACTTCCTGGATGGGAACGTCCACGGCAGCGACGTCGACTTGCATTGCCGGCGATTCGACGAAGCGATCCAGCAAGAGGGTGGCTTTGATTTGGTCCTCTTGGGGATCGGAATGAATGGCCACATCGGGTTCAACGAACCGTTCTCCGCGCGGCGGAGTCGCACGCGGCTGTGCACGTTGGACCCGATTACTCGGCGCGGAGTCGCGAGCGATTTTTTTGGGGAAGAAAATGTCCCGACCCAAGCCCTCACCGTCGGCTTGAACGCGATCCTCTCCGCGCGTCGAATATTGCTGATGGCGATCGGCGAGCACAAAGCCCGCATCATCGTCGATGCCCTCGAAGGCTCGATCACAGAACGCGTTCCCGCTTCGTTCCTTCAGGAGCACGGCGATGTTCGAACGCTACTCGATACGCCGGCAGCTTCGCTGCTCAAGGGCTATTCCACCCCTTGGCGACTTCGCAATGTCGATTGGACCGACGAACTCATCAAGCGAGCCGTGCTGTGGCTGTGCAGCCAGACCGGCAAGTCGCTGCTCAAGCTCGATGCCGACGATTATCGCGCGCACGATCTGCACCAGTTGCTTCGGCACCACGGCCCACCCGAGCGGCTATCCCAAGCGGTGTTCCAATGGATGCTCGACACCATCAACTACCACCCTGCCGGCACGGATGCCAAGCGAGTCCTGTGCTTTAGCCCCCACCCCGACGACGATGTCATCAGCATGGGAGGAACCTTGATTCGGCTGATCAACGATCAGCACGATGTGCACATCGCCTACATGACCAGCGGCAATATCGCGGTCTTCGACCATGACGCGAGACTCGTCGCCGACCTGGTTGCCGAGTACAACCGTATTTTTGGAATTGAAACCGAACGCTCAACGGCCTTGGCTCAGGAAATCCGAAACTCGATCCAAAACAAGCGACCGGGCCAACCCGACACCGAACCGGTATTGCACATCAAGGGGCTCATCCGAAAGAACGAAGCGCGCGCAGGAGCGCTGGCCATCGGGTGCAAGGAAAGCAACCTGCATTTTCTCGATCTGCCGTTTTATCGCACCGGCACCATCGCCAAGAAGCCCGTCGGTGCCGAGGATATCGCCATCCTCGATGCCCTTCTACGACAACTCATGCCCGATCAAATCTACGTGGCAGGCGATCTCGCTGATCCGCATGGGACCCACCGTGTGTGCGCCGAAGCGATCTTTACGGTCCTGCTGAACTGGAAAGCTCAAGGGCTGAGCATTCCCGATGTGCTGCTTTATCGAGGAGCATGGCAAGAATATCCACTGCACGAAATCGAAATCGCGGTTCCACTCAGTCCCAGCGAACTGGCTCTCAAGCGGCAAGCCATCTTCATGCACGAGAGCCAAAAAGACAAAGCGCTGTTTCCCGGCAGCGACCCGCGCGAGTTTTGGCAGCGGGCCGAAGATCGAAACCGTGGTACCGCCGACAACTACAATCGCATTGGCCTGCCCGAGTTCTTTGCACTCGAGGCGTTCACCCGATGGAAAGGCAACCCGATCTAATTCGCGGGGAGAGCGTCCTGATTGGAAGTCGCGCCTGATTCGTCGGTCTCCTGCCGACGACGGCGACGACGCGGACGGGTCACTGCCCATTCCTTGGTCATCATTTCGAAGACTTCGGGCGATTCATAGCGAGCGATGTTCTTGCCCTCGGGAATCGGTCCAATCAGACCGCGGAAAATCGGCATCCCGCGAAGGTCCAGATCGGTCGAGCTGTCATCCACGCCCACCTGCGAGTGGGTCTTGAAGATCATTTCCGCCGAATGGAAGTCCCGAATCTTGAGCAGGCCATCGGCTGCTCGTGTCACCACGCGAAACAATTCTTTTCTGGCCATGCCAACGACCCCTTCTCGTAGCGGAAATGCAATGCAGATCGATACCCTCCCTCCTTGGATTGTGATCGCTGAGGATGATGCATCCTCAGATTTCTCAGTTCAGTGGCGTCCATGCCACCGGTCTGGTTCCTGCATCGGTTGGCTAGCAAACTTAAATTTGCTTTCTTTCTTCCCTGTCTCGCAATCGTCACGGCCCGCGAAACCCGACCGGCTTAGGCGTTGGGCCGAATATCTGGAGAGGTCGTCCCTAGCTGGAGAAGTCGCCCCGCAGGACGCGGCGTTCGATATCGGCGACTTTGGCCATGCGGCGAGCGTGGTGTTCGGCGGGTGAATAGCGAGCCCCGGCGAAGGATCGGACGATCTCGTAGGCGAGTTCGGGTCCGATGATACGGGCACCGATGCACAAGATGTTCATGTCATCGTGTTCGACCCCTTGGCGAGCGGAGTAGGTGTCGTGGCACACGCCGGCCCGGATCCCTGGGAATTTATTGGCGGCGACGCAGACTCCGACTCCGGAACCGCAGATCAGGATGCCTCGTTCGATCTCCCCGGCGATCAATTTCTTGGCGACGGCCTCGGCGAAATCTGGAAAATCGCAGGACTCCGCTGAGTGAGTGCCGCAGTCGACCGCCTCGATTCCGATGCGGGCGAGGAATTTCATCACGTCCGATTTCATGGAAAAGCCGGCGTGATCTCCGGCGATGGCATAGTGAAGAGGTTGGCTCATACAATCCCGCGATAATGAAAAAATGCGCCGTTGATGCGGTAGGGAATCGCTGTTAAACTTCGTGGCCCGGACAATCCGGTCCCTAGCGCCAGGCGTTGTCAGCCTCCCGCCCGGAACATCCGAAATCCTTTTACCCCCGCTTCGCTCCGTCGGAAACCGATTTCCTGAGTTTTATCCCCCACGAGGAGTTGCGTAAATCGATTTTTTGGATGGTTTTCTTCTTTCCATGCCAAGCGTCGGTTCCCCAAACACTTCTGCGGGGTAGTCCGGGTCTCTCCCACCGACCGAAGAGCGAGCAAACGCAGGACATACTTGCATGGTCAATCGCACCCTTATTCGCACTCTCGAGGATGACACTTTAGAAGACGAATTGAACGCCATGTTTGGCGATTCAGCCGAGGAAATGCTCCTCGATTCCCTCGAAGATGCCAACAAACAATTCGACGTCAACCAAATTGTCGAAGGCAAGATCGTCGAAATCAACGAAGAGTTTGTCGTCGTTGACGTAGGATTCAAAAGCGAAGGAGCGATTCCCCGAAACGAGTGGGAAGAAGGGGAACCTGCACCCGAGGTCGGCCAGAAGATCAAGGTGCTGATCGAAGAGGTCGAGGACCAGCACACGAACCTCGAAGAAGTTCGAAACATGATCAGCCTCAGCAAGCGCAAGGCTGAGAAGATCATCCAGTGGGAAACCATGATGTCCTCCGTCCAGGAAGGACAGGTTGTGACCGGAACCGTCACCCGAAAGATCAAGGGTGGGTTGTTGGTCGATATCGGCGTCAACGTCTTTTTGCCTGCCAGCCAAGTCGATATTCGCCGTCCGAACGACATCGGAGATTACATCGGTCGGGTCGTCCAGTGCGAAGTGCTCAAAATCGACGAAGCCCGCCGCAACATCGTGGTCAGCCGACGCTCGCTGATTGAAAAGCAGCGTGAAGAGGATCGCGAACACTTGATGGCCGAACTCGAAGTCGGGCAGATCCGAAAGGGCGTCGTCAAGAACATCGCCGACTTCGGTGCCTTCGTCGACTTGGGCGGTATCGATGGTCTGTTGCATATCACCGACATGAGTTGGGAGCGGATCGGCCACCCCAGCGAAATGGTTTCGATCGATCAAGAGATCGAAGTCAAGATCCTGCAGATCGATCGCGAGAAGCAAAAGATCGCCCTCGGGCTCAAGCAGAAGCAGAGCAGCCCATGGACCAACATCGCGGAAAAGTATCCTGTCGGGGCAACGGTTCCTGGCGAAGTCGTCAATGTCATGAGCTACGGGGCGTTCGTAAAACTCGAGCCGGGCATCGAAGGCTTGGTCCATATCAGCGAAATGTCGTGGACTCGTCGCATCAATCATCCGAGCGAGATGGTGCAGATCGGCGACAAGATCGATGTCAAGATTCTCGGTGTGGATCCGCAAGGCCAACAGCTGTCGCTGGGTATCAAGCAGACCCAGGCCAACCCTTGGGACGACATCATGCAGCGCTACCCCGAAAACGCCGAGGTCACCGGCAAGGTTCGCAACCTTACCAACTACGGCGCCTTCATCGAACTCGAGGAAGGCATCGATGGACTGCTGCACGTCTCGGACATGTCCTGGACCCGCAAGATCAGTCATCCCAGCGAAGTCCTCCAAAAGGGACAAGTCGTCAAGTGCCGCGTTCTGAACGTCGATCAAACCCGTCGGCGCATCGCCTTGGGGATGAAGCAACTGGACGACGATCCATGGCATTCCACAATTCCCGAGAAGTACAAGCCAGGCCAACTCGTCAAAGGCAAGGTCACCAAGATCACCAACTTTGGCGTATTTGTCGGCCTGGAGGACAACCTCGAGGGACTTCTTCATATCTCCGAATTGTCCGACCAGAAAATCGAAAATCCCGAGGACCTGGTCAAAGTGGGAGACGAGATCGAGGTTCGAGTGCTGCGTGTCGATAGCGACGAGCGCAAGATTGGGCTCTCGCGTCGACGTGTGGACTGGACCGAGGAACAACATCGCGTGGAAGCTGAAAAAGAACAACAGCAGATCCAAGCGAAGGTTGACAAACAATCCGAGCTCAAGGGAGGCCTCGGAAGCGAAGGTCCATTGATTCCTCCGTCGGAGTAACCCTCCGGTCGGCAAGGAGTCTATCCCATCCTCAATCAAGCAGCCGACGTGTTCCGTCGGCTGTTTTTTTGTTTGACAATCCCATGCTCAACAACTTGTTCGTTTACGGCACGCTTAAAAAGGGGCACTTGCGAAGCCGCATGTGGCCCCGTGCACCGCAAACGATCCGCCTCGCGCTAGCGCGAGGCAGGCTGCTAGACTTGGGCGCCTACCCCGGATTGATCCCTGGCGAGGACTGGGTCCTGGGGGAACTCTGGACGTTGGCGAGCGAGGACGTCCTTGAGACGCTGGAGGTTCTCGATCAAGTGGAAGGATACGATTCCGCGACCGATCGCGGGCTATACGTCCGCCGCGAGATTCCTGTTTGGTTGACGGATCCGATGGATCGAGTTCCCGGGACTGTAGGCACCGATGCCTATACCTACCTTATCGCAGACCAGCAGCTCATTGCGGAGGCGAGGCAAATTCCTCCATGGGTTCCGGTTGGCGATCGGTTTGCATCCCAGTGGCCGGACTCACGGTCTCGGGTCCCCGCGCGGCTGGAAGATGAATAGCTCCGCCGCAGGCTAGGCGAGGATCTCTTTCACAACCTTGGCGGGTTCCACACCGGTCAGTTTGTAGTCCAGACCTGCATGGCGGAAAGTCAATCGCTCATGGTCGAAGCCCATCAAATGCAGGATCGTCGCGTGGAAGTCGCGCACGTGGACCGGTTTCTCGGCGGCTCTCAGGCCGATTTCGTCGGTTGCACCGTGAACGATGCCGCGACGAACCCCAGCCCCGGCCAACCAAGAGCTGAACGCCCAAGGATGATGTTCGCGCCCCTTGGCTTCCGCAGTGTTGTTGAACGGAGTGCGACCGAATTCGGTTGTCCAAACGATGAGTGTTTCCTCGAATAAGCCTCGGTTTTTTAGATCCTGGATCAATGCCGCGATGGGTTGGTCCACATTTTTGGCTAGGGGCTCATGGGTCATCATGTCTCCGTGGGCATCCCAATTGTTCGACGACCCGGTATCGATCAACTCGACAAAGCGGACTCCCCGCTCTATCAGGCGGCGCGCCGCCAGGCACTGCCATGCGAAACCGGTCGTTTGACCTCGTTGCAGCCCGTACATGGCGAGTGTCGCATCGGCTTCTTGGTCCAAGTGGAATGCGTCGGGGACGGCCATCTGCATGCCGAACGCGGTCTCGAAGGTTTGCAAGCGCGCGGCCAGTTGCGGATCTCCGGATCGCGCTGCCAAATGATCCTGGTTCATTTCGCGAAGAGCGGCTAGTTCCATTTGCTGCCGTTCGCTCGGGACGCGCGGCCGAACATTGGCTACCGGTTCCGAGCCTGGGACCACCAGTGTGCCTTGAAATGCCCCTGGAAGAAAATCGCTCGCATAGACCTGCGTTCCTGCATACGTTTGGTACGGCGCGATCACGATGAATCCGGGCAAATTGCGATTCACGCTTCCGAGTCCATACGTGACCCACGAGCCGATGCTCGGCCGAGAAAACGCGAACGAACCGGTATGCATCCCCAGCGTTGCGTTGTAGTGATTGGAATGCGAGGTATGCATCGAGCGAATCAGCGCGATATCGTCGACGCATTGGGCTAGGTGGGGAAAC
>Ga0315901_10004261_pt1 | contig 17906 bp, 11 predicted proteins | sample LakEriMetagenome_10_FD_203761 | JGI IMG/M metagenome (GOLD analysis project Ga0315901, IMG submission 203761) | Freshwater fungal communities from buoy surface, Lake Erie, Ohio, United States - Buoy 2 MA116 | ecosystem: Environmental > Aquatic > Freshwater > Lake | place: USA: Lake Erie, Ohio...
TCCTCAACAAGTTCGACCGTCCGAGCCGCGACCCGCTGGAGCTGCTCGACGAGATCGAGACGCAGATCGACCTGCGTCCCACCCCGGTCACCTGGCCCGTCGGTGACGGCGAGGACTTCGTCGGCGTGATCGACCGCCGCCGACAGGTGTTCTCCCGGTTCACCCGCACCGCCCGCGGCGCCACGATGGCACCCGAGGAGCTGATGTCGTTCGACCAGGCCGCCTCCCTCGCCGGCAGCGCCTGGAAGCGGGCGATCGACGGGGTCGAGCTGCTCGACGCGATCGGCGCCGACGTGGATCCCGAGAGCTTCCTCGCCGGCACCAGCACGCCGGTGTTCGCCGGCTCGGCCCTCACCGACTTCGGCGTGCGCCACCTGCTCGACGCCGTGGTGGAGCTCGTCCCTCCCCCGCCGGCACGGCTCGACCGCGACGGCGTGCCGCGCCCGATCGACGCCGGGTGCAGCGCGTTCGTGTTCAAGGTGCAGGCCAACATGGACAAGTCGCACCGCGACCGGCTCGCCTTCGCCCGCATCTGCAGCGGCCACTTCGAACGTGGGATGACCATGACCGTGGCCCGCACCGGTCGGCCGTTCGCCACGAAGTACGCGTCCACCGTGTTCGGCGCCGAGCGCTCCACGGTGGAGGAGGCCTTCCCCGGCGACGTCGTCGGCTTCGTCAACGCGAACGACCTGCGCATCGGCGACACCCTCTACGACGGCGCTGCGGTCACCTTCCCCGGCCTGCCGTCGTTCGCGCCCGAGCTGTTCTCCGGCGCCCGTGTGCTCGACACCGGCCGGTCGAAGCAGTTCAAGCGCGGCCTCGAGGTCCTCGAGGAGGAGGGCGTGGTGCAGGTGCTGCGCGACCCGGACATGGGCGACGCAGGCCTCGTGCTGGCCGCCGTCGGACAGCTGCAGTTCGAGGTGTTCGCGCACCGGCTCGAGAGCGAGTTCAACGCGCCGGTCGAGCTGACCGGTTCCCCGTACCAGGCGATCCGGGCCACGGACGCGACGAGCGCCGACCGGCTCCGGACGATCGGCGGCATCCGCATCCTGCGCCGTGGCGACGGTGCCACCGTGGCGCTGTTCGAGAACAAGTACCGCCTGCAGCGCCTGCTGGCCGACGAGCCCGAGCTGGTGCTCGCGCCGCTCAACGCCGAGTTCTCCTGACCCGGCGCGCCCGGGTCAGCCGCCCGTGTCGACCGGCACCGGTACCGTCACCGTCGATGCGGGCGCCAGTTCCGGAGGCGGCACCGTTCCGGTCACCGCGATCGGATCCTCGACGAACTCGCCGTCCATCGCCCACATCGTGCCGAGCGCGCAGGCGCGGGCCTCCGCCGCGGTGATGTCGTCGCGCAGCCCGGTGACCGTCGGCTCCCCGACCACCAGCGCTCGGCACGCGGGTGAGAGCCCCTCCGGCGCTGCGCCGACGAGGATCGCCTCGAGCGTCGCGCGGTTCGTGCCGAGCACGACGAGCCCGATCTCGCTGTCGAGCAGCGAGCCCGCGTTCCCCACCTCGGCGAGGGCACTGCGGACCGTACCGAGGGTCGACCCGGTGGGCGACACGTACCACGAGCCGTCGACCTCGACGACCTCGATGGACGGAAGCTCGAGCGCCACCCCGGCGCCCGCGACCAGGCTGATCTCCCGGAACGGCGAGGACGAGGTCCGCTCGCAGATGCGCCAGGTGTCCGTGTCCAACTGTTCGTACCCGGTCTGCCCGACGAAGGTGTACCGCTCGTCGATCTCCTCGACGGGTCCGACCGGCAGGCCGAGCGCCGACTCGATGCCCGGGCCGGACACGGTGGTGCAACCATCGGCACGCACGATCTCGATCGCATCAGGCCCGTCGGACACAGGTGCGGGCGCGAGCGGCTCGACGTTCCCCTGCTCGTCGACCAGGGTGTAGTTCGTCATCTCCTCCGGGATGCCCTCGAAGCCGACGGGCTCGAGCCCGTCGACGGTGGCCGGGATCGGTTCGCCGGCCGGCAGTACGTAGAAGGTCGTGCCGTCGTACGCACCGATGACCGTCGGCATCTCCGGGTTGAAGACGTCGTAGCGGACGGGCTCGGGCACCGTGCCCGTGATCGTGAACGAGGTCGGGGTGAGCCAGCGTCGGGCGCCGTCGCCCTCCACCGTGTAGCCGACGTCGGACAGCGCGAGGTCGAACCCGGACGCCCAGGTGCCCGCCATCGCTCCGTCGAGCTCCGCCGCCAGGATGGGCGCGTACGTCCGGACCGCATCCCCCTCACCGGGCGGGGTGATCGCGAACGCACCCTCGATGTCGCCGCCGACGAGGCCGCCGAAGAACCCCGTCGCCGCCTGCTCCGGTGTGGCCGCACCGACCGCAGGGAGCACCGTGGTCGGAGCCGGCAGGTCGTTGACCTGACGCAGCCACTCGAGCACCGTGTACGAGCCGCTCACGAACCAGCGTCCGTCACGTTCGACCGCCACGACCACCGACGGCAGCTCGATCTCGTCGAGCGCAGCGGACCCGGCCCCGCCGTCGCCGAGCAGCTCGGCGACCTCGGACCCGGCCGGGAACGTCGCGGGATCGAGGCTCCAGCCGACCGCACCGCCGACCTCGACGACGGTGACCCCCTCCACGAGCGGCTCGGCGGTGAACGAGAGGTCCGTGAACGAGAGGTCGAGGCCCGACAGGTCGTCGAGCGAGAAGCTCTCGGTGACGATGTCGGCGGAGACGGCCTCGGCCCGCGCCTCCTGCAGCCCGGAGCGCACCACTCCGACCTCGGTGGGATCGAGGGCGTCGACCATGCCGAGGACGTCCTCGTCGCCGGCGGCGTCGAGGAACTCCGCCACCGCTGCCTCGGGCGACGCGGCGCCCACCGTGCCCGCGCCGGTGAGGGCGACCGTGGTGAACCCGACCGCCCCGAGCAGTGCCGCGACGGTGGCACCGATGCCGGCGTTCCGGCGGTGGCGGCCACGGCGGCGAGCGGCGGCCGAGGGCCGGTTGAGGTGCTCGACGCGGATCTCGTCGATGCTGCGCACGGTGGTCGGGGCGTGATCGGCGAGCTGGTGGAGACGGAAGCGCAGCAGCTGCTCGAAACCGTCGTCGGATCCGGTCGGGCCCTGGGCGCCGGAGGTGCGGGCGGTGGTGTCGTCGAAGCCGTTCACGTCGTCGTCTTCCTCACGAGATCCGGGTCCGGAGATCGGCGAGTCCGCGGTGCACCAACGTACGGACCGTCGTGGGCCGGCAGTCGAGGATGTCGGCGATCTCCGCCTCGGGGAGGTCGCAGAGGTACCGCAGCACGATGGCGGTGCGCTGCCGGGCGGGCAGCTGCTGCAGTGCGTCGCGGAGCTCGGTGAGCCCGGTGTCGAGCACGATGTCCGCCGGTCGGTCGGGTCGCGGGGCCCGCGTGATCCGGCGGTGGATCGACCGGCACTGGTTCACCACCGCCACGCGCAGGTACGCCGCCGGGTTGTCGAGCTCGGCGATGCGCGGCCCCACCCGGCAGAACACGTCGTGCACGACGTCCTCCGCCGCCTGTCCCGAACCGGTCAGGACGTACGCGACCCGCAACAGGTCGCGGTAGGCCTGTGTGTAGACGGCATCGGCGCCGGCCCAGCTCACCTCGCTCACAGGGACCTCCCCGGCCATCACGACCTTCATACCGTCTCCCACGCTCGGGGGACGTGTTCCGTTGCACCGGTCGGGGGGAAATCCTGCCTGCTCCGATGCTGCGTCGGGGGTGCCGGCAGGAGATCGAACGGCGCCCAACGGGTGACCGGCGGGGGATGCGGAGCGGCTCGCGGGGGATGTGGGACCACGCCGGCCGCCGTCGGGCCTCACCCGGCGGGTGACCACCAGCCCGTGGTGTCGAACACCACCTGCGTGGCCGTGTGGGCGCGCACGCACAGACGACCCTGCGAGGCGAGACCCACGGTCACGGCGTTCGCGAACACCTGGCCGCGTGGCGCGTTCACGTTCGACGTGCCCGGCGTGTCGCCGCAGCCGTACGCGGTGAGGAACCCGGCCGCGGAGGGGGCGACCATGGTGAGCGTGCCGGTCACGGCCACCGCGGTGGGCGGCGCCACGCGCACGTCGATCACCTGGCCGGCGCCGTGCACCGGACTCCAGCCGCCGGTGCCGTCACGCGTGTCGTAGGTGCGCACGGGAGCCGCCGGTGTGAACACCAACGCGCCCGGCCCCGCTCCTGGCGCGAACACCCCGGTGAGGTCCACCACGAGGTCGACCGCAGCAGCGACGTTGGAGAACACGCACACGTCGCCGCCCTCGCCGAGCGGCACGAACGCCGCTCCGGCGACGGTCTCCCCGACACCGAAGTTCAGGTTCGAGACCACCGGCACCGACCCTCCGCACGGGAAGGCCGTCACGAAGCCGGGAGTACGCGCGTCCGTCGCGGTCAGGTTCAGGGCCACCGCCGTGGCCGCCGGCGAACCGGTGAGTGGCACGTCGACGCGGAGCACGGCCGGCCGGCCGCTCTGGCGCGTGTCGGCGAGCCGGACCGGTGCCTGCGGGGTCAGCCGTGACGCACCGGTCGCGCCCACCGGCACGAAGGCACCCTGCAGGTCGACCACGAGGTCGGCGGCACTCGAGCTGAGCACACACAGCCGTCGGTCGGCCGTGACCGGCAGCACCGCGAGCGCGCCTCGCGTGGAACGCGCGGCGAAGTTCGCGCTGGACACCGTCGGTGGGACGGGCAGGCACGGGTGCGCGGTCAGGAAGCCCGCGGTCGACGGGTCGACCGCGGTGAGGTTCACCGCCACGGCGCTGGTGCCGGGCGGCACCCGCGACGACAGATCGAGCTGCACCTGCCCGCCGGCCGCCAGCCGTCCGCCCTCGACCTCGCGGGTGTCGAGCACGCGCACGGGCGCGATCGGGCGGTACTCGGCCGGCGCTCCGGCCGCCACCGGCAACGGTCCGTCACCCCCGGTCCGCTCGCCCCGGGCGAGCTGGGCGGTGATGTCGGCGCTCATCAGCGCCGAGCGGGTGCGGTACGCCGACGCGCCGGCGAGGTGGATCGCGTCCCAGGCGAGGGGCACGCTGCCGGCCCGCTGCGCGGCGGGCCAATCCCACACCCGGAGGTTCGACCGTTCCGTGGCGACCAGGTCGAGCGCGGCGTTGTAGGCGTCGGCCTCGGCCTGCAGCGTGTAGAGCCGGGTGATCTTGCTCCACCACACCGTGGCGTCCGGACCGATCACGTCGAGCAGGTGGCGGATCGTGTCGGCGTAGCAGCCGGGCCCGCGGTCGCGACAGAACCCGACGTCGTTGTTCCCGAGGTTCACCACGACGTTGGGAGCGACCCAGCCCTGCGACTCCCAGGTCCGGATCCAGTTCGCCGCCGAGAACCGACTGGTCGGGGACACGAAATTGCCGGACGTGACACCGAGACCGGCACGGAACCGGATCGGTCCCCATCCGGCCTCGGCCAGGTTCGTGGGCAACGACGGTTCGTACGCGGCGCCGACGAGCACCGAGTCGCCGACGACCGTGATCGGCCCGAGCGGACCGGGGCGAGCCAGGTCGATCAACTCCTCCGGACCGACGGCCGACACCCGGCCGACACCGACCGGGACCACCGGACCGACGACCACACCGGCGACGTACAGCAGCAGTGCGATCAGCACGACCGTCGCCCCCGGGCGTGGGCGACGCGGGCGAGGCCCGGGTCGGGGGGACGCGAGTCGATCGGCGACCATCGCTCGGCGCATCGGGAGCAACGCTAGTGCCGGACCGCCCGACACAACCGTCAGTCGCCGTGCGCACGTGCTGCCGGCGCCGGGCCGGTGCCGCCTCCTCGGGATCCGGTCTCCGTAGGATCGGCCCACGATGAGCCGCCCCCGACTCGCCCACCAGCCGGCCCTCGACGGCGTCCGGGCGATGTCGGTCCTGGCCGTGCTCCTGTTCCACGGCGAGATCGCCGGGTTCGACGGTGGCTACCTCGGCGTCTCCGTGTTCTTCACGCTGTCCGGCTTCCTCATCACCACCCTCCTGCTCGGCGAGCGCGACGGCACCGGTCGCATCGACGTCGGTGGCTTCTACGTGCGCCGGGCGCGACGCCTCCTGCCCGCGAGCATCCTGTGCGTGGTGGTCGTGGCCGTGCTGGCCGCGACCACGAACGTGTTCGCCGCGGTCGACACGCTGCGACGGGACCTCCTCGGATCGCTGCTGCAGGTCGCGAACTGGGTGTTCCTCGCCGGCGACGGCTCCTACCAGCAGCTCTTCGCCGATGCCGCCGGGCAGGCGTCACCGCTGGAGCACTACTGGTCGTTGGCGATCGAGGAGCAGTTCTACTGGTTGTGGCCGCTCGCGTTCCTCGGGCTGTGCCGCGTGGCGGGCTCCCACCGGTCGCGCACGATCGTCGTCGCCGCGGCCACTGCGATCTTCGCCGTCGCCGCCCCGATCATCGCTGCCGTCTGGGGTCCCGACGCGGCGTACTGGGCGACCCCGGCCCGTGCTGCGGAGATCCTCGTGGGTGCGTTCGCCGCGTTCGTGGTGTACGGCAGGGTGCTGTCGCCGCGCTGGTCGCTCGTCGCCGCAGGGTCGGCCGTGGCGCTCTCCGTCGCCGTCGTCACCTTCCCCACCGTGGGCGGCCCCGCCTACTCGGGCGCGCTGCCGCTGGTCGGCGCGGTGAGCGCGCTGCTGGTCGTCGGTCTGCAGGTACCCGGACCCGTCCGCACGGCGCTGTCGGTCGCACCGCTCGCCTGGCTCGGACGGATCAGCTACGGCGTCTACCTGTTCCACTGGCCGGTGTTCGTGGCGGTGGACGCCCCACGGGTGGACCTCGACCCGCTGCCGCTGTTCGTGCTGCGCATGGCGATCACCCTGACGCTGGCACAGGTCAGCTTCGTGCTGTTCGAGGAGCCGATCCGGCGCGGCGCCGCGTGGCGTCCGCGGATCGTGGCCGGCGCGTCGCTCGCGTCGACGGCGGCCGCTGCGGCCGTGGTGGTCGCCGTGGTGCCGGCAGCAGCGGGTGACTACTGGCGCGACGACCTGGCCGCCACGGCCGAGGCCGTCGGCATCGAGCCGGTCGACGCCGACGGCCTGGCCCCGCTGGCCCTCGTGACCACGACGACCGCCGAGCCGTCCTCCCCCACCACCGCGGCCCCGATCGACGAGACGGATCCGTCCGAGACGGCCGTCGCACCCGACCCGTCGGTCGCCACGTCGGCCGTCGTGTCGGCCACGTCATCACCTGCGACCGTCACGGCAGCGCCGGTTCCGACCGTCCCACCGATCCCTCCGCTCAGCCGGCCGACGCGCGTGCTCGTGGCCGGCGACTCGACCGCCGAGGCCACCGGGGTCGGGCTCGCACAGTGGGCGCTCGAGCGGCCCGATCTCGCGCAGGTCACCCTCGCCACCGAACCCGGATGCGGGTTCGTGCGTGACGGCGAGTTCCTCGTGCAGGAGTGGACGAGCGTCGATCCCCGCTGCGACCGCTGGCTCGACCAGGACCTCCCGGCGCGGGTCGCCGAGCTCCGGCCCGACGTCGTCATGCTGATGACCACGTCGTGGGACGTCCTCGACCGTCGGTGGACCGACGACGACGAGGTCGTGCGCACCCCGCTGGACGAGCCCTACGCGGCCCGGATGCGTACCGATCTGGCCTCCGTCACGCAGCGACTCCTCGACGCCGGTGCCGGCAGGGTCGTGTGGATCCGTCAGCCGGTGCCGAACGTGTTCTGGTGGAGCTCGGGTCAGGCCCAGGAGGACCCGGCCCGGCACGCCGTGCTCACCGGGGCCATGGAGCTGGCCGCCGCCGCCGATCCTGCCCGGGTGCGCGTGGTCGACCTGTCGGCGTGGCTCACGGCGAGCGGGTACGACACCGACCAGGACGCACGCCCCGACGGGGTGCACTGGTCGCCCGAGGCGGCCACCCGCATCGCCGGCGACTTCCTCGGCGCGGCGCTGGTGTGGGCCGCCGTGGGCAGCTGACACACGAGCGGCGGGCACCCTAGGATCGCACCATGGCGACGACGGACACCGCCGCATTGGTGCGCATCACCGGTCGTTCGCCGAAGGTCCACGTGTCGGGCGCTCCCGGCGCACCGTTCGCGGTCGACGGCGGGTCGTACATGGTACAACCGGACGGCTCGATCGACGTCACGCCGGGCACCGGTGCGGTGCACGTCACCCTCCCCGGTGCGGTGTTCGTGAAGGGGGTCGCCGACCCCGTCCCGGTGCACCGCCTCATCGAGCCAGCGGCCACACCGAGGCCGGGGCCGGACGAGGTGGACCGATGAGGATCACCGGCGTCGTCGAGGGCTTCTACGGCGCGCCGTGGTCGCACCAGCAGCGCCTCGACTGGATCGACCGGCTCCACCGCTGGGGGATGACCCACTACGTGTGGGCGGCGAAGGAGGAGCCGCGTCATCGCGACGACTGGCGGGAACCGTTCACCGACGCGGAGCTGGACGGGTTCGCCGAACTGGCAGGGCACCGCACCGGGGTCGACCTCGCCGTCGGGCTCACGCCCGGTCCCGAGGCGACCGCCGAGGACGTGATGGCCAAGCTCGGCCCCGCCGTCGACGCCGGCGCCGCGGTGGTCGTGCTGAGTTGCGACGACCTCCCCGCGCTCGACGCGGGCGGCGACCACCGCGACCTCGCCCACGCCCTCGCCGACCGGCTGGGCTGCACGGTGTGGATCGTGCCCACCCACTACTGCGGGGTCGACGACTCGCCCTACCTGCGGTCGCTGTGCAACGGCCTCGACCCGGCGATCGAGGTGATGTGGACCGGCCGTCACGTGGTGAACGCACGCATCCACGCAAGCGAGGCGGCCCGGTGGGCGGAGCTCACGGGTCGACCACCGCTCGTGTGGGACAACGCACCGGTGAACGACGGTCTGATGCGCGAGGCACTGCACCTCGGGCCGCTGACGGGCCGCGACCCGGCGCTGCGCGACGTCTGCGCGGGCGTGCTCTGGAATCCGATGGAGTTCGCGCTCGCGTCGGTCGCCACGATGGCCTCGGCCGCGGCGTGGGTGCGCGGCGACGACCCGGTCGCCGCGTGGGCCGACGAGGTCGCCGCACGCGGCTGGGCGCAGCTCGCCGCGGCGACCGCGTTCCCCGACGACGCCCACTGGCCGGGGACGAACCCCGACCGTGCCTGGTGGCGAGCGATGCACGACGGGCTGCCCGAGCGTGCCGTCGATGCCGGACTCGACGAGAGCGTGCAGCCCTGGATCGACGCCGCCCGCGAGGGAGCCGCGATCGCCCTCGCGGCGATCGCCCTCGCCGACCGCATCCACGAGCGAGGCGCCGACACGGGCGCGACGCTCCGCCAGTTCGGGCTCACGGGCCGGTGGCGGGACTGGCGTCGCAACCCGGTGCTCACCTTCGGCGCGGGGCCGCGGGTGCGGCCCGTGCTCACCCAGGACCACCGCGGCGAGTTCGTCGGTGATCCGGCGGCGTTCGTGCTCGACGACCCGATCGTCGACGACCTCGTCAGACGGGCGTTGCCGTCCTGACGGCGGCCGGGCCACCCGAACCGGTCGGGGTCTCCACCGTGCCGTCCGGGCGCCGGGCGAACCGGCGCGGCTCGCTGCCGTGCACCGGTTCGTCGCTCGTCCACGGCCATCCGCCGAACTGCGTGGCGCGGTAGTCGGCGAAGGCCTGCTCGATCCCGGCGCGGTCGTTCATCACGAACGGGCCGTACTGGGCGACGGGCTCGCCGATCGGGCGGCCCTGCAGCACGAGCACCTCGGCTCCGCCAGCGCTCGCCACCACCACGTCGGTGTCACACGCGAGGACTGCACCGTGGCCGACGGTGATCTCGTCGCCGTCGAAGCCGGCCGCCGCGCCGTCGAAGACGTAGGCCACCCGCACGGCGTCGGCGCCGCGGGCGGCGGGGATCGTCCAACTCGCACCGGGTTCGAGGCGGACGTGCCAGATCGCGACGTCGCTGTCGGGCCGCGAGGCGTACGACGACGGCGGCGGCGACGGCGGCACCAGGCCGGCCAGCCCGCCAGCGACCACCGTGATCTCCGCGAGGTGTCCGTCGGTGTCGCGCACCTCGAGGTGCGGGATCTCGTCGGCCCACAGCATCGAGAAGTGCGGGGTCGCGAACTTGTCGGCGGCGGGCAGGTTCACCCAGATCTGGAACAGCTCGAGCGTGTTCGGGCCGTCGGCGTCGAGCAGCGGGAACATCTCGCTGTGGACGATGCCGCTGCCGGCGGTGAGCCACTGGACGTCGCCCCGGCCGTAGCGGGCCGCAGCGCCGAGCGAGTCGCTGTGGTCGACGAGGCCGCGCCGGACGAACGTGACGGTCTCGAAGCCGCGGTGGGGGTGCTGCGGGAATCCCGGCACCGCGTCGCCGTGGTACATCCGCCAGCCGTCGATGCCGGCGAAGTCCTGGCCGAGGTCGCGCCCCGCCAGCGACGCGGCCGGACCGTGCACGGCGTTGCCCGCCGGGTAGTGGTCGAGGTGGTGGACGCAGAACAGGAACGGGTCCACCGTGGGCCACTGGAACCCGATCGGGAACCGCTGCAGCACGGGGGTCGACGGACCGGAGGAAGTACTTGCGTTCGCAAGGTTCATGGGGTCAGCGTAACGGTCCGCCCACCGTCGCGTCGCGCCGGCGTCGCGCCGGCGCCGTCACGGCTCCGTCACGGCTCCGTCACGGCTCCGTGTCAGCCGCGGCGCAGATCGCGCAGGATCTGCTGCGAGGCGAGCCGGCCCGGGCCGCCGGTCACGCATCCGCCGGGGTGGGTGCCCGACCCGCACTGGTAGTAGCCGTCGATCGGGGTGCGGTACTGGTTCCAGCCGGGCGCCGGACGGAAGAAGTAGAGCTGCGGCGACATGAGCTCGCCGGCGAAGATGTTGCCCTCCGACAGGCCCACGGTGCGCTCGATGTCCAGCGGGGTGACCACCTCGCGGCGCAGCACGAGCGACGAGAACCCCGGGAACAGCTCCTCCAGCCGACGCTGCACGGTGTCGCCCAGGCGGTCGCGTTCGACGTCCCAGTCGCCGCCCTTCAGGTGGTAGGGCGTGTAGTGCGTGAAGCACGACATCACGTGCTTGCCGGGCGGGGCCATGTCGGGGTCGATCGTCGACTGGATGCAGCAGTCGAGGTACGGCTTGCTCGAGTACCAGCCGTACTTGGCCTCGTCGAAGGCACGTTCGAGGTAGTCCATCGACGGGGCGATGTTGGTGAACCCGCGGAACTGGCTGCCGTCGAGGTCGCCGAACACGGGCAGCGCGTCGAGCGCGAAGTTCACCTTCGACGACGTGCCCTGGAAGCGGTACCGCTCGATGCTCTCCACGAGGTCGTCCGGCAGCTCACGCGGTTCCACCAGCTCGAGGAAGGTGCGCCGGGGGTCGAGCGCGCTGACCACGATCGGGGCGGACAGCTCGGTCCCGTCGGCGAGCGCGACACCCGTGACGCGCCCGTTCGAGGTGAGCACCTGTGACACGCCCGCCTCGAGTCGGATCTCGGCTCCGAACGCCTGGGCCGCGCGTGCCAGGACCTGGGTGAGACCGCCGTTGCCACCCTTGTGGAAGCCCCAGCTGCCGAACACCCCGTCCTGCTCGCCCATGTTGTGGAAGAGCAGGACGACGCCGGAGCCCTGCGAACGGGGGCCGACCTTGGTGCCGATGATGCCCGACGACGACAGCAGGCCCTTCAGCAGCTCGCTCTCGAAGTAGTCGTCGAGGAAGTCGGCGGCGCTGCCGCTGAGCAACCGCACCAGGTTGTGGAGCACCCGCTTCGGCAGGTCCTTGAGGTGCTTCGCGAGATCGGCGAGTGCGAGTGCGTCCTCGGGCCGGCCGCTGAACAGGTTGGGCGGGACGGTGTCGAACAGCGGCTTGACCGCCTTGACCACCTGCGTCATGTCGTGGCCGTACTGGTCGTACGCGTCCGCGTCGCGCCGCGAGTGCCGCGAGATCTCCTGGATCGTGACGTTGCGGTCCTTGCTCAGGATCAGGTGACCGCCGTCGTCGGCCGGGGCGAAGCTGTGCGGCATCAGCAGCGGGAAGTAGCCGTGCCGGACGAGGTCGAGATCGTGGATGATGTCGGGGCGCAGGAGGCTGACCGCGTACGAGAACGTCGTGAAGTGGAAGCCCGGCATCAGCTCCTCGGTGATCGCCGCGCCACCCACCAGGTGCCGGCGTTCGAGGATCAGGGTGCGCAGGCCCGACTTCGCGAGGTAGGCCCCGTTCACGAGCCCGTTGTGACCGCCACCGATGACGATCGCGTCGTACTGGCGGCTGCCCGTGCCCGCCGAGGCCGGGGTCGGTGCTGGCGTGGGGTGGCTCATGCCGGGACTCCGGTGGTGGTCGAGGAGCGGGTGGGCGGCGCCGACGAGGCCGACGGCGCAGCCGCGGACGGCGCCGATGACGCCGGCGACGGCACGTCGGTCTTGCGGGGCGGGTTGAACAGCGGCGGCTTCGCGACCTCGGCGGTCACGGTCTGGTAGCGGTGCTCGATCGTGACCTCGAGCTGCACCCGGGAGCCGACCGCCGCGAGGTGCGGGCGCACCCGCGCCATCGCGATGTGCCGCTGGAGGGCCGGCGAGTACATGAAGCTGGTCGTGTACCCGACGCGTTCGCCGGCGTCGTCGTACAGCATCATCTCCCACACCACCGGGTGCTCGTCCTTGGGCGGCACGAGCCCGGCCGCCCGGTGGCGCTCGTCCCAGTCGCGCCAGTCGACGACGAGGCCGACCATCGCCCACCGCGACGTGCCCTCGGCGAGCTCGCGACGGATCGCGTCGCGACCGATGAAGGCCCGATCGGTGGTCGCGACGTCGCGGAACATCCAGCCGAAGCCGAGCTCGGCCGGGGTGGATCGCTGCTCGTCGGTCTCCGCGAAGCGGCTCGAGTGGAAGTCGACGCCGATCAGCACCAGGCCCGCCTCGATGCGCAGCATGAGCAGCGCCGCCTGACCGACCGGGATGACGCCCTGGCCGGCGCCGGCCTCGGTGACGGCGTCGAACACGCGGCTCGCGTCGTCGGACTCCACCCACACCTCGTAGCCGAGGTCACCCGTGTAGCCGGTGCGCGACACGTGCACCGCAGCGCCGCCTATCGTGCCCTGGGTGTGGTGGAAGTACCGGAGGGTCTCCAACTCCGGCACCATGCCGCACAGGATCCGCCGAGCCCGGGGTCCCTGCACCGCGAGCGAGCCGTACTGCGCGGACACGTCCTCGATCTGCACCCGGCGCCGGCCGATGCGGTCGGCGAACCAGGCGAGATTCGGCTCCGCGGAGGTGAGGAGGTAGTGGTCACGGGAGTGGCGGAACACCACTCCGTCCTCCACCACGTGGCCGGCGTCGTCGCACCAGAGCGTGTACTGCGCCTGGCCGTCCCGGCACGAGCGCACGTCGCGAGCGAGCACACCGGCGAGGTACCCCTCGGCGTCGGGGCCGGTGATGCGGTACTTGTACAGCGGCGAGGTGTCGATGAGACCGGCGGCGTTGCGGACCGCGAAGTACTCGAACTTCTCGTCCATCTGGTACTTCACGGCGGCGAGGTGGCCGGACCAGTGCTGCCACAGACCCGTGGCGTTCCGTGGCGCGAGCCGGTCGTGGAACGGTGTGGTGCGGATCACGCGCAGCTCTCCCCTGGTCTCCCCCGGCGGTCGACGACGGCCGCACCGTACCCCCTTGTTGGACGCGTGCGCAACGGTCGCCGGGCGAGGTCGCTGTGGTCGTCGATCACCCAGCGCGCGAAGTGGCACCTGTCCGGCACGGGACGGCACCGCGCGCAGGTCGCGGTGGAATTGACCCGGTCTTGATCTTCGTGACCCCACGAGCACCCGGTGCTCCCCCGTCCGGGTCCCCTCCCGCACATTCCCGCCACCCGTGACCTGGCCCGATCGGGACACGACCTCCCCGAGTGGCAACCACTGCCGTGACGCACGGAGCGCGCGATCGGCTCGTGCGCCGATCGTCGGATTCGCCACCCACCGCAGCGATCCCGACCCGGTGGGCTTGTCCGACCCTTGCCTGGTGCGATCCGGCGCGTCCTGCGTGAATGGACGGCATGAAGCGCATCGCCCTCCGCAGCACCGCGGCCATCGTCATCATCGTCGCCGCCGCGGCCTCCACCGAGGGCGTCGTCGACGCCGGCACGGCCAAGCGGCCGAAGGTTCCGGCCGTGAGCTGCGAGCAGGACTGCCCGATCGCGTCGACGCTGGCCGGCGGGCGGGGCATCCGCTGGTGACCAGCGGTCACCGGTGAGCCACCGGTGACCGGCCGGCGGAGCCGGCATTCGATCGACCCGACCCGAGCCGATGGGAGATGGCCCGGGTCGGTTCACCACCGGACCATCTTCGGATGGGCGGCCGGGCTCGGGCGTCGAGTGCGCCCGCCTGCGGCACCGGGGATGTCCAACGACGGGCGGCGAGGAACGAGGAGCAGGTGGCCGACACAGCGATCTGCCGGACGCACGAGGAGGCGACGGCAGAACGAACGACGAACGGCGGACGGGCGACAGCTGCGGGCCGGCGCACCGTCGCGCTCGCGCTGACGCTCACGTCGCTGTCCGCCGTCGCCCTCGCGGTCCTGCACGGGACGGGCACGCTCCAGCTGGACGGTGCCGGTGTCCTGCCGGCCGGCGTGCATCCGGTGCTCGCCTGGTGGTCGATCGCCGCGCTCGCCGTGCTCGCCGAGTTCATGGCGGTCGAGGTGGAGTTCCGGGGCGAGGTCTCGTCGTTCACGTTCAGCGAGGTGCCGATGGTGCTGGGGTTGTTCCTGGCCGAACCGCTGCACCTCATCGCCGGCCGGCTGCTCGGTGAAGCGGTCTTCCTCGTGCTTCGTGAGCGGCAGCCCACCCGGAAGGTCGCGCTCAACCTGTCGGTGTTCGCCGCCGAGACGACCACGCTGCTCGCGATCTTCCACGTGCTCGACGGCACGGCGAACGTGACGAACCCCTCCGACTGGATCCGAGCGCTGGTCGCGATAACGGTCGCCGACCTGGTGGGCTTCCTCGTGGTCGCCGTGGTCATGCGGTGGCACGGCACGCCGCTGCGGCTCCGCTCGGTCATGGCGATCGGTGCCGTCACCGTCCCGGTGAACACGAGCCTCGCGCTGCTGCTCGGTGTGCTCACGGTGGACCGTCCGTGGGCGGTGTTCCTGGTGGTCGCCCTGTTCGTGTCCACACTGCTCGCTTCTCGCTCGTACACCTCGTTGCGCAAGCGTCACCAGAGCCTCACGCTGCTCTACGACTTCACCCGCATCGTGAGCCGGGCGCAGCACCCCGACGACGTGCTCGAGGCGATGCTCGCCCAGATGAACGAGATGCTGCGCGCGGAGCGCGCCGAGATCTGGCTCGATGACGGCGCCCACGAACTGGGAGACCTGCCGCACCGTCGGTTGAAGCGACTGGTGGTCGACGAGCGTGGCCAGCGCACCGAGTCGGAGCTCGACGTCGACGTGCAGCAGGTGTCCGACTTCTTCACCACCCACCGTGGCACGGTGATCGTCGACGGCGGCGGTGTGGGGCGCGCATCGGCCCGACGCCGGGCCACCCACCCCTCGCTGCGACGGAGCGCGATCGAACGGTCGCGGGTGCTCGGGTCCGAGGACGTGCTCCGGGAGTTGCGCGCCACCGACGCGATCGTTGCGCCGATCAGTGATTCGGGTCGGGTCATCGGTCTGGTCGCGGTCGTCGACCGAATCGGCGAACTGGTGCGCTTCGACGAGGTCGACCGGCAGGTGTTCGACACGCTCGCCCACCACGCGAGCGTGGCGTTGGAGAACGGTCGCCTGATCGACCGACTGCACCAGGAGGCCCGACGTCGAGAGCACGAGGCGCGCCACGACGCGCTCACCGGTCTTCCCAACCGGGTGTTGTTCGGCGAGCAGCTCCGCGCTCGACTCGATGCCGCGGTCGCCGGCGGAGCTCCGGTTGCCGTGGGGCTGATGGACCTCGACGGATTCAAGGCGGTCAACGACACCCTCGGTCACCACACGGGCGACATGGTGCTGGCGGAGACCGCCCGACGCCTCTCGCACGCCGTGTCCCTCGTCGCCCCCTCGGCGCTCGTCGCGCGACTCGGCGGCGACGAGTTCGCCCTGCTCGTCGTCGGCGACGACACCGGACGCGACGCCCTGCACGCCCTCGCACTCCGGGTGTGCAGCGAACTCGCGCGCCCGCTGCGCGCCGAGGGCGTGGCGGTCGACGTCCGAGCGAGCGTCGGGTTCGCGATCCGCACGGCGTCGCTGTCGTCGTCGTCATCGCTGCTGCAGGCGGCCGACCTGGCCATGTACGCGGCGAAAGCGGCCGGGGGCTCGGGCGTCGCCTTCCACGAACCGAGCCAGCAGCGCGACGAACAGCGCCGCCAGCGGCTGGCGACGGAGCTCGCCGCGGCGTTCGGCACCGACCAACTCACCATCGTGTACCAGCCCACGGGCCGGCTCCGCGACGGCGAGGTGACGGGGTTCGAGGCGCTGCTCCGCTGGCGACACCCCGAGTTCGGCCAGGTGCTGCCCGAGGAGTTCATCCCGATCGCCGAGCGGTCCGGCCAGTTGCACGACCTGACGATGTGGGTGCTCGCCGGTGCTGCGTGCCAGGCGGCCGAGTGGTGGCGGGACGGTCACCGATGGAGCGTGGCCGTGAACGTGTCGATGCGGAGCCTGCTCCATCCGAGGCTCGTGGTGACGGTGGCCAGGGCGGTGCTCGAGGCGGGGTGTGATCCGGCGGCCGTGACGCTCGAGATCACCGAGGCCGACGCGATGCGCGACGACGAGCGGGTCGTCGAGGTGATGCGCGACCTCGCGGCGCTCGGGGTGGGCCTGTCGGTCGACGACTTCGGGACGGGCTACTCGTCGCTCGCCCTGCTCCAGCGCCTCCCGGTGCACGAGGTGAAGGTCGACCAGCGAGTGGTGCGATCGATGGTGGGCGACGCCGGCGCCGACGCGATCGTTCGCTCGATCGTCGACCTCGCGGCGCACCTCGGGCTCGAGGTCGTCGCCGAGGGCGTGGAGGACCAGGCCACCTGGGATCGGTTGCGACGACTGGGCTGCAGCCGGGCGCAGGGCTACCACCTCGCCCGGCCGATGTCGGCCTCGGACGTTCACCCGTGGATCGCGTCGCGGACCGATCGGTCCGCGCCGGCCCACGCCACCTCGGATCGATCGGCCCAGATCGTGCCGGCCCGGGCGGGTGCCGGCCACGACCGCTGATCCTGACGCTCCGAGGTCGGCGGAGGAGGTGTCATCGGGCGTTCACACCGCGGCGGCGACGGCCTCGGTAGGGTCCTCGTGATGGCAGCCGATCCGTCCGCAGCCCCGTCCGCACGCCCGTCGCCGCGCTCCGTTCCCGTCGTCGACCTCGCCGGCTGGCGCAGCGGTGATCCGGATCGGCGCGCCGCCGTCGCCCGCGAGATCGACTCGGCGTGCTCGGCCGTCGGGTTCGTGCAGATCGTCGGACACGGCATCGCCCAGCACGTGATCGACGGTCTCGCCGCCGCGATCGACCTCTTCTTCTCCCAGCCGCTCGACGTGAAGCGTCGGAGCCTGCCCCCGCGCCCGTCGGTGAACCGCGGCTACACCGAACCGGGATCGGAACGCCTCAGCTACAGCCTCGGCGTCGACTCGCCGGCCGACCTGTTCGAGGCGTTCAACATCGGCGCGAACGTCGACGACCACCCGGATCTCGACCTCGACGCCGAGATCTACGCCCGCAACATCTGGCCGGACGACCTCTCCGCGTTCCGCGAGGGCGTCAGCACCTGGTTCGCCCACGCCCGCGGCGTCGCCCACACGATGACCGACGTGTTCGCCGCCGCCCTCGGGCTGCCCGACGGCTGGTTCCGGTCGTTCACCGACCACTCGATCGACGTGCTCCGCCTGAACCACTACCCGCTCCCCGCTGCCCGACCGGACGGACCGGGAACCGGATGGGTGGAGCCGCCTCTCGCCCCCGGGCAACTGGGCATGGGTGCACACACCGACTACGGCATCGTCGCGGTGCTGTGGGCCGACC
>Ga0315901_10004263_pt1 | contig 17900 bp, 9 predicted proteins | sample LakEriMetagenome_10_FD_203761 | JGI IMG/M metagenome (GOLD analysis project Ga0315901, IMG submission 203761) | Freshwater fungal communities from buoy surface, Lake Erie, Ohio, United States - Buoy 2 MA116 | ecosystem: Environmental > Aquatic > Freshwater > Lake | place: USA: Lake Erie, Ohio...
GGGATGTCTTGGGTGTTGTCGAAAATAGGAACCCAGACACTCGCTTGGTGGGTGGTAATCCCCTCGAGACCTTTGAGCATTTCAAAGTCGCTGATGCGGATTCCACCGATCGCCGAGAAGTGCTCCGAGAGCAGAGTGCACCAGACGCTGTGTGTATGAAGGATCGCTCCGGCACCTCGGCGAGCAGCAAGGCAGTGGAGCAAAGTCTCTGCACTGCTCTTGGGTTGGTTCTCGAATGCCGGGTTTCCGTGGGCATCACAAACCACAAAATCGTTGGGCCCCAAATGCCCTTTGTCTTTACCGCTGGCTGTGACCAGAAGTTTCAGGGGTTCACGTTCGATGACCGCAGAGTAATTGCTCGAAGTGCCCAGCGACCAGCCGCGGTTCCAGAATTGGTGACCGGTAGCCCTGAGCCCATCGATGGTCGACTCGTAGGCTTGCAATTGCGGCTTGATCGTTTCGGAGTGGCTCATAGCTTGGATGAATAGAAGGTTGGACGAATGGAGGGGTTTTCAATACCAAGGTTACCATGAGGCCGCAAAACCTTCCAGCCGACCGTTCAAGTAAGGATCTCATCGACGAGCCTACCGTGCACATCGGTGAGCCGAAAGTCTCGGCCTTGGAACCGATAGGTCAATCGTTGATGATCGATTCCAAGCAAATGGAGCAGGGTTGCGTGTAGGTCATGGACATGGACGAGCCCCTCGGTCACTCCGAAGCCGAGTTCATCGGTCGCTCCGTGGATCTTGCCAGCCTGAATGCCTCCGCCAGCGATCCACATGGTGAATGAATCGACATGGTGGTCTCTGCCGGTGGTCTCTCGGGGTTCGCCCATCGGCGTTCGACCGAATTCACCTCCCCAGATCACCAGCGTCTCTTGCAGCAATCCTCGCCGTTCCAAATCGAGGATCAGGGCCGTGGAAGCTCGATCGACCTCCAAACAGACCTTATCGAGCGCGTCGTCTAGATCGGCGTTTTTGCCCCCGTGGTGATCCCAGTCGGTATGGTACAACTGCACGAAACGAACCCCGCGTTCGACGAGTCGTCGGGCGAGCAAACAGTTGTTGGCAAAAGAGCTTTTTCCTGGCTCTGCTCCGTAGAGCTCGAGCGTCTCGGCCGTCTCCTGATCGACCCGCATCAATTCGGGTGCCGATGTCTGCATGCGAAAGGCGGTTTCGTAAGCGGCGATGCGGGTCTGTATCTCCGGATCGGAAACCTCTGCATACCGCAATCGGTTCATGTCGTTGGTCGCTTCGATGAATCCTTGCTGCAAGCTCCCTGAGACCCCTTTGGGATTCTCCAGATGCAGGATGGGACTGCCCTGGCTCCGCAGCGGTACTCCCTGGAATTTCGAGGGTAAAAAGCCAGCCGACCAAAGGGTATTGCCAGCTCGTGGACCGCGTGGACCGGATTGCAAAACGACGAACCCGGGCAAGCTTTCCGACTGGCTACCGAGCCCATAGGTCACCCAGGAGCCGATGCTCGGCCGCCCTGGAGCTTGGAATCCGGTGTTCATAAAAAGCTTCGCAGGACCATGATTGAACACATCGGTCTTCATACCTCGAAGCCAACAAACCTTGTCGACGATCTTCTGGTGATGGGGCAACAGGGAGCTCAGTTCCATGCCGCACTGTCCGTATCGCTCGAACTTGCGATTGCTCCCGAGGAGCTTTGCGTCGGCAGGCAGGAACGCAAAGCGGCGGCCGTTGGTCAGGCTCTCTGGGGGCAATTTGCCATGGAATTCCCTGAGCACAGGCTTGTCCTCGAAGAGTTCGAGTTGGCTTGGGCCACCGGCCATGAACAAATAAATGACGTTCTTGATTCTCGGAGGAACGTGGAAATCCGGGAGCATTCCGAGCGGTTTTGGCGTGTCCTGAGCCATCATCGACTCAAGGGCGATTGCCCCAAGGCCGACACCTGCGGCGCTGAGAATTGCGCGGCGATTGTGCTGCATGACGCATTGGGCGGTTCGATCGATGCTCGATTTGATGCGCATGTTGTCCATGGTTTTTTGGATTCCTCGTTTGGTTTCCACACTAATCGCGATTCACGAACTCATCGGTATTCAATAGCACGCGTGCGACTTGGGCATAAGCCGCATCGTCGGGATCGGCTGCTTGGGTGCCTAGGGTACTGCGAATTTCCGATGGGTTCTGGCGATAGTACTCTTGGGCTGACCGGTAAAACTCATTCAAGCGTTCAAGCTCCTCTCGGCTCGGATCGCGGCACCAAGCCAGCAGGACCATACGATGGATCCGTTGCTCGACCGAAAGTGGGTCGGACTCGCGTTTGGCCCTTTGCACCAAGAGCTCGGCCAGTTCCCAAAAGACCGGATCGTTGGCCAACGTGAGGGCTTGAAGGGGCGTGTTGGTCCGACTGCGGCGGGTGCATACGGTACTGAAGTCGGGGCTGTCGAAGGTTGTAAACAAGGGATAGGGTGCACTTCGAAAGAACTCGGTGTACATCGTTTTTCGGTATCGATTTGCCCCCGTGTCCTCTTTCCAGGTCTTGGTCGTCTGGGTGAAGTTGTACACGCCGGCTGGTTGGGGTGGATGGACGCTAGGTCCTCCGACTCTCAGGCAAATCGCACCGCTTGCGGAAAGGGCTCGGTCGCGGAGGATCTCTGCATCGAGCCGAATCCGAGATTGCCTTGCGAGCATCCGATTGGCCGGATCGATTTGAGAAAGCTCCTCGCGCCAATCGCTCGATTGTTGGTAGGTTTCCGACGAGACGATTCGATAAATCAGGTGCTTGAGCGACCAACCCGAATCGACCCAGTCACTGGCGAGCCAATCGAGCAACTCCGGATGGCTTGGCATGGCCCCTTGCAATCCAAAATCGTTCTCGGTTTCGACCAATCCGGTCCCGAATAGCTTCATCCAAACGCGGTTGGTCATGACGCGGGCCGTGAGTGGATTTTGCGAGGAGACAATCCAGCGGGCCAAGTCGAGTCGGTTGTGCATCGGGAGCTCTTGCCCGTCGCGAAACACCGAGGGGATCGACGGCTCCAGAGGGCCGTTGTCTTTGTCGGGACTGAGAAAATCGCCTCGCAGCAATCGATAGGTCGAGGGTGGCTCGGGCTGATCTTTAGAAATCATCTGGGCGAAGAGTTTTCCCTGATTGGGCAATCGACTGCCGTACTGAGCGATCTGGGCTTTGAGTGCCTCGATATCCTCGGCAGGAACGTTGGGTAGTTGGGGAATAGGGCTTGTGCTGATATCCAATGCGAAGCGGCCGACCAAGTAACCTTGATTGATCTCGTGCATGAGCAGAACTTCGATGGGAGTGCCCCCTGGCTCGATGGGTTTCGCAAGAGCGAAGACGGCCCAGTGGGGAGCATTCATCTTCAAGTCTGGATTGGCTTTGACTTGAGCTGCATCGGTATTGATTGCCCAACCTGTCTTTGGGTCGCCATCGATGGCACCGGCCACTTGGAATTTCGGTTGCGAATGGTCAGCCCAAGCTTGGGAGAAGGCTTGGCGGGTCGTACCGCTAAAGAGTTGGAAATCCGAGAGGACGAAGTTCCCATTACTGGCCGTCCCCGGACCGCGTTGCGGCAGGGAGTCATCGGGCAGCGTGCGCAGTCGGATAGCGGTGATCGGCTCGGAGCTTTCGGTCGCCTTGGGGTGGATGAATTCGACTTTCAACACCGAGTTTCCTCGGAGTTTATCAGGGACCAAGACCGAGCCGTCACCGAGGAACTCCAAGGGTAGGAATTCGGGGCCATCGGAGCCTACGGCATGCAGCAAAGAGACCTGTTTCCATTGCAACTCTGGTATCTGGGCTTCGGCAAGCTTCTTCTGCTGAGCCTCCAGGGAAGTGAGTTTCTCGCGAAGTTTCTTCAACTGCGACAAATCCTCGAAAACCGAATTGGGCAAGCCGAAGACTTCGCCTTCGAGAACCTCAAGGGTCGGGCCTGTGGCGTTGTTATCGGCGCATGCGTTGAAGAATGCGTAGAGCCGATAGTAGTCGTCGATACTGATCGGATCGTATTTGTGGGTGTGGCACTGAGCGCAGCCAAGGGTCAAACCCAACCATACCGAGCCGGTCGTATTGACCCGATCAAGGATCGCCTCGTGGCGGTACTGATCGGCTTTAACGCCTCCCTCTTCGTTGATCATGGTGTTGCGGTGGAAAGCGCTTGCGATGCGCTGATTCTTGCTCGCGGACAAGTCACCCGAAGGATCGAGCAGGTCGCCTGCGAGTTGCTCGATGGTGAATTGATCGAAGGGCATATCGGAATTGATTGCGGCGATCACCCAATCGCGGTAGGGCCACATGACACGCGCACCGTCGATGGAAAATCCATTGGAATCCGCATAGCGAGCTTGATCGAGCCAGAACCGCCCCCAGCGTTCGCCGAACTGAGGGCTCGCCAGGAGGTTTTCGATCAATCGATCGATCGGATTTAAAGAGCGATCCTCACAGACGGCTTGGACCTCCTCGGGGCTCGGGAGGGTACCGACAAGATCCAGGTAGAGACGCCGCACGAGCGTCGGGGTCGAGGCGCGCGGGGAACGGCTCAGGCTCTGCTGGTCCAGTGCTCTTTGCACCCACCGATCGATCGCGTTGGATTCGATATTGGCTACTTCATTGGCTTTCGGAATCGCGAGCGAAGGACGCTCAAGCTTTGAAAACGCCCAATGCTTTTCATAGCGTGCTCCTTGGGCGATCCAACGTCGCAAGACCTCCTTTTGAGGATCTGTAAGGGGTTTATTGAAGGATGCTGGGGGCATGAGCAAGTCGGGATCCTCGTTATGGATCCTACGAACCATTTCGCTCTGGTCGGGACTGCCCGGGACGATCGCACGGCCAATCCCCCCGGAATCAGTACCCCCGGAATCAGTACCCCCAGACGCTGAGTCGGCCGATTCCAGATCGAGTCGTAGATCGGCTTGACGCCCTTGATCATCGAACCCGTGGCATGCAAAGCAGTGGTTGGCCAGGATTGGCCGAACCTCATTTTGAAAATCCACCGGTTGTTGAACATCGCCCGTTTCTTGAAAATCCCGTGGGATTTGAGCAAAAAGAACTGTGGTCTGTAAAAGCGCGATCCAGAGCAGTACCATCCGAGAACCCTCCGCACAGCAAAGGCCGACGCCCCTGCGATCCCTTGGCAGCAGAAGGCCACGGAGGATTCCCCACGGGAGTTTGGCATTGCTTGGCGAACGTTGGCCAGAGGTCTTGCAATTCATACAACTCTACTGACAATCTTGGCGAAATCTTCAACTAACTCAATTATTGTACCCCAAGCTTCTGTGTTTGCCCCTGCGAACCGACAAAGGAATTGATCATGAACACCACTTTTTGGGAAGCTCTTGGAAATCTTAGCACCATCGGACAATTCCTGTTTTTTTTCGCCTTGTTTATCGCCTTTGCGTTCGAATTTATCAACGGATTCCACGACACGGCCAACGCCGTTACGACGGTCATCTACACCAAAACACTCAAACCGACTCCTGCGGTTTTCTTTTCGGGCTTTATGAATTTTTTGGGGGTTCTCATCGGAGGGACCACCGTCGCTTTTAGCATCGTCAATTTGCTTCCGGTAGGACTCCTGATCGAGGGGAGCAGTTCGCGGGCGATCGTCATGGTCATCGCACTGCTTCTCGCAGGCGTGATATGGAACTTGGGTACTTGGTGGATGGGGCTTCCTGTTTCGAGTTCCCACACACTCATAGGCTCGATACTTGGCGTGGGGCTTGCCAATAGCTTGATGACCGAGGGGAACCTATCGGGAGTCAACTGGAACAAGGCGATGGATGTGGGTAAGGCCCTTTTGCTTTCCCCTATGATCGGCTTTTTCGCAGCGGCCATGCTGCTCTTGGCGATGAAAGTCGTCTTGAAGAACCCCAATCTGTATCATCCACCTGGAGAGGGGGATAATCCACCGTCTTGGATCCGAGCCGTTCTGATTGCAACCTGCGGCGGGGTAAGCATGGCGCACGGGTCGAACGATGGTCAAAAAGGGATGGGGTTGATCCTGCTGGCACTCATCGGTTTCTTGCCTGCCTATTATGCGATGGACTTGCGCCACCCTGGACTTGCCGTCGAAGTCCACGATGCGGCCGTCGCGATGAAAGGCTCGCTTGCACAAAGCGGCGGCGAGCATTCCAAGCTCATCGATCAACTCGACGAAATCGAATCGAGCCTTGCGGGCAAGTCCTCCCTGAAGGACGTCCCGTCAGACGAGCGATGGCAGGTGCGTCAGTCGATTTATCGGTTCGGCAAAGAGGTCGATCAAGCGAAGCTTTCTCCGGAATTGACCAAGGAGCTCACTCCGCACCGCAAGGTGCTCAAGCACTCGATCGAGTATGTCCCGTTCTGGGTGGTTCTCGGGGTTGCCCTCGCCTTGGGAATCGGAACGACGATCGGCTACAAACGGATTGTCGTGACGATCGCAGAGAAGATCGGCAAAACGCACCTGACCTATGCCCAAGGAGCCGCCGCCGAGACGGTCGCTGCGATCACCATCGGGCTTGCCGATATCTTCCATGCACCGGTCAGTACCACCCAAGTCCTCTCCTCGGGGATCGCAGGCACCATGTGGGCAAACAAGTCCGGGGTGCAGCTAGGTACGATTCGCAAGATCCTCATCGCCTGGGTTCTGACCCTCCCGATGGCGATCTTGCTCGGAGGTATCCTCTTTTTCCTCGGAGTTTGGATTTCCGGCGAGTGAGTGCTCGGTCTGGGGCGATTTCCAACAGGAAGATCGAATTGGACTTATAATTACCCTCGCTGTGACCTAGACTCACAAGTGGTTTTAATTGCAACGGCTAACCCATACGATGGGTCCATCGAGGTATTTGTGTCCAGCACGTTTTCTGATCTCCCCATCATTCCGGAGATCCAATCGGCCCTGAAGGCCCTTGAGTATCTGACCCCCACACCGATCCAGGCAGGGGCGATCCCTCCCCTTTTGGAGGGTAAAGACCTCTTGGGTTGCGCTCAGACCGGCACGGGAAAAACGGCGGCTTTTGCCATTCCGATTCTTCAACAGATCCACAAACTAGGGCAGTACGCGACTCCTTATCAGCCCCTAGGCCTGATTCTTGCCCCCACGCGCGAACTCGTGGTCCAGATTTCAGAGAACATCAGCGCCATCGGCCGATTCACCAAGGTCCGCCATACGACGATCTTCGGCGGTGTTGGGCAGCGGCCGCAGGTCGCGGCGTTGGTCAAAGGGATCCACATCATCGTCGCGACCCCAGGTCGCCTCCTGGACTTGATCCATCAGGATTACTGCGATCTGAGCAAGCTTCGTTTTTTCGTACTGGACGAAGCCGATCGCATGCTCGACATGGGATTCATGCCCGATGTCCAAAGGATCGTCAAGCAACTCCCTAGGAATCGCCAATCGGTTTTCCTGTCGGCGACCATGCCTTCGGAGATCCAAAAAATTACAACCACCTTGCTGCACAACCCAGTAAGTGTCATGGTTACACCGCCGTCTCGAACGGCCGATCGGGTCAAGCAATCGGTCATGTTTGTCGATCGGGGCAACAAGCGTCGGGTTTTGGATCGATTGCTATCGGACAAAACCAGGACCCGCGTGTTGGTGTTTATGCGCACCAAGCATGGGGCCGATCGGCTCTTTAAATCCCTGATCGATGCAGGGGAATCCGCCGAGGGAATCCACGGGGGCCGATCTCAAAACGCTCGGCAACGCGTTCTCAACGGGTTTCGCGATGGCAAAATCAGAGTGCTCATCGCAACGGACATTGCAGCCCGGGGAATCGATATCGATGAGATCAGCCATGTGATCAATTTCGACGTGCCGGTCGAAGCCGAAGCCTACGTCCATCGGATCGGTCGCACGGCCCGCGCCGGTGCCAGCGGTGAGAGCATCACACTCTGCTCTGGAGATGAGCTAAAGTACCTGCGAGAAATCGAAAAGGTTATCAAGATGCCGATACCGGTCGATCAGGACCATCCGCATCATTCCCCCAACGATCAAGACCCCGAACTCAATGGGCCGAGCGTTTTTCGGAGAACCAAGAAAACCCGCGGTGAGGCTCGCGGTGCGGCACGGAGCGAGACGAGCAGTGAACCTCGCGCCGCAGGGGCTTCGACAAAACGCCGCCGAAGCATCAGCGGCAAGGTCAAGAAGATCAAACCTCGCGAGGGATCCAATCCGCCTAAGTCTTTCGGAAAACGTTCGAGTCCCAAAACCAAACGCCGCTGATTGGCTCGTATCGAAACGAACCAACGCCCGCCTGTAGCGGGGGCATGGTCTATGGACGTCATTGACATGGTTGACGTCATTGACAGCGGACATTGTTGACTTTATTGACGCATCCGATGGCGGTCTAACGGCTATTTTTTGACGGTGATGTAGAACGGTTCGCTGCTGAAGGTGTGTTTCATTACGAAATTGATCGAAACATGCACTGTGATCGGAACCAAATGACGCTCCACCGCTGCAGCGTCCGGGTTGGCCTTGAACGTGATATGCCCGGCCGCCTCACCGGCGGTTAACAAGGTTTTGCTTGCCCCAATGTCGACGACCACTCCAGGTGGCAACGGATTGCCATAAGGCTGCTCGAGATGCTGAAGCATCGCGTCGAGCGTTACGTTCCCCTTGTAATCGGGAGCTCGCTCGATCTGTATGTCGATACGCTGAGAACCCCCAGGCTGAAGCTCGATCTCTGTAGCGCTGAGTTTGATGCTCCGAATGTCCATCGGCTTGCCTACCGATACCGTGTGGTGGTCGACCGGATAATGCCCCCGTCCTCCCCCTGGCATGTAGACCTCCTGGAGATGCGATGCGGTCGATTGCAAAGCGATCTTCTGACCGTCCCCTTCTGCATGCTCGGCTGTGCCTGTGATCTTGATGTTCGACATTCCCACCGGTGCATCGGCGGCAGCCGTCAGCCAGATCGCTCCATCTGGCCTGCCTGCAAGGATCCGACCGCACTGGGCTCGAACTCCCGGAGGTAGGCCTTCAACAGCTAGCTGTATCTCGCCTGCAAAACCGTTTCGAGGATGCGCTTTGACGTAAATCACACTGGCGCTGCCCGTGGCTAACGGTGTCTTGTCGGTGTCGGCTTCTAGGAGAAAGTAAGGTTTGGCTTGCTTGACCTGAACCGCGTACGGATAACTCGGTCCCCCTCTTCCATGCAGGTCGCGAATCTCGAGCGTAAAGACACCGTCGGCCGGTGCAGTCCAATTCTCTAGTGTCGCATCCGAGGATAATACGCGATCAAAGGTTGAATCGTCGGCTTCGCTCAAGGCGTTCCCCTCGGAGTTGAGGATCCGAAGCTTGGCATCGAGTTCTGATCCTAGCCGTCTAGCGAAAACCTCAAAGCTCAATCGCTGCTGGGCCTTGGCCTCAAATCGATAGCGATCGACTTGCTCAGGAGTGTCGATGCTGCCACACACGACACTCGGGATAGCAAACTGGAGCGGTATCGCCTCAGCCGCATCAGACGCATCCGTCGCCTGGGCGGTTCGTGCACCGCTGGGCTTGCTCACAATCGGATCGGCCGACGCGAGAACCTGCAGTGCATTCAACGGTGTCGATCCGACTACCGGAGCAAAGTGTTCGATTCGAGTGGTAGCCGATGCGGCCGGAGTGATTGCTGAGACGGCATCGGATCCTAGACCTAAACCTACGACTTGGACCGAGCCGGCAACAGCTTGGGCGACCGCCAGGGGTTTGGCGACCAAACCAAAGGGCCTTGCGGAACATTCGACAGCGTATGTCCAATCGGCATTGCCTTGGTAGCGAACATCGCGGACTTCGAGCAGATACTCGCCGGCGGCATCGATGTTGACATGCATCAGTGGATCGCCTGCAAACGAATTGTCGCTCGACGCGATTGTCGATCCTGCGACCGATCGGAGTGTGATCATCGGGTCGACGCGAGTCTGCATGTCATGCAAACGATTTTGAAGTCGTTGACTGGTCATGTGAAAGGTCCACGCGCTGGGCTGATCGATGCGAATCCTGTAGAAATCGAGGTCTTCTCCCTTCTCGATTGTCCCGCAAATCGTCGCAGGCAACTGGACGCTCTGAGCTTTCTCTGCCGTATCGTTTTCCAGGACCTCATTTACCAGTAGTTCGCGAGCGATGACCAGTTGCCCGACGGTGCTGACTCCGTGCGGAGTCCAGAGGCGAAAGTCTCGGATTCCCGGCATGGCGTCCGGATCGCACGTGATCTTGAGCTTGCACTTGGAATTCGCGACATCGTTGCGGTCTTTGTCCTCGGGCTTCTCGGTCTCCAAAGGGACGATCTGGCCCCGAACACCTGATCCGGAAATGATCACGCCGTTTCCACCAGCTAGGTTGTATCGCGCCGATAGCTCATGCTCGCTGGTCTGTCCGACGATCGCTGCGGTGGGCTTGAGGCTCATGAGCATCGGATAGGAATTGTTGGTTTGCGCCCAAGAATTTTGAAAAAGGCACATGGCCATAAGCGATGCGAAGAAAGTCGATGGACGCTTGGCGGAACTCGTGAGCTGGATCATCGTATGAAAAGGAATTGCTTGGAGTTCATCAAAGCCCAGAGCAGATCCTGGTAGCCTTCTGCCGGGCTGGGACTCGACGTGACGAAACTTCTGGCCTCGGCGAGCTCTTGAGTGTTGGGACCGCGACAAAGGGTTGCCAGGTAGAGCTCTTCGACGCACACATCGGTTGGCTTGCCCGATGCCACCAAGGCCGCGACACGACCTTGTCCGTCAGCAATCTTGCTCGATAGGATGTCGCCGTTGAGGGTGTGCAAGGCTTGGGCGAGGTTCTCATCGGCCGTGCGTTCGCACTCGCAGACGCTTGCCCGTTTGGTTTTACCAAAGGTGACCAGGAACGCATTGGTGTTGTTGGTTGCCGCGTCGGGTAGTTCGACCGCTCGTTTGCCCAACGGCATATTCGCATGCTTGGTCCGTACCATGGTCGCATCATCGATGCTATCGAGCAGGGGTTCGGCAGCGATCCGTTTGACCCGGTAGTGGCTGTAGAACCTTGTGTCGTCGGCGTTGAATTCATTGGGCTGGGAATCGAGTTGGTAGAGTCGTGAGCGCATGATGGATCGCATCAGGTGCCGAACGTCGAATCCACTCTGCTGAAACTCGCTGACAAGATGGTCCATGAGCTGAGGGTTCGAGGGTGGATTGGTCGAGCGCATGTCATCGATGGGTTCGACCAATCCTCGACCCAGCAGGTAGGCGGTGTAGCGGTTGACGATGTTGCGAGCAAAGGCGGCGTTTTCTTTGCGAGTGAGCCATTGGGCCAGAGCGATGCGACGATCGCTGGCGTGTTCCAAGGGATTGTCTTGGAGCGGGGTGGGTTTCATGACCGCACCTGTTTTGGGGTGGGAGACTTCTCCCCCGGAATTTACGACGACGACCGTTTCACCGCCAAAGATCCCAAACTCGGCGCTGTTTTTGCTCGCCACACGTGCAAAGAAGGCCGCGAACCCATAGTAGTCGTCTTGGCTATAGCGTTCGTAAGGATGATGGTGGCACTTTGCACACTGCAATCGAGTCCCTAGGAACAGCTGAGCGGTCGATTCGGCCAGATCCGTTGGGTTGTTGGCGATGCGGTAGTAATTGGCTGGCCCATTCGAGAAGATCGAGCCTTTAGCGGTGATCAGCTCGCTGACAAATTTGCCCATCGGTTTGTTGGTGCGGAACGATTCACGCATCCAATTGTGCAGTGCCCACATTCCGCTTTCGCCTAGCACAGCAGAATTGTTGCGAATCAAATCCGACCACTTCAAACTCCAATAAGCCGCATACTGATCGTTGAAAGTATTGAGATTGGCATCGCCAGAGAGTCCCAGCAGCCGATCGATCAGGAGCTCGCGTTTTCGCGGATCGGTCGAGGCAAGAAAGGCTCGCGTTTCGTCGAGACTGGGCAGGGCTCCGAGAGCATCGAGGAAGGCGCGCCGCAGAAAGGTTGCATCGTCGCAAAGGCCAGAGGGTGCGAGCCTGAGCTCCTGGAACTTGGACTTGGCGATCTCATCGATCGGCTGGAATGAAACCCAGCTCTCGAGATTGACCGAGTCGGCAAATGGGACGACAAAGGTAGCGATCTCGGCCCGATCTCCAAAGCGTGCCATGACCGCTCCTTGACCCTTACCAACGGTTTGCGCCAGACCCGAGCTCGATACCTTCACGACCCCTTCGTCCATGGCATCGAAGCGCGTCCAAGCGGTCACATCCCGCTGTTGGCCATCCTCATAGGTGGCAAGCGTCCGGAGTTGTTGCATTTGGGCGACACTCGAGATTCGCTTGGCCGGATAGACTTCTAATCGAGTGATCTTTTCGGGACTGGGGTTGGGCTTGGGAGCTCCCGTTGCGATCCAACGGGCCATGACGCGATAGTCGTTCGAGTCGACCGCAAATCGTACTCCTCCACCGTGAGGAACCACTCCGGTGGCTTTCTTGAGCATCAAGCTCTCATCGGGATTGCTGGTGTTGATCCGACGGCTCCGAGCGCCGAGAGCTAAGCTTTGGTAATCGAGAACAGGATCAAAGGCCATGACGCTCAAGACCAAGCCTCCTTTGCCATACTGGCTGGCATGGCATGAGCCTGCATTGCAACCGGATCGAGTGATCAGGGGCAGCAGGTCGCGATGGAAGTCGACTTGCGGAGCATCGACCAGACCAGCGACTTCGACCGGAATCTCGATTGTTCTTCCTTCGACCGTTGCGCTGACCTTTCCTGAACCGTTGCTCACTGCGGTCAAGCAACCCGAGGGGGAAACGGTGACGATCTCAGGGGTCAGAGATTGGAAGACCGATTGCGAGGTAAAGTCACTGGAAAGCTCGCTCGCAGTAGATGGATTGCCAGTCGAAGAGGGATCGATCTGTTGAATCAGCAATTGCGCTTGGGCAAAGTTCCCACGCAGGGTTACTTGGGCCGGTTGGGCGACTAAGTTGCGGTCGGATTGCGCCTGGAGCGAACCGAGGTTCATCGCCGTAGCAACGATGATCCCTAGGACACAGATCACAGGGTGTATCAATGGATAAGTTCGGTACACGGCTTAGCCTCCCAAGGCGATTAGACCCACTCGCGAACCGGTTCGCCTTCGAGCAGTCGAATGGGTCGACCATCGCTGGTCGTGACGGTCAGATCCAATGGCAGCCCGAGTTTGTGGTACATCGTCGCGACAATGTTTTCGGTGAAGTACTCATTGGATTTTGGTTGCCCTCCATCCGCATCGGTTTCACCGATGATGCTGCCGCCAGGTATTCCAGCACCCGCCATGATCGCAAAGCCGGAGCTTGCCCAGTGATCGCGTCCGATCGCAGGATTGATCTTCGGGGTGCGACCGAAGTCGGTCATCCAGACGACAAGGGTCGAATCCAGGAGGCCTTGTTGCTCCAGATCGATCAGCAGAGCCGGGAGGGCTTGGTCGACCTGAGGCATGCGATGTTGTTTCAGGCCGTTAAAGCAGTCTTGATGGTGATCCCAACCCGGATCGCTGACGGTGACGAATCGCACACCGGATTGGATCAGACGGCGGGCAAGCAGGAGGCGCTGGCCAAAGGAGCTGCGCCCATAGTCGTTTCGGAGAGCCTCCGGTTCGCTGGCGATGTCAAAGGCCTGTTTAGTCTCCGGCGCGGTGATCATCTTGAAGGCGGTTTTGTAATGTTCATCGAGGGCATCGAACGCCGCAGGCTGTTTATCAGCAGTTCGCTGCATACGATCGATCTTGTCGAGCAAATCGCGTCTTCGATCGATGCGGGTCAACTCCATGTTCAGTGGCGGGGTGATATCGCGGACCGAGAAACGATCGACATTGGCTTCGGCATGGATCTCAAAAGCCGCGTGTTCCAAACCAAGAACGCCAGGCAAGCCCCCTTGGAACGATCGATCGACATGGGCTCCCAATTGGACAAACGGTGGCAATGCCGATTTGAATCCGAGTTGTTGCGAGACGACCGAGCCGACGCAAGGATAAATCAGCGACGGATTGATATTGCGACCCGACATGCACCAGTGGTCGGCAACTCCGTGTCCAGCGTTTTTGGGATTCCAGCTCCGAAGCAAGGAGAAACGATTGATCTCTTTAGCCATGCGCGGGCACAGTTCGGTAAAGTGCACGCCCGGGATCGCCGTTTCGATGACGCTCAAGGGCCCCCGAACGCCGTCGGAGGCCAAGGGTTTCGGGTCAAACGTGTCGTGGTGGCTCGTGCCACCTTGGGTCCATATAAAGATGCAGTTGACGTTCGAGCGGGCATCACCGCCGTTGGCATGCAATCGGGTGGGGGCCAGGAACGCTGGGATCGTTAATCCTGCGGCTACCGAGGAAGCGGCCGACCCGAGCCAGTCGCGGCGTGTGTGGGTCCGATTTGGATAGGAAAGAGCCATCGAGTCCTCCTGCGTTGCAGAGTCGACTAGTGGAAGGGTAGGGTGGGGGCTCAGGCAAGGTAGGGCGTCCGAGGACCGGCTACTAAGATATCTATGAGTCTAGCTGATGAATCGGCTAAAAACAACTTGGACCTTGGCTGAATCGACTGGGCTTATTGTGTTCGCCGGTGGGCTATCGCAACACACCGTCCGGGAGAAAACCGCGATTTCTTGAGAAAAATTGGATTATTGCTAGGTGCATGGAGATTCTTCAATCGTTATAGAGATACGTGATCTTTGTTTGGAAAGTCGACCTAGGATTTAGCGATGCAGCAAGAGAATGTGCCCCGAGCCTCGGTGGGCTTTTCGCCTTTGGCCTATGCGGTCACTGTTTTCATCAGCGCGTTTTTGTTGTTCCAGGTCCAACCGCTACTGAGCAAGTTCATCCTGCCATGGTTTGGTGGAACCCCTGCGGTTTGGACTTCGGCGATGCTCTTTTTTCAAATCGTACTCTTCTTGGGCTATCTCTATGCGCACCTGACGAGTGTTCACCTGGCGCCTCGGTCGCGTTTGTATCTGCACCTTGGGGTCTTGGCAGTGGCTCTTGGGAGCGTCGCGATCAATCGGCTGATACCTCCGACATCCCTGCGCCCCACGGGTGCGGATAACGAATGGCCGCTGCTGCAGGTTTTGATGTTGCTCGGAGCAACGGTTGGGTTGCCCTACTTTGCACTTTCGTCGACTGGCCCCTTGTTACAAAAGTGGTTCAGTGAGTCGTTTGACAAGTCACCTTACCGATTGTTTGCCCTTTCGAATTTTGGATCGTTGTTGGCATTGGTGAGTTACCCATTTTTCTTTGAGGCCAACTGGGGGATTGTCTCCCAAGCGGCCATGTGGTCGGCGGGGTTTGCTGCATTTACGCTCTGTTGTGGCTACTGTGCCTGGCAGACTTATTCGCTTAGCTCGCAACGTCTTTCTGCGGTTTCGATAACGGGCACATCATCGCATTCCAAATCACCAGGTTCTGTGAGTGAGGTTCAACCTAGCGGGATCATCGAGGGACCACCGAGTCTTTTCCAGATGGTCAAATGGATTGTGCTACCTACATTAGCCTGCATCGTATTTTTGGCGGTGACCAATGAAGTCTGTCAAAACATTGCCACCGTACCGCTGCTGTGGATTGTTCCCCTGGCCCTTTATCTGCTTTCGTTCATCGTGGCGTTCGACCAACCCAAGTGGTATTCGCGTTCCCTCTACACGATGGTTGGGCTTGTTTTCCTTTTTCTCTTGTCGAACTACAGAGAGTTTGTCTACTCGGCTTCGGACATTATCAATGGGATGCTTGGACGGTCGGGTGCCAATGAAATTCTGCTTTCGAAGCTTTGGTGGCTCGAAGCGGGTATCTATTTCTCTGCATTGTTCTGCATGCTTGTGGTTTGTCATGGGGAGCTTGCAAAATCCAAACCGGGGCCGGGGTATCTCACGCGGTTCTATTTGACCATTTCGCTCGGTGGGGCTCTGGGCGGTATCCTGGTGAATCTGATCGCACCTTATGTGTTCAAAACATTCTTTGAACTACCACTCGCTTTTTTGTGCTGTGCACTGCTGTGCGTAGTCATTCTCTATTCGATCATCGCACAGAAACGCAGCCCGATGCGTCTTGGGCTATTCGGGCTCGGAACGCTCTTGGCCATCGGCACTTGCTTTTTCCTCATTCGCGATGCATTGCCAGAGCAAGACTCCGAAAATGACAACGTTCTACATGAAGCTAGGAATTTTTATGGCGTGCTATCGGTAGACCGGCTCGATCGAAATACGCCGGAGGATGTTTTCGCCTTCTACAGCGGGCACATTCAGCATGGAAGGCAGTATGCGGATCCGATGAAAAGGCATCTACCATTGACCTATTACGGCCAAGGCTCAGGTTGCGAGATAGGCATTCGCTACGTCCAGCAAAAGCATGCACAATGCCATATAGGAGCCATTGGGTTGGGAGTAGGCACGGTCGCTGCCTACGCACGAACCGAAGATCGGTTTCGCTTCTATGAAATCAACCCCCAAGTCATCGAGGTGGCTAAAAACACGCAGTGGTTCCATTATCTTTCCGATTGCCGCGGCAAAGTCGACACGGTGTTGGGAGACGCCCGTTTGCAACTCGAACGGGAACTCAAATCCGGTGAAAACCAGCAGTTCGATCTACTGATCCTCGATGCGTTCTCCGGGGACGCTGTCCCGACGCACCTTCTGACCGATGAAGCCATCGGCATTTACTCGGAGCATCTCAAGCCCGACGGTCTGCTGGTTATCCACATCACCAACACACACTTGGATCTCTTTCCCGTAACCGAGCAATTGGCTCAAAAGCACGGATATGGTTACCGCAGAATGTACCGCAAGGAGACCGATACACTGAGTCGAAATTACTACATCCTACTGAGCAAGGATCCGCAATTCCTCGAACAAGTCGCCGACGAAATCGAGGACTTGCCCGAGTATCTCAAACGACCGCGCAGCGTTCCACTCTGGACCGACGAGTACACGAACCTGACTCGCCTCCTGCGCTAAATCTTTCTGCCGAGACAGCCTAGAGAAATGATTCCGAGCGAACGGAAAATGTTGGCGACGGCCAACGTTTAGGCTTACAATCTCGTTAAGAAGTTTGAGTGGATTCTTTCCGGATCGCTCATCCAAGTCGGCAACCTACTCTTCTCGGTCTCTCTTTTCTGCATCTCTTCAATGGAGAAACGCTCATGACTCGATTCTTTTTCTCAATGGTCGGTATCGCTGGGGGTATCGCACTGGTGACCGCACTGAAAATCAGCGGGTCGGGGGTTGTCAACCAAACCCCTCAAGTGCCTAGAAAAATAGAAACATTCAGCGACCAACCGGATGTGCTAGCCCAGATGGGCGGGATGGGAATGGGGGGCATGGGTGGTGGTATGAGTGGGGGCGATGTGGGTTATCTAGCCTCGTCTGCGAACTGGCCTGCGCCAAAACTACTGGTCCCTTACGAATGGTCCAAAGCGGATGCCGAGGTTCCAGGTTGGCTCGATGGTGCCGCGGATGCTGAGGCCAATGAGCGAGAAGCTGTTATTCGTCGCGCGCTGGACAAACGTATCGACCTAAGCCTCGGGAAAACACCCCTGAACCTTTTCTTTCAAACGCTGAGCGAGCAATTGGGGATCGCTATCTTGATCGATGAGAAAGGATTGGAAGATGAGACCATCAAACCAGAGGACCCCGTAACTGCAGATCGCACGGATACGCGCGCACGCGACATCATCCGACAAGTACTCGAACCATTGAATTTGACAACGGTAGTGAAAGGAGAAGCACTCCTTGTCACCAACAAAAAGAATTCGGCCAATATCAACCGTTACTATGACCTTAGCTTTATCTTGCCCAACAACACAGTAACGAACGACCTCATTCACGCTATCGAAGCGTTGATCACTCCGGAGACTTGGGTCAACGCTGGGGGAACTTCCATGATGTCGATGGTCGGTTCGGTCTTGGTGGTCCGGGCCAACGAGGAGACACAGGACGAGCTAGCCACCTTCCTGCGCCAGATCGCTAAGCAGAATGCAACGAATCTCAAACCGCG
>Ga0315901_10004264_pt1 | contig 17900 bp, 15 predicted proteins | sample LakEriMetagenome_10_FD_203761 | JGI IMG/M metagenome (GOLD analysis project Ga0315901, IMG submission 203761) | Freshwater fungal communities from buoy surface, Lake Erie, Ohio, United States - Buoy 2 MA116 | ecosystem: Environmental > Aquatic > Freshwater > Lake | place: USA: Lake Erie, Ohio...
GATTCCCTGTGCTACCTGCTATCAATAAAGATTTCACGCTACATCTTGAAAAATGGTTTTCGAATGATTTTCGTTACCATGAATATTATCCCGATCAGACGAAGGAAATCCTAATGAACATCATTGAAGAACACGCTCCCCGATACAGTGGCGCCAGGCAGTTACAGTCAGGATAAAAGTGTATAGGTAATAAACGACGCCACCCAGGCCAACACTGTTAAATACATGAATTGTATCCACGGCCACTTCCATGATTTGGTTTCGCGACGAACAATAGCCAAAGTGCTCATGCATTGCATTGCAAATACATAGAACATAATCAGTGATAAGCCGGTCGCTGTTGTATATAATTTGCCTCCTGTATTTACATTAATGTCTTCGCTCATTTTTTGGCGTAATAAATCAAAGTCAGGATTTTCATTAGAGCCTACACTATATATCGTAGCCATGGTACCCACAAACACTTCTCTTGCGGCAAAAGAGGTAATGATGGCAATACCGATTTTCCAGTCAAAACCTAAGGGAGTTATCAAGGGTTCGATCCACTTACCCATATGACCGGCATAGGAAGCATTTAGGCGGGCCGTTTGCAATTTTGACTCCAATGTACTATCGTTAGTTTGTGTTGCGATAACCTGCAATTCAGATTTACTGATTGCATCTCCCGGGCCATAGGATGCCAGGAACCACAACACGATGGCAATGAATACAATCACCTTGCCGGCATCCCATACAAACACCTTAACTTTTTCCAATATGGTATATAGCACGTTACCCCAACGTGGTTTTCGGTATATGGGCAACTCCGCTATATAGGAGCCGGTCTCTTTTATTCGAATAAATAACTTTAATATAAAGGCAACTAAGAGTGCTGTTACAAAACCTGTAAGGTATAGGCAGAACATAACAAGACCCTGAAGATTGATAAACCCAAGCAACTCTTTATCCGGAACTACAAAACTGATTAACAACACATAGACCGGTAAACGGGCAGAGCAGCTCATCAGTGGAGTTACCATAATTGTAATGAGACGGTCTTTAACATTTTCAATCGTACGGGTACCCATTATTGCCGGAACCGCACAGGCCAAACCTCCTATCAGCGATACACTCGATTTACCATTCATACCTAAACGGTGAAATACTTTATCGGTTAATAAACTTACTCTCGACATGTAGCCGGTTTCTTCCATGATGGCAATAAACCCAAACAACATAGCAATCTGTGGGATAAATGCAATAACCCCTCCCAGTCCGGGCAATATGCCTTCAGCGAGCAGACGAGTTAGCACATGATCCGGAAGCGTATTAATAACAGCATGGGTGAGCTGAGCAAATAAGGTGTTAATCAGTTCCATAGGATATTCAGACCAATTGAATAAAGCCTGAAAAATGAAAAAGAAAACCAGCATAAAAAATAAGTATCCCCATAAAGGGTGCAATAGATACTGATCGAGTATTCTTGTAAGATTACGTGATGATTGATGAACGTCTTTAATGCTAATGGATTTATTAAGAACAGACTTAATAATCGTATAGCGATGAACTACTTCTTCGGCCTGCCAACCGGCTATTGAAACATCCGTTGGTGCTTGCTCTAGAACCGAATGGTTCTGACTGCATAAAAGCATAGCCGCATAATTGTTTGTCAGCTGATATTTGGCTCGCACATCTGAAAAAAATGGATGATCCGGTTGATAGTGCCATTTGGTATTGGTCTTATCGGTAAGGCCGCTAAGCAGGACATCGGCTAACTGCTTTAAACCTCCGCTCGTTGTATGGCTTACGTCTATCACTTCAACACCAAGCTGTTCTGATAGCACCGAACGGTTCAGGACAACATTGTCTTTGGCGACAAGATCCGTCATCGTTAAAGCAACCACAGTGGGAATTCCGGTATCGATTACCTGAGTGCATAATAATAAATTTCTCTGAAGCGATGTTGCATCGCAGACCACAACAGCCAGATCAGGTTTAAATTCAGTATCACTATGAAGTAAGGTTTCAATAGCAATCCGTTCATCCGGTCGCTTAGGGTAAATGCTATAGGTGCCGGGAAGATCAAGAACCTCAGCAACGGTATTTTTATTGATGTGCCATAATCCGGTTTTACGATCAACAGTTACACCCGGGTAATTACCGACTTTCTGTCTAAGACCGGTTAGCGCATTAAAGAGCGTTGTTTTACCACAATTAGGGTTGCCAATTAATGCTATTTTAATCCGTTTGCTCACAAGTTAGCCACAAAGGTAACAAGCAAATAATGAGTATGTATTAAAACAAACTACGTTTGATGTTGAATCAGGACCAAGGCCGCCTCCTGCTTGCGGAGTGTTACTTCCGTACCCAAAATCGTTACCACCATTGGATCGCCGAGGGGTGCTATTTTATAAACCTCGACCTCTGTACCGGGCAAAAAACCCATTTCACATAATTGAACGGTAAAAGGCCCCTGTTCCAGTTCAGTAATGATGCCTCTGTCCCCTTCTTTAAGCTGAGACAAGATTTTAATAGACTCAGCCATGCGATTAACGACAAGCCATGTTTGACGGCTTCATGTTTTGTTTAGAGAAACTCGGGCAATCGCCACATTTCTTAAAAAGTCCACAGCTACTGAATGAAATCAAAGCCATAAAGAGAACTAATTTCATCGCATTTTTCCTTAGCATATCAATTTTTTAAATTAACGATGTTAAGTTAGCACGAATTCATTGTTTAACCACATTTAGTTTTTGAAACGCAAAAAAACGATTTTCATTGCCATACTGAATTGGGGTTTAGGCCACGCTACGCGGTCGGTGCCTGTTATTAACTATCTGACTCATCAGGGTTGTGAGGTACATATCGGCAGTAGTGGTCATAGCCTCTTATGGTTAAAATCCCGATTCCCGAATCATACGTTTCACGAATTACCGGATTATCATATTCAGTACAGTAAAAATAGATCACAGGCTTGGGCTATATGGTCGCAATTCGGACGAATTAAGAAAACAATTGCACGGGAGCATGAATTGCTTAAAGCCCTATGCAATACACATTCCTTTGATGTGATTCTCTCCGATAATTGTTATGGTTGCTATCATCCGGACATCGATTCTTACATCATCACACATCAGCTTCATCTGATACCACCAAAAGCACTCCTCTTTTTAGGCGGCCTCACTGATGTTGTAATCGGTAATTATTTAAAACCCTTTAAAGAGGTTTGGATTCCGGATGCAGAGGGACCTGAATCATTAAGCGGTAAACTATCACATCCGGTAAAACACGATATCAGATATCGGTATTGCGGAATCATATCGCGTTTTACGACATATACCGAAAGACCAATAAATCATGACGTGCTTGCCATCCTATCGGGTCCCGAACCGCACCGCACCTTACTCGAAACAACACTAACCAATCAGCTGCGCTCACAACCTAAAATCCGCTCAGTGATTGTACGGGGCACCACACAACAACAGGATACTTTCCGTAAACACCCGAATATGAAGATCATTGATTTAGCGGGCGAATCTGAATTGAAAGAATTGATAGAGTCCAGTGAAATCATCATCAGCAGAAGTGGCTACAGTACCCTTATGGACTTACAACATAGTGATAAGAAAGTAGTATTTATTCCAACGCCCGGACAATCAGAACAACAATACCTATCGCACTTACTTTCCAAGCAAGGACATTATTGCGTGGATAAACTTGCAGACTTTAACCTGACGTCGGCTATGCAACAGGCTAAAACTTTTTCAGCCGGCTTTACGGTTAATGAATCGCTGTACAACTTATTAGCGGATATACTTTGAAAAAAGAAATTGAGCTGCAATTTCAAATAATCAGACCTTGATGCTGAAAAAATTATTTGATATGCTCGCCATTAACAATCCGGACAACACAACTTTTTTAAACTGAGTGTATTGTTGGGAATAAACTTTAAAAACCGATTCATAAGCGTTTGTGTAAAGACATATCATATAAAGAGTTGAATATGGAACAAACAAACCAACTTGATAAAATTACAAGCTGGTACCGATCAATACCACTTACTTAATAGCCTTATTCTTTAATAAATTTTGAATTGAACCATTGCCCGTTTTCACCCTTCAGTCGCACGAAATAAATGCCTTTTTGCAAAGAGGAAACATCAATACTATTGTCATTCAGTCGCCCCTGCCTAATAACCTGCCCCATTGCATTGATAATGCTGAATTGAAACGAAGACATATATGCTGTTTTGATGAAAAGCGTTGAATTTGTTGGGTTTGGGTAAATTTCAAATTTATTATTATCATCGATATCAGAAACGTCTGTAGTAATTCCTCCCGAGCATTTGCTATACTTTCTAAGGAATTTCCAAAACTCATTAGTTGCTGATACATGCCACGTATGCGAATTACCCACCACATTCATAATTATCGTTTCAGTGCTATCTTGACAATTTAGGTATCTCTCTCGTATAATTTGGTCACCATTACTGATAATGGTGTCAACAGTAGGTATTGTATCACACCCATTGTGACGAGACCAAAAGTAGATGCCATTCGGATCAGTAATGGCTCTATCAGTAAGATTTGCTTCATTAGTTCCTCTGTAATACATGTAGGGCATTCTTTTGGACGGAATGCAGTTCATAGTAGCTTCTTGAGATGGAGGATTGGTACCTGGAATTGTTGAACCATTACAACCACCGTGGTCGCAAAAGCCATCTCTCCCATATTTCCATGAGCCACTTAGCGGAGCAACCGCAGCGAAGCTGTTTGTGAAGTCGCACATCATACGCCACGACATCCACGCGCCATTTGAAAATCCTGAAATGTAAATTCTGCAAGTATCAACAGCATAATTCGTTATCATGCTGTCTAATAGAGCATTTAAAAAACCAACATCATCATCGGAACTGCCGATTGATAGGTTGTAGGCATTCCAACTAAAATTGGTGCTTCCTTGTTGATTTGAGGTGCCATTTGGGTAGACGGAAATAAAGTTAGCTGTGTCGCCAATCAATTGCCATTTGGCAGCATTCATATGATTATCCGCATTACTAAAACTTGGGTGAAGTGAAATAATCATCGGAATTTTTTGTGTTCCGGTATATGAAATTGGGAGAAAGAACTTGTAGGTTCTCTGCTTACCGTCCCAGAATATAGAATCTGATATCTGAGCGTTCAGATTGCTGCTCAAGATGGCAACAAAGCAAATTAGTATTACTCTTTTCATTTGTCGATTTGCTTAAAGGTAATATGTGATTAGATTCATAAAATTATCTAAGTTTAATATACTATCTTTTTTATCTATTTATTGGCTTTTGAGTGAGACATAACACCTCGAGCAGACTAAGCCCAGATATTGCTATGATTTAATGCCACAGCATTTCCAAAAAACAGACGGGCTGTTTGCTCAAATGAGGGGGTATAATCTGAAACATAAAACTCGTGCGGCATATTACTTGACTCAGGGCGCAACAAGTTTTGTTTGAATAATACATCGTGTAACTGTTGCGCAACGATATCGGTAGAATCAAAAACTTTAATGCGACTATGAAAATAGAACTCAATTTCTTTACGTATCAGTGGATAGTGTGTGCAGGCCAATATGATTCCCTGGATATCCTGAAAATCAGGATAGGATAAATAAGAGTTAATTACCGCCTGTGATACAGAGTTATTGTAGAAGCCCGCTTCGATCATTGAAGCCAGCAGTGCTGTAGCGAGTGAAGCCACTTCAAGATCAGCTCGTTTATCTTTTAGTTTTTTCTCATAGACACCCGATGCCACGGTGGTTTTGGTTCCAATAATACCAACCTTTTGTATGCTTTTATCACCGGCTACTTTTTCAACGAGCGGATCAATTACATTCATTACTATGGCTTTATCTCCTACATATTCCGTTAATATATCGTAGGCCGCGGCTGAAGCGGTGTTGCAGGCAATAAGAATAACCTTACATTTTTTATCGAGTAAAAAATCAGCAATGCGTATGGAATAGGAACGAATTGCATCAAAGGATTTATCGCCATAAGGCAGGTGGGCAGTATCACCAAAGTAGATCAATTGTTCCTTGGGCAATAAGCGCGTAACACTTTGCGCAACAGTGAGTCCGCCAATACCGGAGTCAAAAATTCCTATAGGTTGAGAAGCGTTCATAAATTAAAAAAACCGGCATCGCGCAAATCGGATTGTGCAACTGCCGGTTTATACCCTTTTTAAATCTTATTATTTCAGGTTAAGTTTCTTTTTTACCAGAGGCATAATGTCATCAGCCTCCTGTGCATAAATAACTGCGCCGATGCTGGTATCGAAAACATAAGCATAGCCATTTTCTTTTGCTACAGCTTTCACGGCATCTTCAGCTTTCTTTAAAATTGGTGAATAAATTTCCTGCTTTTTGGTTTGCAGTTTCTCCTGAGCGCCATCCTGAAAGGATTGAATACGATTTTGCAAGTCGAGCAACTCCTGTTGTTTCAGTTCTTTCTGATAGTCCTGAAGTGTTTTTTCATTCTTTTGGAAGTCGGCCAGCTTGGTCTGGTATTCGGTGATCATGTTATTGTATGAATCTTCAAGCGACTTCTGATATATGGCCAGTGAAGAATCCGCTCCTTTTACTTCAGGCATAAGTTCCAGTAAATCTCCTGAATCAATGTGACCAAATTTTTGAGCGTTAGCCGTGCTGAAGGAAATAAGCAGAACTGCTATTAGTGCTAATTGTTTTAATTTCATGGTTTGGATGGTATTTATTTAGGGCGCGTAAAAATAACTTATTTCTGTTTGGGAGTATAACCCAATTGTTTTATTACATCGTCGCTGGCATCCAGTTTACTGTTACTATATAACATGGTTGTGCTACTTGATTTATCAAAAATAACATCAAAGCCTTTTGTGCCGGCTACCTTTGAAATGGCCTCGTACATTTTATCCTGTATGGGCTTAATCAACTCCTGACGCTTTTGAAATAAATCTCCTTCGTAACCAAAGCGTTTCTTTTGCAGTTCTTTGGCGGCTTTTTCTTTGTCCTCAATCTCTTTTTGTTTCTGTTTTTTCATTTCCTCGGTAAACAGCACTTGCTCCTGCTGATAATTTTTGTACAACTGATCGATCTCTTTAAACTTGTTTTCGATCTCTTTTTGCCAGTTTTTAGAAATTTCATCCAGTTGTTTTTGTGCCTCAGCATACTCGGGAATATTGCTAAGGATATAGTCTGAGTCGACATAGGCAAATCGTTGTGCCTGCGCGGAAATTGCTGTTAAAGCAAATAAGGCAATGAGGATTAGATTCTTTTTCATAGTTAATGTTTGTTTTGTTATTAATTATTCCGGTTCAAATCCAAGTACGATGGTTATTTTACCTCGACTGAACAACTCTCGTAAAGTCGTTGCCTTGGGTGTGCCCGGGAATACCTGATGTAAGTCAAATGGTATGCCATAATCAAAGCCAAGCAAACCGAAGGCGGGAAGCAGAAAGCGCATACCTGCACCAACAGAACGGTTGAGCTTAAAGGGATTAAAGTCTCGTACACGCAACCATTGATTCGCCGCTTCAGCGAAAATATGCCCGTAAATAAACGCACTGGGATTCGTGGAAAAAGGATAGCGTAATTCTACAATATGCTTGTTAAATATTGTAGCTCCCCCGGGCGGAGCATAAGGGTCATATCCACCCCGCTGAGCAATAATCTCTTGGCCCGCAAGATTGAAGTTTAAGTTACTTAAACCATCACCGCCTAAAACAAACCGCTCAAAGGGAGAAGGTCCAATCTCAGAATTGTAATTACCCAAATAACCCATTTTAGTGGCCGTACGTAGAACAAATTTTCCAAAAACATTCGTGTACCAGTCTGATGTGAACCGATATTTATGGTATTCAATCCACTTGTATTTTTGATTATTAGGCAGGTCGGTATAATCTTTTCCGCTGAATAAGGACCAGGGAGGCGTAATCTGCACGGTAAGCGTAATATTAGAACCTGATTTAGGAAAAGTGAAGTCACTTAAGGAGTTGCGACTGAATGTTTCTTTAATACTCAGTGAGTTGGCTGTGCCATCTGAAATGATAAAGTTTCGACTCGCATAATTTTTGAGGTCATAGTTCTGATAGTCAATAGAGGAAACGAGGGTAAAATAATCATCGGGCCACTTAAGCTGTCGACCATAGCCAATAGATGCTCCGGTAGTAATCAGATAACCGTAGTTCGGATTTTCCTTATCCCAGGTTGTTGCAATACGGGTACGGTTACCACCAACCGATAAGGAATTAGGTTTTTTGCCTCCCAGCCAAGGTTCAGTGAAACTGATATTGTAGGATTGAAAAAGGCGTCCGTTGGACTGTGCTCTGATACCCACCTGTTGACCATCGCCAACGGGAATTGGACTCCAGCCCCCCTTACGGAACATGTTTCTGGTCGAAAAATTATTGAATCGAACACCGAGAGAACCGGTTACCCCAAATACCTGACCACCATAGCCTGCAGATAACTCCAACTGATCGCTGGGCTTTTCCTCGACAATATAATTGATATCTACGGTACCATTCTCGGGATGTGGCACAGGGATAATTTGTGTCTTCTCCGGGTCAAAGAAGCCCAATGTAGCAAGCTCGCGCTGTGAACGAATAATATCTGCCCTGCTAAATTTATTTCCGGGTAAAGTACGTAGCGCGCGCCGCACCACGTGCTCACTGGTTTTATCATTACCACTAATGTTAACTTCATTGATAATCGCCTGGGGGCCTTCATAAATCCTGATTTCAATATCAATAGAGTCATTGTCTATGTTCACCTCAACCGGTGTTGCATTAAAAAATAAATAACCATCGTCAAGATATAAGGAGGACACATCGTTTCCATTCGGGTCGGCTTTTAAGCGACGGTCGAATCGTTGTTGGTTAAATACATCTCCTGAATTTATATTTAAAATGGTATCCAGTCGTCCACTGCTGTATTTTGTATTTCCTTTCCAGGTTATCGTTCTGAAATAATATTTGTTACCCTCGTCGATAGTCAGATACAACACATAATTACCTTTCGGATTTGTAGCGAGGCTGTCGTGAGTGATGGTTGCGTCTCTGAATCCTTTTTTGTTGTAATAATCCTCTACGCTTCGTTTGTCGTTGTCAAAATCTTTTTGAATAAATCGTGAGATATTAAAAATGGAATACCAGGTATTACGCTTTGTTTTTTTCATCTGGCCATAGAGTTTCCTGCTTTTAATTTCACGATTCCCGCTAACGATGATATCATCAATTTTAACGCGATTGCCTTTATTAATAACGATATATAACAATACCGAATTGGGGAATGTCGTATCCTTAACTGTTTTTAGTTCTACACTTGCGTGAACAAATCCTTTGTCGGTATAATAGTTTGAAATTGCATTTTTAGTGTTTACCAGAATATTATCTGTTAATACCTTACCCTTAGTCAGATTAATTTTTTCACGAATGTCGCTCTGTTCGCCTTTACGGATTCCTTTAAAGGTGAATGCTGAAAGACGGGGCTTCTCTGTTAACTGATACACCAGATGAATGGTATCGTTTGTTATCGATCTGGCTTCTATGCTGACATCGGCAAAAAGGCCTTGCTTCCAGAGTGCCTGCACACATTTGGTAATATCACTACCCGGAATCATTACCCTGGAGCCCGGACGCAATCCGGAAAGTAGTATTAAGATGTCTTTGTCAAGGTACTTAGTTCCCTCCACCTGAATACTGCCTATGACATACTCTTTGGGATTTTCATAGTCAACGGCTGTTTGTTGAGCAACTGCAGGGATCGAAATGAGTAAGGCCAGAAGACCAGCGAATAAATACCTCATGCCGTTCCGGGGTTTATCTGTTCACTGGTTAATCCAAACCGGCGTTCACGTTGCTGATAGGTGATCAATGCTTTATAGAATTCGTCTTTGGTAAAATCAGGCCATAAAACGTCGGTTATGTATAATTCCGTATAAGCAATCTGCCAAAGTAAGAAATTGCTGATCCGTTGTTCGCCACTGGTACGAATCAATAACTCGGGATCAGGGATTTTTGCGGTGTTCAGATGATCAGCAATCAGTTGCTCTGTTATGGAATCAGGCTGTAACTCCCCTAATTTAACCTTAGTGGCAATGCGTTTTACGGCATCGGTAATTTCCCATCGGGAACTGTAACTTAATGCAAGCACCAGGGACAAACCTGAATTTTGTGATGTATGTTTAATGGCGGCCTGCAATTCTTCTTTAGTTCTTGGCGGTAAGGAATCGGTATCACCAATAGTAAGCAGTCTTACATTATTTTTCATCAGGGTTTCCGTTTCCTGGGTAATGGTATGCACTAACAATTCCATAAGTGCATTGACTTCATCTACCGGTCTGTTCCAGTTTTCGGTTGAAAATGCGTAAAGGGTGAGGTAATTGATGCCCAATTCGGCTGAGGCCTCCGTTACATCGCGAACTGCTTTAACGCCATTGTGATGACCAAAAATACGTTGCTCGCCGTGTGCTTTTGCCCATCGGCCATTGCCATCCATAATGATGGCAACGTGAGCAGGTAGTTTATTAATGTTTATTTGTTCTTTACGTGTCAAAATGCAATGGAAGTCGCGCGAAAATAACAATATTCGCTTTGTTAAATACCTACAACTTTTCGATGTTTACCTCAGCACGGTAACATTTCCGCTCTTCTTGCCCTTATAGGTTAAGGGATTACCTGATGAGTCGCTTGCCTCAAAGTGAAAAACATAAACGCCTATGGCTACAGGTTGCATATTAAATGTGCCATCCCAACCGGTATTTTTATTATCCGTATAGTAAATCAGTTGCCCATAACGATTATAGACCCACAGCTCCATCCGAGACACATCGGTACCTAATGGTCTGAATAAATCATTTATACCATCTCCGTTGGGAGTGAAGGCGCTGGGGAAGTACAGACTGCCACATTCATTAAATTGCAATTCAACAGATGCTGTGGTAAAGCAATCATCTGCATTACCCGCAACCAGATTATAATTACCACTTTGTACAGCCGCAATAACATTATCATCAGCCAGCAGGTCGCCATTCAGAAACCAGCTATATGAGCTGTAAATGGACGGGCTGGCGGATAAAAGCAGTTCATCACCCAAACAATAGCCCGATAACGAATCGTAACTGATGGTAACCGGCTCAAGGCTTGTTGCAGTGATGGTAAGCAGATCAGAAACGGCACTACAACCAAGGGCATCTGTAACAATTAACTGATAGGTACCCGGCTCACCGACCGACAAGATCTGTTGTGATACGGGAACAGCAGTACCGTTAAAGAACCATTGATAATTGGCCGCAACAGAAGCACTTTGTAAATCCTGAATTTCATCACTGCATAAAACGGTATCAGTAAATGTAATTACAGCCACGGGTAATGGATTAACCGTAACCAATACCGGCGCGAGCGTTACATCACAACCATTTGCATTTAGTGAGACCGAATAGGTTCCGGGTTCAGTAACAACGAGTGTATTTGTTGTTGCGCCGGGTAAAGGATTATTCAATAGGTTCCATTGATAGTTGGTATAGGCATCGCTGATAAGCAACGTGATCGAATCGCCATCACAAAAGGTAAATGTTCCGGACTGACTACTTATGGGCGCAATAGATGAACCGGCGTTGATGATTGTATAAATCATCGATGTGTCCTGACAATCCTGAGACGATATTGTAATCAGTTGATATGCCCCGGGCTCACTGATCGATAACACTGAAGCGTTTTGACCGCTGATTACATTGCCATCGAGCAACCATTGATAAGAATCGGCATTGTTAACACTTAACAACGAAGCTACGTCACCCGGACATAAGGTATCTGCAGAACTGCTTATGATGGCTTCAGTAACATTTAAATCGGATACAATTACCGTATTTGATGTAGTTATACAGCTGTTGTTACTTACAGATATATAATACGATCCGGGCTCCTGTGTTGTATAAAACGAAGAGTTTGCTCCTGATATCGGTTGACCATTCAGAAACCACTGATAGGTTGAAAAGGCGGCCGGAACACTTAGTGTGGTATTTCCTCCCTGACAAAAAGTTAAATTGCCGGCAATTAGAATATTGCTTCCCGAGCCACTTTGAACCGATATATATGCAGGCTCAATTAGTGTGTCCGACCCGCAGGTATTGGATATGATCAAAGTAACATCATAGGAACCGGGGGTGTCATAACAAATATTAGTTGGCTCATTGGATGATGAAGTTGTTACCGAGGCGCCCTCAAAAATCCATTCCCATGATGTAGGACTTCCAATACTGTTATCTGTAAAGTCGATACAGGTGCCGGTGCATATTGAAAGTTGTGATCCGGAGAACGATGCACTCAACGCTGAGGCACCATTCGAAGTCTGTCCTGAAATTGCACTACCGCAACGCTCTTCCCAATCAGGGGCGCCGTCGCATATACGTGCAATAGAACAACCATTATTACCTCCCCCGGGTAATAATGTAAAGGATGTAGTTGGTGAGCTAACCGATATGGTTTGAGGCGCACACGTATTAGCAGGAGTAGTTGAAATTGATACCGGAAACTGTCCTGCGCCCCAGTAGACGGCATCTACCTGCTGACCGGATACATCAACAAGTATAATCTGCTCATTGGCATTGGTATACGTTCCAATGCCGGCTCCGGCTGCACAATTACAGCTGGCCAAATTAATATCGACCGGAATTCCTGAATTATCACTGCCTATAGTGAGGAAGCCATTTGGTTGAATGAAGGTTCCTACAGGAAAGGTTACCGTAAAGTCGCCGTCGGTTAGGGTAAAACAACTGATATCAACCGGGGTGGCACAATCATTATATAACTCAACCCACTCCTCGGTATTTGGGTTACAATTACCATCGCAGTTCGAGGGCCCATTGATTAACACTTCATTGATATAAATGCACTGCGCTTCGGCCAACATTGCGCAAAGTATGATCAGAAAACAAAGAAATGCTGATTTAACCAAGGTTTTTTTTGCGAAATAACTTAAGATTACCTTTAGTTCAGGTGATGAAATAGTTAAATGATTCAGGTAGTAAACCATAAATACAATACAAACGCAAACAACAGCACAACAAATAAAAACACAATTCGCTTAACGATATTAACCCCCTGATACTCCCTGCAATAAGGACAACGAACGGCATTGTTCTCAATCTCAGAATTGCAGGCTTTACAACGACGATTCATTAGTTTGTACTTTAAACGTGGTGTTACAAATTTAACTACTCTTTTTCAGTATTTAAATTAACCGATTCAGGAACGATAAAACCGGGAAACTGTGCTTGAATCAAATCACGGAATTCATTGGCGGCGGTGCGCTCTGTAAAATCACCGACACGCAGTTTAAAATAGGGTTGCTGATAGGTAACATAGGCTCTTACATTAGGATATACATTAAGAAATTCTGTCTTTAGATTATAAACCTCTTTTCGGTTGGCTGAAGAGGTTAATTGAATCCGATATCCGGGAACGGTTTTAATCATTTCAAGAACAGACTCGTTATTTAACAACTTTGTGATAGATGTATCCTGTATAATAGTCAGGTTACCCTTCACAATAGTATCTTGTTGCTGTGGGTAAGCAACAACGGATGTGCAGACAAGTATGATGATGAACAATATTTTCATTACATAATTAATTTTAATCCGGCTGAGGTCCCCAGACGATTTGCGCCTTTATAAATCAAATCTAAAGCAAACTTCTTTTCCTTGATACCACCGGATGCCTTTATACGGATATGATCGGGCAAATGCTTGCGCATTAATTCTATATGATGAACCGTTGCGCCGGCCGTACTAAAGCCGGTTGAGGTTTTAACAAAATCAACCTTTGCTTCTGTTGCAAGAGCGCAGATGCGAATAATTTCCTCATCCGTCATCAGTGCGGTCTCTATAATCACCTTTAGTAAAACATCGAAGCGATGACAATGTAAAGCTATTTTTTTCATGTCGTTCAGTACATAATCCGCATAGCCCGATTTGAAGGCGGCGATGTTCAACACCATATCAACCTCATCAGCTCCCTGACGAACAACCTCAATGGTTTCTGTAAGTTTATTTTCACTTGACTGATAACCCATTGGAAATCCGACTACGGTAACCAGTTTCACCGATTCATTTTGTAAGTAACGAGCGGCTTCACCAACAAAATACGGGGGCACGCAAACACCAAAGAATTCGTGTTGAACGGCCTCCTCACAAAGAACTTTTATCTGCGCGGAGTCGACCTCAGGTTTTAATAGCGTTTGCTCGATATAGGTTCTCAGATCAGGCTGACTCTTTGCCATGACATTGTTTATATTTTTTACCACTGCCACACGGACAAGGATCATTGCGACCGATTTTGGGGCCAACACGAACCGGTTCTAATGGCTTTTGTTCATCGGCACCTTCGCCGTTTGATTGTTGCTTTTGGCCGGATCGCGTCGGGTCTGTTATCGAATCCGTATTATCTCTGCCTGTTTGCATCCGACTCATGTCGGTGCGGGCCTGTGTTGCGGTTGAATTCACTTTTGATGTGTCGGACTGAGGCAGACCGGCTTTGAAAAGGAACGAAATCACTTCACGATTCACCTCACCAAGCATCTTCTTAAACAATTCGAATGCTTCAAACTTATAAATCAGCAACGGATCTTTTTGCTCATACACGGCATTCTGCACCGATTGTTTCAACTCATCCATCTGACGCAGATGTTCTTTCCAGGCCTCATCAATGATAGCCAGCGAAATATTTTTTTCAAAACAAATGATTAATTCCTGTCCGCCGGAATCAACAGACTTGCGCAGAGGCGCTACCACCTGTAGGGCTTTAAATCCATCGGAGAATGGGATAACTACATTCTCGTATTGAGGATTCTGCGACATAATATCACGAATAACCGGCAGTACCTGATCCTTGATATAGGTGCATTTTCTGGTATAGTATGCCTGAGCGGTGTCATAGAGTTGTTGTGCCAGATCATTGACATTTTGTTTGAGGAAGGAGTCCTCGTCAAATGGCAGTTCGATCGAGAGGATGCGTATGGCATCTAAAGAGAAGTTACTGTAATCCTGTGTGGCTCGATGTTGATTTACCAGCTCCTCACATAAATCAAACAGCATATTATTTAAGTCGTACGACAACCGTTCTCCAAATAAAGCATGTCGGCGTTTACGATATATAACGTCGCGTTGAGCATTCATGACATCATCATATTCGAGCAAACGTTTACGAATACCAAAATTATTTTCCTCAACTTTTTTCTGTGCTTTTTCTATCTGTGTGGTGAGCATACTGTGCTCGATCATGTCACCCTCTTTAAAGCCCATGCGATCCATCCACTTAGATAGATTACCCGAAGCAAACAAACGCATCAGATCATCTTCCAGAGATATATAGAAGACAGATGAACCGGGATCTCCCTGTCGCCCCGCACGACCGCGTAACTGTCTATCTACACGACGGGATTCATGGCGCTCCGTACCAATAATCGCTAAACCGCCGGCTTCACGCACGCCGGGCCCCAGTTTAATATCCGTTCCGCGACCGGCCATATTAGTAGCAATAGTTACGGTGCTGGCCAGCCCTGCGCTGGCAACAATTTCAGCTTCGCGCTGATGCTGCTTGGCATTAAGAACCTGATGTGGCACACCGCGTTGTGCCAAAAGGCGACTTAATTTTTCGGACACATCCACAGAAGTGGTACCAACGAGCACCGGGCGTCCTGCCGCACGCATCTGTTCAATTTCATCTATAACTGCCTTGAACTTATCACGAATCGACTTGTAAACCCGATCGTTTAAATCTTTTCTGGTGATGGCCTTATTGGTTGGGATAACCACTACATCCAGCTTGTAGATCTGCCAGAATTCACCGGCCTCTGTTTCCGCAGTACCGGTCATACCGGCCAGCTTGTGGTACATACGGAAATAATTCTGTAAAGTAACCGTGGCAAAAGTTTGTGTGGCGGCCTCTACCTTAACATTCTCCTTAGCCTCGATAGCCTGATGCAGGCCGTCGCTATACCTTCGGCCATCGAGAATACGTCCGGTTTGTTCATCCACAATCTTAACCTTACCCTCCATCACCACATATTCCACGTCACGCTCAAACAAGGTATAGGCTTTCAACAGTTGTTGCACTGTATGTATTCGTTCCGACTTAATGCTGAAATCATTCATCAGTGCATCTTTTCGGTTTATTTTCTCCTGAGGATCACTGATACTTTTTTCGATGTCGGCAATTTCAGCGCCCACATCGGGCAACACAAAGAAGTTTTTATCCTCGCCACTCTCGGTAATCAGATTGAGCCCCTTCTCCGTCATCTCCACCTGATTGTTTTTTTCATCTATGGTGAAGTATAATTCCTCGTCAACCTTAGGCATCTCACGGGCATTATCCTGCAGGTAATGATTTTCCGTTTTTTGCAAAACTGCTTTAACACCGGTTTCGCTGAGGTATTTAATCAAGGTGCCATACTTTGGCAATCCCCGATGTGCTCTTAATAACGAGAGACCACCATCTTTAACATCGGTATTTCCGGACTCTATTTTTTTTCGGGCATCATTATAAAACTGATTGACTACTTTTTTCTGAGCCTCAACTAATTTCTGAATACGGGGCTTAATCACATGAAATTGCTGATCATCGCCCCTGGGTATGGGTCCTGAAATAATTAGCGGTGTTCGGGCATCATCCACAAGAACCGAGTCTACTTCATCGACCATGGCATAGTGCAATTTGCGCTGTACCAACTCATCCGGATTACGCACCATATTATCACGCAGGTAATCGAAACCGAATTCGTTATTGGTACCATAGGTAATGTCAGCCTGATAGGCATTTCTGCGCTCTGTGGTGTTTGGTTGATACTTGTCAATACAATCTACCGATACCCCAAGGAAGTTAAATAGCGGCGCATTCCATTCCGAATCGCGTTTTGCCAGGTAGTCATTCACCGTAACGATGTGAACACCCAGCCCGGTCAGTGAATTCAAATAGGCGGCCAATGTGGCAACAAGGGTCTTACCCTCGCCGGTAGCCATCTCGGCAATCTTACCGTTATGAAGCACCATACCACCTATTAACTGCACATCGTAGTGCACCATATTCCAGGTTACAGGAATACCCATTACATTCCAAGTATTGCTGTAGATGGCTTTGTCGCCTTCAATTTTTACAAAGTCTTTTTTCGTCGAGAGCTTTCGGTCTAAATCGTTTGCTGAGGCCTCCAGTTGTTTACTTTCAGTAAAACGACGCGCACACTCCTTAATGGTAGCAAATGCCTCCGGAAGTATGGTTTTCAGAACCTCCTCCAGTTTTTTATCGCGTTCTTTCTCCAGGCCATCAATTTGTTTGTAGATATCTTCCTTTGCATCAAAACTCACCTCACTCGATTCCGCTTCTGCTTTCAATTCGATTACAGACTGAGTTATTTCCTGAACATACTCTGAAATACGATTCCTGAAATCTGTGGTATTGGCCCGTAGCTGATCATTACTCAACGAACGATACTGCTCATAGAATTCGTTGATACGGGCTACAAGTGGTTGCAGTTCTTTAACATCCTTCTCTGATTTACTGCCTCCAAAAATCTTTGCTAAAAAATTAAACATTATTTCGTTTTGATTTTTTTAAATATAATGCGTGCAAAAGTACCATTTATACGCTGCAAGCGTTTGGTTTATTGTATTTTCGTAATGCATAAAAATTGATTGTTAATGGACAGAAAAGACTTTTTAAAAAATCTGGGTATTGGCATTGCCGGAATGAGCGTATTGCAGAGCATTCCTGCCTGCCGAAATCGTGATGCATTGCCTGTAATCGATTTCACCATTGATTTAAGCGATCCTACTTATGCCGCACTAAATGCAACCGGTGGTCAGTTTGTCTTCTCAAATTATAACGTTTTGGTTGCTAAAGGTATCACCGGATACA
>Ga0315901_10004272_pt1 | contig 17880 bp, 34 predicted proteins | sample LakEriMetagenome_10_FD_203761 | JGI IMG/M metagenome (GOLD analysis project Ga0315901, IMG submission 203761) | Freshwater fungal communities from buoy surface, Lake Erie, Ohio, United States - Buoy 2 MA116 | ecosystem: Environmental > Aquatic > Freshwater > Lake | place: USA: Lake Erie, Ohio...
TTGGTTGAGTGATTGTCCTTTTAATAAAAATGAACAAGAATAAATTCAGAATTTGGAGCAGAAGTGGAAAGAGTTTTCAAGACCTCGATCTATCACAAAGTCATCAGCAATTCATTGGAATCTTGGACCGCAATATGCGAGAGATTTATGAAAGAGATGTTGTTAAATTCTTTACTCTTAATGGAGAAGAACTTGGAGAAGTTTTATATAGCGCTGACTCTTGTGCATATTATATCAATGATTACCCAATTATGAATTTAGATCTTGCTTCTTTAGAAATTGTTGGTAATATGGTTGAAGATTATATGTGGGATGAAAGTGGAGAAAAACTTGTAAAGATAGAAAATTTATGAAAACGCCAACTCTTAAACAGAAAGTAGAAATGTATGAGGACTTTCTACATAAGATCAATATCTTTATAATTTCGGGTAATAATGATGGCATCAGAGAGCTTGTAAATAATGCTGATAATTGGTCTTATGCACATCGAAGTGGAGAGTTTTTAACAGACAAACAAAGACGAAAAATGATAAATGATATGTTTCAAAAACTTTGTGACACACCTAAAGCGGATAAAGCTACTGAAGAAAGACAGAAAGCATTTACAAAGCTGACTAAACAAAAAGAACAAGCATTTTTAAAATGAGCGATACGCCAGAAACTGATCAATTTAAAGTTAAATTTAAAACTGTTTGTGGAGAAAAATATTGGGTGCCGGTAGAATTTTCCGAAAAGCTTGAAAAAGAAAGAAATGAATTAGCCAGAAGAGCAAATGAGCTACAATCCGAGGTTTACTATTATCAAATGCAGCCATACAAAATAGAATGCGAAAAGAATAAAATTATTGAAGAATTAGAGTATTACAAAGAAAAGCTAGAAGAATGCGAGAAATCAAAAAATGAGTCCAGAATTAATTAAACTTACTAAAAAAGTAGATTCTTTTAGAGAAGTTCTAAAAGAACATGGTTTCGAAAAACTTGAATGCTTTTGGTATTCAGATGGTAGTTATTCTAGTAATTGGCGAGATATGTCTGTCGCCAACGAAAAACCAGACAGAGAAGAATCGATGTCGCTGTGGCAATTTGGTTTTAAAAGCCAAAACGAAAAAAATAAAAGAATTCATCTTGAAGCATTGATGCCAGTATTTGAAGATTATTTCAGTTTTGATTTAAGATTCTATCCTCAAGTACAATTACATGACCGAGAATTTTATTCAGGTCCAACGGCAGTATTGAGTGTTTCAAATATAATGGAAGAAGACTTGACAGATCTTCAAAAGTATATAAACTATCTATTAAATATCGAATGAAACTACTGGCAATACTTCTAACTGTTCTTTTCGTAGGGCTTAAATTAACAGATTACGTTGCGTGGTCTTGGATTTTGGTACTATCTCCGCTATTAATTTGGATAGGCTATATTGTATTTTTACTTTTTCTTCTTGGCATATGTGCGCTTGTAGCAAATAAATTTCAATAATATGAAATCTCAAAGAGACATCAAGCTAGAATGGAAGCTAAATTGGTGCGACGATAAATCTGGATGCTGGTACTCAGCTAAAGTTCCCGTTATAGGATGGGTCTATAACATAGAGGTTGATGGATGGTACGATTACGAAAATGAAGAATTTGTTGAGCGTTCTGAATATATACCTGGAGTTTTTTATAGCAACCTCGACTACGATTGTTCTCCAATTATAAAAAAAGAATTTTATAAAAAATTAGATGCCGCTAAAGCTGCTTGCGAAAAGCACTTAAAAGACAATGCTCAAAAATTTAATAAATGGTTAAAAACTAAATAAAGAATAGATTTTTTTAATACACTTGTTGCTCCCAAGGCTTAGGCAGCAGATAGTTAATTATTAATGAATAATACCAAGTATAAGTTCGTGCAAACAACTGGCTGCACGGCATTTGATTTCACTGTCAATGATAATTCGCTTTCTGATCTTCCAGAAAAAACCCAAGAAGAAATTCTTGATTATCTCTTAATTAAGCTGAAAGAAAGATTTAAAGAAAATAATATTAATTTAGAAAATATTGTAGAGCTTTTTCACTATGATGATTATGAATACGATAACCACGTATGCGAGCAGTGCGGCGACACCGTTAGCTCTACAACATGGAATATATGAAAAGTAAAAACAAAAAAATTCAAATCGAATTCGATAGCGAACATTTGCCTGTTATTATTAACGCGTTAGAAACTTATTCCCGACTTCAATCTGGACAGGTTGCGATGGCTATGGATATAGTATATGCGGACAGAAACCTTTCCTGGGATGAAAGACAACATATCGAAGGCACTGTTAGATTTATGGCTTTTCCAGCTAATCCTAGAAGAGAATACGATGGTCGTGGCGGATTTTACGATCAGTATAACAACGAGTACGACGAATCGGGCAATATTGCAGAAGAAAACGAAGACTGGAAGAATAAAAAAAATAGACCCCATCTAGATCATGCTAATTCATCTTTTGGGGTTGGTTGCCCCGAAATGAAGGGCGGAACAGTTGCATGGGAAATTAAAAAAGCTATTGAAGAATATCTTCACTATCAACGAAATAATGGCTATAGAGACATGGGTGTAGACGGGGATGGAGTTCTTAATATTTCTGGAATTCCTAACGCGAAAATAATTGATACTGAAACAAAAGAGTATTGGGAGCCAGTCAAAAGATTTCCTATTCCGCCCAAATATCAAACCAAAATTGCAGATTTAATACAAAGCAATAAGTTTAGTAATGTCTGGACTTTAATAGATAAGGCTTTTAAAAATAAAAAACTTCCTGCTGGCAAATGCATGAAAGTCGAGGAAAAAGACTCCTTGTATTATGTTGTTGTAGAAAAACCCTATAAATTAAAATGATTAATAAAATTAAAATAACGAATCTAGCCGATGCGGAAAGCTATAGCTTTAATAAAAACAATAAAGACTATAACATATGGGTATCGACAGTCGGTCAGGAAGACAGAAAACAAATAAATAGAATGAGAAAAAACTTTCAGGAAAAGAATGTTAAGTTTTTTCACCAGTTCTTTGCCGATTGGTCAGACGAAGACGGAGCAGAGTGGGGGCACTTAATTCAGGACGCGCCACAGTCTCAACATATTCAAAATATTATTTCATTTTTAAAACCCTTTACCGAGGACGATAAGCCTCATAGTCTTGGAATAAATTGTTTTGCCGGTATTTCTAGATCTACTGCCATCGGAATTACTGCTCTAGTCATGGCTAATAGAACAATAGAAGAGGCTCTTACAGAAATCTTAAAAGTAAGAGTAGAAGCCTGGCCCAATCTTAGAATATTAAAATTTGCGTCCGAAATCCTAAATATAGATGTTCATACCCATGTTAAAAAATGGAAAGATCAGTTTTTTCATTCGGAAGAAATCTTCATTCCGCCAGATAGACAGCAATGAGTAATATTATAGAAGAAATAACAAATCTAACAGACGAATGGTATCATTTAATTGGAAAAGATCACCATAAAGATCGTGACTGCCATTGGTACATTGAAACCAAGTGGAGCTACGGTTTTCCGCCTAAATATTTAGTTTGCCATTATGGGTATATAATTGACACTATTGAAGAAGAATGCGACTCATACGATTTAGCGTTAGCTAAATTAAAAGAGGTCTTGACAAAAGAGGTAAAAGAGTATATGATTTACCAATCACAAAATGAAGAAGAATCTGATTGGTGAAAAGCCCCTATTATTTTTAGGAGATAACCATGGCTCATGGGACGGTCTTTTATTTAAAATAAAAAGAAATAATATTTCCAATGTAAATATAATCTCTGTCGGAGATTTAGGCATAGGGTTTTACCCTAGTCGAGATATGCTTACGTGCGATTCGCTGGACAAGCAGTTTAAACAGCGCAATATTAACTTTTACGGAATAAGAGGTAATCACGATGACCCTTCTTATTTTAAGGGAGAAAATAGAGTTTGTTTAAAAAATTTCGAGTTGATAGAGGATTACTCGGTTTTTGAGCATGGTTCTAAGCTTATTCAATTTATAGGAGGCGCGATATCCATTGATAGAACCGGAAGAGCGGTTGGAGTTTCATATTGGGAAAACGAGGGGGTTGTATTCGATAAGGACGCATGTCAAAAAGTGGACATTCTTGTAAGCCATACAGCTCCGTCATGGTGCTTTCCTCAACAATTCAATGAAATCGTATATGGATGGGCTAGTGAAGATGTCAATTTAATTAAAGACCTGACGAACGAACGAGCTGTCATGGGCGAAATATTTAAATTATGCACTCCAAGACTTCACCTATATGGACACTTCCATTCGAGTTGGTCAGAAAGGGTAAACGGATGCGTGTCAAGATTGCTAAACATAGACGAACTTTATGAATGTCCGCAATAAATTTTATCCTTATTAATGAGATTAAATTTTCCATTAGAAGAATCTTTTAACGTTACTTCTAGTACATTTTGCGGCTTGGATTGTTATTTGATAACGCCACATATTGACGCAAAATGGAATAAAAATAATTTATTCTACCGTTCTCTAGTTACGGATAAAAATGGAAAGGTTTTATCTTCTGGTTTTCCTAAATTTTTTAATCACGGAGAAAAAATAGAATGCTATCCAGATCCTAACAACTTCAACGACTGGAAGTGTGAAGACAAAATAGACGGCTCTCTTTTAATTGCGGATCATGTTAATGATCAATTTTCTATGCGGACGAGAGGAACCGTATCTTATCTCGCTCAACCAAACGCAGGAGACTTTGAGCTTCTTCCTAAGAAATATCCAAAAGTATTAGAGTTTTTAAAAGAAAACCAACATTTAAGCTTATTATTTGAAATTGTTACCCCAAATAATGTAATAGTTGTAAGACCCCCAGAGATAGATTTTTTCTTTTTAGGCGCAATTAATAAAAATGGAATGTGCGCGGTTTCTTCTTCTGACCTGACTAATATTTGGAGAAAAGTCGGCCCGATACCAATGCCTCAGTCTTATAATTTTTTAGATACTAAAAATCTTTCTAAAATAGCGGAAAGTATAAAATTATGGAAAGGCAAAGAAGGCGTTGTTGTATCTTACAATAACGGACAAAATAGAATTAAGTTAAAATCTGATTGGTATTTGTTTTGTCATAGAGTCAAGTCTCAACTAAACTCACAAAGTAATTTAATTGAATATTATATTGATTCAGAAATGCCGTCGCGCGAAGAGTTCTTTAAAAAAGTAGAAGCAGATTACGATTTTGAAATAGCCCTTCAATTAAAAAAAGAGATAGAAAAAATTTGTAATTCCGGTGAAAAAGCAAGAAAATACATAGACAATATTCTTGAAATGGTTCACGACATTAGAAAAGTAGAGTCAAGAAAAGAGCAGGCTGAAATGATAAAAAGGCATTATAATGAAAATCCAGCCTACGCCTTTTCAATACTTGATAATAAACCTATATCTAAAACTCAATGGACTAAACTGATAAATAATTTCTTATGAAAAAAATAATCAAGCCAGCCGAAAGAGAAGAAGCCGTTTATTACTCTGACTTTTCTGGAAAGAATTTGGGAAAGTTTGCGGCTCCTGTGGAATTAAAAATTTCCTGCGGATATGAATCTAAATATGACGGAATGGATATAACTTTTCATTTACATGACGACGATTTAGAAAAAATAATTGCTTACCTTAAAAGTAATATTTCCAACGACTTTAAAGAGTCGATAACGAAAAAAATTGATAAATATGATAACGATTATGAAGCGAGCATGCAAATGAGAGACTGGGATGCATGCGATAACGTTTTAAATAACTTATGCTTTCTTAGAAAATTACTCGATATCAACAAAGAAATAGAATAAAAATGAAAGCAAAAGATTTAATTGCAGAATTACAAAAGCTAGATCCGGAAATGCTTGTTCTTGTAGACGGCTACGAAGGAGGCTATGCCACTCCCTCTGCGACAGATCAAATTGAAGTATGCGGCCCATTTGATCGAGCATGGTACTATGGAGAATACGATGATTGCGAAGATACAGAGCCAGCAAAAACCAAAGCTTTTTTAATACGTAGATAAAAATGTATATTAATTTTTCAATTCGAAATTTCTGGAAAGATAAAAATATTTTTAAATCCTATTTTTATTTTCATAAAAACCTCACAAAATATAAAGATTTTGAAATGCAATGTGTTTCGGATAGCTGGCACGTTTTTAGCATAGAGTTTAAAATCGGCTTTCGAGAAGATCATGCTGGGGTAAGATTGGCACTCAGTTTGCTAGGTAAAGAAGTTTATTTTCAGATTATAGATATTCGCCATTGGGATTATAAAAATAACGATTGGGTTAAATAAATATTGACTTTTTAATAAAAAAAAAATACATATATAAAAACATGACAAGAGAACTTGAAGCTAAACTTATAAAAAAATATCCTAAAATACTAGTAGATATTTATGGCGATCCAAGACAGACGTGCATGGCATTCGGCGCCGAATGCGGCGACGGATGGTACGATCTTCTAGACGAGTGCATGAATAAAATGCAATACTTGTGCGACCTTTGGTCTACCAACGACAAAGAGGTTCAGGTTGTTGGTAATCAAATTAAAGAAAAGTTCGGTACGCTACGCTTTTACATAAGCGTACATGGAGCAAATGAGATCGAAAACAATATCATAGATGATATTATTTCAGAAGCAGAAAGAAAATCAGAGCATACTTGCGAAGTCACGGGAGAACATGGAGAGCCTTGTAAAAAAGGAGGCTGGTATAGGACGCTTAGTTATCAACAAGCCAGAAAAGATGGATATATTGCCTGTAACGAATCAACTGAAAAATACTGGAAAGAAAAAGACGAAAAAGAAACAGCTAAAACTGTCTCTTGAGCAATTAGAAGACTACGCTTTTTATGAGAGCGGTCTTTCAGCGCACGGTTGTCTAGAAAAACTAGATGATTACGCAAGGAAGTCTATAACAAGATATGGAAGAATCCTCCTGGAAAACAAAAATAAATAAACTATATAATATTATTAAAAATATTGACGATAATAAAGTTATATTATTTTTAATTTTATTTGCGCTTTTTACTGCGTTCTATGAATTATGCCAAAAAGCCGCTTTAATTAAAGCAGAATATAAAAACTATATAGAAAACAAAAAATGACTAATTCAGAAAAAACAGATAGAGTAATTATTATCGGATTTATTTTAGTTCTCGTTGTACTTTTTACTTCAATGACTGTAAGCGAGTATTTATCTTACTTATCAATCAAGCGCAAATTTAGCTTAATCGAATTAGCTATCACGAAAGATTTATCTGCCGAACACATTCAAGGGCTATTAAATTCAAAAAATCAAAATATACAATATGTCAAATAAACCACATCCAGAAGACGAAATCTACAAAGTAAAAACCTTTATAAACGAACTTCAAAAAGTTCAAGAAGAGTATTTTACAAAACTTGTTGAAAACCTGAATTTATCCAAAGAAGGCGAGGATTGGCTATTTGACTATATTCATAATTCTGACAAAAACGAATTTGACGATTTTCAGCATTATTTAAATGATTTTAATAAAAAATACGAAGATATGATAAAAAAAGACGAAATGTATATTGACCCAGCAGAAACCTTTTTGTCAACTGATTTTGGAGAATTTAGCCCAATGCTTCATATGAGTTCTTACGAGCCCGATTTAGAAACGGCTTTTCCAAGTCCGTATAACGAAAACGAACCATTTTCACTGGGGCTAGAAGACTTAAAAGCAAACAATGGAAAAAATGCCAAATAGAACAATTAAATTCAGATTTTGGAATCCTCCAGGAAAAGCATTCGTTGAAAAATATAAATATAGCGGCGCCGTTGATGAATTGTTCAATAAAGACGACATGCTTATTCCTTCTCAATTTACAGGATTACAAGATATAAACAATGCAGATGTTTATGAAAATGATATTATAGCCGTCCCAGCCAAACCAACCCCGATAATGACACAAAAAAAATACAAGATTGTTTTTAAGTATGGATCTTTTGCAGCTGAGCTTTTAGATCAATGTAGCACATTAAATTTTATTTTCATGCACCAGCTAGGAGAATTCGAGATTTTGGGAAACTCTTTTGAAAATCCAGAACTATTATAAATATGTTTATTTTAAAAAAAATAATTAAAAAACTTGAGTCTTTTTATAGAGTAACTTCTTACAGGTTTGATATGTTTTATTTTGAAAACGTAAAACCGATATTTTGCCCACAGCACTCAAGAATAAGAAAAGCAATTCCGAGAACTTGGTCAGATATTGTAAGCCTCATAGTTAATGTGAATTTCGAATTTATTAAATCTTTTTACGAAGACGAGTATAAAGGCGGAATAGTGGACTGGGAGGCGACAAAAGACCATAAAGAGTTTGCTAAATGGTTAGAGTCAGCTTATAAATATATTACAATAAAAAGACCGGCTCTTGAAAAAGAGCTTGACGAAGCTTATCCGCCAGCAAGAAATTTTAGGGAAGCTTTTGCGGAAATAACGCTTGAAAACGGAGAAAAAACCTATAGACTGATTGATGACGGAATACCCTACAAGGTCAAATATAAAGAGGTTATTCGACTAGAAAAGCTTATACAAAAAAAAGACACTTTGATCTTGACAGAGTTAGTAAAAAGAAGAGATTACTTCTGGACATAAAAATATGGGAATGTTTGATTACATAAAATGCGAAGCAAAGCTTCCGCTTAACGAGGAACTCAACAATCTTCCAATTGATTGGAGCGATGTTTCTTTTCAGACTAAAGATCTAGAAAATTGCTTACTTGATTATACCATTTCCAAAAGCGGAAAGCTAATTGAGAACATTAAGAAGTACGAGCATGTATATTTTTCGAAAGAAGAAATCAAGGAGAAAAAACTAAAGCCCTGGGATTTTGTAAAAGAATCGAAACTTATTAGCGATACATCTGAGACTATTAATTTTCATGGAAAAATAACCTTTGGAGAGATATTGGATTTTTCGGAAGACGAGGATATTTGGGTAGATTTTGAGGCGTATTTTATTTATGGAAAACTTGACAGAATCGATCTTTTAAAAGTCGAAAAATATAAATCCAGAAAAAAAGCACAGAAAAACTTCTTCGAAAAGATCAAAGAAGAGGAAAAAACCTTAACCCATAAGATTAAAAAAATGGTAAGAAAACTTGGCTGGAACCAAGTATGGAAAAGCATTTCTTGTGCTTTTTATAAAATTTCCGGTTTTTTTTCTCATCTCGCTTCCTATATTAATAGATATTTGATTTTTTGATTTGACACGCTTTTAAAAAAGATTAAAATAAACTCAAATGAAAACCAAAAACACAAACCAACAAGTAAAAAATGCAGTAGTTAATAAAGGCAGTAATTGCAGTACAAATTGCAAGCGAGCGATACCATTTTACATCACAATGGTATCAATTACTACTATTTTTGCGCTCTTGCTTATTTTCGTTCTAGAAAAAAACGAAACGCTAAAATGCGTAAAAAGCGGGCTCGTTCAAAAAGTTGACAACGGAAAAGTTGTTTGGACAAAAGACAATTCGTCTTCTACATCAGATGATGTAGTAAAACGCCTTCATAAAATTCATGATATTGTCTTTAGTCATAATCATGTAGATGGAAAAGTAGTTCAGGTTAAAAATTCTCAATGAAAAAAAATACAATCAAAAAACTGGAGGAATCAGCTAAGCCTCCACCTGAGATTATTAAAGCGGTAAAACTGATAGAGAATTGGGCTAAAAAGCAGACAGATAGGGACGATTGGGCTATTGGAGAAATAGCCTGTCGAAAAGGCTTTGAAAGATTACTAAAAGATATAAAAAATGTCAGATAAAAAAGAATCAATCTTTACTTCCAAAAGTGAAGCCGGCAAAGGTGATAAGCCTAGAAATATCAGTAGACAATATTGGGATAATTATGACCAAATAGATTGGAAGAAAAAGAAAAAAGATGTGGAAACAAATAAAAAGTAAAAGAGACTGGCTGATAATAGCGCTATTTGTTTTTATTTATTTTTTAATTGGATTTTTATTTTTATAGGTGTAAAATAAATTTGACTTCTAGTGCCCGTAAGGGATTAGAAAAACAAAAACAACTCGCTTAAAAAGGAGAATATAAATATGACAACAACATTAGTACCTGGACATTATTCGTCCACAGAAAGGGTTCTTAGCCGATTGCCCGATCTGTTTAATGATAATTGGCTAACAAATGCAATCGATAGTTGGGATAAGGCTTTGGATGTTCCAAATGCAGTTTATCCATACAATATCAGACTTGTTAAAAACGACAAAGGAGAAGAAAAGCAATACGAAATCGAGGTTGCTTTGGCTGGAGTCGGTAAAAACAATATTGATATTAAGGTAAAAGACTCGCTTCTCAATATAGAGATCAAGCATGTCGAATCCGACAATGAAGAGAACTCTTACTTGAGAAAAGGAATCAGCAAGAGAAAGGGAAAGCTTTCCTTTTCGCTTGGTGAAAAAGTGCAAAAAAAGAAAATCTCATCATCTTATATCGATGGATTATTGAAGGTAGTTGTGCCGCTGGCTCAACCAGAAACCCTCGACATCGACGTTAAGGTAACGTGATTAAAAAATTAAATTAAATTAATCTGCTAAAAGGCACTAGAAGTCAAACCTTTTTAAAATGAAAAAAATTATTGAACCAACTGGCGACGTATGCATTAAATTCACAGAAGAAGAGTTATCAAAACTCGGTCTAAAGCAGGGTGATAAGCTCTCTTGGGAAGAGGCAAGGGACGGATTTATTCTTAAAAAATACGAAAAAATAGACGTTGATATTAGCGAATGGAGCAGGGAAGTTCTCGAAATGTTGATTGCAGAGTCGGTGGAGCAAGACGTTTCCGTGAACGATGTAATTTGCAAAATTCTTGAGGAGCAATTTGCCAAAGAGAATAATGAATAAAACTTCTTTTTTGCCAATTTTCGAAGTTGGTCTTGCTAATGAAGATATGCCGGCTTGCAGACAAGTTCATACGGCTCAAATAGATCCGGCTATATTGGCGGGAATGTGTATTTCAATTCTTGATTCCGTTATTTCTAAGCTTCCAGATGAAAGTCAGATAAACTTTGAAGAAGAAACTGCAAAACTTTTTAATTACATGATAGATTCAAGACATGGTTATGTTTCTACTGTAAAGTTTCAGCCGGATGAATAGCTTCATTGGCTCTATTCCAAAACATCAATATGTATGGGTAGATAGTCAGTTTACTCATAAAAAGCCTACAGGTTTTGTTCCCGCTGTCTGGTTTGGCTTAACTAGTTTCCCTGGAAGAGCTTGGGGTTTTAATGTAATGTTTGAAAACGGGGCGGTTTATAGAAATATTCCGCCTCATGCTATAGGATTTTCAGAAAATCCAGAAAGAAAATGGGAAATAAATCAGTCCCAATTATGGGATTGCTATGGCTATAATTGGTCAGCTACCGAATATACTTATTTAAAAGGATTAAAATGTTTATGTAGAGTAAAGGATGGACACTATTATGGTGAATACCTTTTTACCGTTTCTCCAATAGAAGACGGATTTTCAAACGAACCAAGTCAGTCTAAAGAATTTAAATTTATACAGCTAGATAATGGCAGAATAACTATTCAGCCAACGAATAAAGTTCTTTTTATAGATAAAAGTTTTACAGGTAGGGAAATTTTTGAAGAATTAAAGCTACAGACCGAGACTTACTCTTGCGAATGATGGTTTAAAATAAAAACTCACGCCATTATAAAATTTAGTGTAAATTGCTGTATATTATAGTATAAACAGCTTAGACTCTAAAAAATCATGGAAGTTTTTATTAAGTTATCTAGTATAGGTCAAAATCTAGGAGAAAATTTTTCTCTGCATGGCTCTTTAACGCCAAGTCAAAAAACCAATCTAACTAGGATAGATTTACTTGGTGGATATGTCCTACAAGTAGGGCAAAATGAAATAAAAGTTATTATTACCCCCCTAGACGTAAAAGCTACCCCTAAAGAGCTAAATATAAATAGCCAAAATCAAATAGAATTTTCAGCACAAAATTTCTATAATACCGATTATAGACCTCTAGATCCCACAACTTCTGAGATTACAGAGTTTAGAAGTGAAATTTTTCCGACGTACAAAATAGAAGAAATTGGCGAATCTATAATTGGAGACAGAATCTTAATAGACTTTTTAGATAAATCTATAGCTTTTACTATTATTTCCTCAAGTACAAGTCAAGAAGAAGCTGCTAATATTAAAATCGGATCATGGAGCCTGCCGGATAGTGAAGGAGTCGTATTGTCTGGTCCAAGTTTTATTTTTAAAAAATATAATGATAACTCGATTCCGCCAATGTTAGAAATTCACGATCCATATGTTCGTTCTTTTTATAGAATTACAAAAGAAGGCGGAGACTCTAGCTTCAAAGTGAAAGAATTTTCAGACGATAGTTTTGTTATACCATTTTAATATGAGCACCCCTCTTAAACATTTAATTTTTTTACAATTTTCCGGATCTTATTCTGATGTTTCATTAACATCTTGGGGCGTTCCTACTACAGGTTTGATTTTTTCAGAGCAAGGATCCAACAGCTGGACAGATAAAAAAACAGAACTACTTGCCCACATAAATGCAAAATTCGAAACATTCAATGTTCAAGTAACTCAAAGCTTGAGTGATTGGAGCGCGTGGAGCGCCTCAAGAAGAATAGCTAGAATAATTTTTGCTCCAGTTGAAACCTCTCCAACGGTATCTTCCTTTTATTATACTTTGAAAAACAAATTACTTATTCAACAGAATTTTTTTGACCCATTGGATTCTATCGCCTTTCCATCTTTAAAAACTGGTTTTGTATTTTTAAGAGATACCAATCCTCACGATAATAATCTTGCGATGGATATCAGCAAAATAGAACATCACGCGGCTTCATTAATATCAAAAATATTAGGAATACAAACATTAGATGTAGGATACGGTGGGTCACAAAATTCATCAAGAACGAGATGGGCTTCAATTCAAAGAAAAAAAGTCAACCAATATTCTGGTGCTTTTATGGATCAATGGAGGATTGGACAGCAAGATCCAACAAAGATCATAGGCTCAAGAACAGGATATGCCAAAGCTCCTACTCCGACAAATATAGCTAATTCCGCCCCTAACTCTGGAGGAACTTTAATATTAAAAAAACAAAGACTAATTACAAGAGACAGCTTAGAAAAATTAACAAGCTTAGAGGTATATGATAGGGATATTGTTTTCGCATCAGACTACGATCAATATACAAGTCCTGGCTTTAATAGAAGTACAGATTGGGTAGTTAAAGGAATGATCGGTTCGCCTGGAGACGTAGATTATATTAAAATACTACTCGATAAAGGAAATTACCGAATCATGGCTATACATTTAAAAAAAAGTATGTTAGACGCCCGTTTAACTATTCTCGATCCAATGTCGGAAATCCCTAAAAATAAAAATGGATTAAATACAGTTTCAATTAAATCAGAATGTCAAAATAAAATTTCTGAATATCCTACAAATGTTTCTACTTTTAAAAAGCCAGAATGCTTCGGATTGGATACTGTAAAAGAAAAAGACGAACCTATTATATGGTCGAGTCCAAGCGAGAGACCTGCGTCTATAGATTTTTCAGTTAAAAAAAGAACATTTGTTTATATAAAAGTAGAGGGAAGTCAAAGCCACGGTAATACTGCAACTATAGGAAAGTACGCCATTGGATTTATTGGAATGGATAAAAAGAAAGTCTCAAACGACTTAAAATACCCTTCTTGCTATATAAATTGGTCTTTAAAACCGGATCCAATAGCTGTTCCTACAAGAAAATTAAGCAGAATAAAAATTTTAGAAAATGGCTTGGTGAAGGAAGTTGCTTTTTATCTTCAGGAAAAAGAAGACACGACAAAAGGAGCTTTAATTGTTCCGCGCAAATTTAAAACTGTTGTCAATGGAAAACTAGTAGATTCAACAAGTGCAGATGGTATAAAATATATAATTGATAACAATGAATTTGCATCTACGCAAACTTCGAACGATCGTTTTAGACTATTTGCCCCAAGCATAAAAACGCCAGGAAAATTTTCGCAAATAGAATTTATAGCCGGAGGCGTATACGACGAATCCATTAGCGAGCCATTTGAGGCAGTAGGAACAGACACCGGGCAGTTTATCACTAATATAATAGAAAGTCCTCTAGGAGATATTAATTTGCCGCCAATTCCTCCGGGTCCAGATACTCCTGCCGCGACACCTACGCCAACTCCATCTGCCACTCCTTACAATTTATGCGCAAGTTGCGGGACTCATTATGCTGCCCCGACTTGCCCCCCAGGGCAGATTCCAGAAGACGCTCCGAATTGCTCAATCCCCGGCGGGGGAACATTCGGTTGTTATACTGGAAATTGCGTGCCAGATCCAAACCCTTCGCCAACTCCTACGGCAACTCCTACGGCAACGCCTACGGCAACGGCAACGCCTACGGCAACTCCTACGGCAACGGCAACTCCTACGGCAACGGCAACTCCTACGGCAACGGCAACTCCTACGGCAACGCCTACGGCAACGGCAACGCCTACGGCAACGGCAACTCCTACGGCAACGGCAACACCAACTCCTACGGCAACGCCAACTTCTACACAACCCCCAGTTGCCGTATGCGGTGATTGCGGAATGTTTTACGGAAATACAAGCTGCCCACAAGGAAAAATTGCTGTTCAAGCCACTTGCGGCACCCTAGATTGCTTCACGTGTCAAGATCCTACCGTATGCGGTGATTGCGGAATGTTTTACGGAAATACAAGCTGCCCACAAGGAAAAATTGCTGTTCAAGCCACATGTGGCAACCAAAGCTGCTTCGAGTGCGTTTGATAATTTCATAAATAAAAACCCGCAACAATATATAGTTAGAAGAAACGGAGTGCTGGAGCAATTTTATTTCTTTAATTTAGCCGCAACCATGGTTGAAACAATGTCTTTAAATGCCGTAGTTAATGGAAAGCTTATTTCCAATTTTCCATTTTTACGATACGACTCAGTTCAGGAAGGCAACGGCAGAAGAAGATTTGTGCTCCCCAACGGATCAGAAGCTAGTTTTTATACCGGAGGGGAAGCACACTTTCTGCTTAATATTTTCTAATAAAAAAAAGATTGACTTTTTTTAAAAAAAAATCCATATTGAAAAATATGGAACCCTACCACTTCTACATCGGATTAGTAACCTGGATTCTCTTCCACTTGCTATGAATAAAAAAGAAGAGTTTGAGCAGCTGTCTTATGAAGAGTCTAGAGAGATAGCTATTGATATAATTAAATATCATGGGATTTTTTATAAGTTTTGGGATTTGGTCCGCCCATCCTATACAAATTCAAAAAAATATCCAACGGCTTGCGTGGTATTTAATAAAGACAATAACTGCGTTGATTTCATTATAAATAAAAAGTTTTGGAGCAAGCTGTCACAGGAGCAAAAAAACTTCATCATTTGCCACGAATGTCTCCATGTTATTCTTGAGCATGGAAAAAGAGCGTCTTCTCCAACTGCAAAACTTAATCCAGAAATGGTGAATGCTTGTCTTGATATTCCAATTAACGAAATGCTCGTTAAATTTTTTGATTTTAATAGGAAAAAAATAGATTCAAAAAACAAATACTGCTGGGCAAATACAGTCTTTCCGAAACAAAATTTGCCAGAAGATCAAAGTTATGAATTTTATTTCAATAAATTTAAAGAAGACGCAGACGTTTCTGAGATTTCCGTCTCAGGAATGGGTAGCGGCGAGGGCAAAGATGGACAACTTGAAACTAATAATCACGACAATTTAAATTCATTTAACGACCAAAATGCCGAAGCAAAAATAGAAGAACTTGTTAATTCTCTCTCCGACGAAGAAAAAGAAAGTTTAAAAGATATCGCCGAGAGAATGCAAAGAAGCTCTCAAAAAAACGACGATAAGGATCAATCTAAAATTGCTGGGAACACATCAGGTTCTTTAACTAAGATAATTGGTAAAATTAAACCAAAAAAGAAAAAGAAATGGGAGACAATAATCAAAAAATGGAGTCAAAAATTTTCTAGGGCGGAAAAAGAAGACCTACATTGGCTTGTAAAAGCGCGCCGCCACTCTCTAATTGACACAAATCTTTTCATTGCTTCTGACGTAGAGCAAGAAATTAAAAAAAATAATAATGAAAAAATAGATGTTTGGATGTTTTTAGACACATCTGGAAGCTGCGAAGGCTTAGCCCCTAGATTCTGGAAAGCCGCAAGGTCTTTGCCGCAAGATAAATTTAATGTATTTTATCATTGTTTTGATACTCAGGTTTTTAAACTTAATCAAAAAGATGTAGAAGCCGGCAAGCTCTACGGATTCGGCGGAACATCCTTTATAGCTTTAGAAAATTTTATTCAAAAAACAATTAAAAAAGAAAGCAAGAAATACTCAAGTATCGGAGCCGTATTTGTTGTTACTGATGGAGCTGGAGACTACGTCAAGCCAGAAAACCCTAAAAAATGGTACTGGTTTTTGTCTGAAAACTACACTCATTGTATTCCTAAAAATTCTCATACTTTTCTATTAAAAGATTTCGAATAATAACGGTGATTGTTTTAAACAACTACTAAACTTATGCTTTTTAAAGTATGTTTTAAAACTATAGCTAGTGTATACATAGCTATGTATGTTAATTTAAAAGCTCCAGATTTAGGAATAGATTTAGGACCAAGTTTCACGTTATCTAGCGACTTTGGCTCTATTACTCCGCAATTAGTCACTAGAGAAGAGCTAATTAATGGTGTTCATATTGGAGTAGAAAGTTCGGCTAAACTAATTACAATTACGTCGGTAGGCGTCGTTTCTAAAGGAGTAATCGTATCCATAATGGATAATTGCGGCACGGAAAACTCCACTCCAACCCCTACGCCTACCACTACGGCAACTCCTACGCCTACCACTACGGCAACTCCTACGCCTACCGCTACGGCAACTCCTACGCCTACGTCTACCGAACCAGATTTAACAATAACTCCATTGAGAGAAACTCCATTAAGTAGAGATTCTCTTGATTATATTTTTAACTTAGATATAGGGCAATCTTTTAATTTCCAACTTTTTGAGGAAGTTATCAGTTTTTCTATTTCAAGCAAAAGAGTAAAAGAAAATGGTACTCTTATAATGATAGCCTCAAGAGAAGGAGTTGATACCTTTTCTATTCTTTTAGAAAAAGATTTTTCATCCGGGGCTATAAAATTTAATATTGGTAGTCCGCTCGGAGGAAACATATATCGATATAACTCTTTAAACCAAGAAAATCCTCAACTTAAAGAATGGGATCTTGGATCTTTTTTACAAATATGCCAATAAATTTACAAAAAACAGCAATAGCGATTATTAGATCAGGTGGTACATGGGGGTTAGATTCAATTCTCCAAGTGAGGTGTTCTTATGATTATAAAGTTGCCGGAATCCAAGGATATGCAAGAAAAGTTTCACCACGTCGCGATATTCCAGACCAGATAAGTTTTCCTCCAAACCAAATTTCAGACAGTGATTTTGCCCAAATAGTCAAACAAGTAGAGTCGGATTTTGAAATTTTTAATTTAGACGTAGTAACGTCTTTCTCGGCTTTATGGTCTAGTAGCGCGCAGCACAAGGTAGTTGTATTGTTATGCGACGTAACTCAATTTGAACATTCTCTAGAATATAATTCTTTACTTTCTAATTTGTTATGGGACGATGGAGATAGCAGTTCTCTAGATGGATTCGGAAATGCGGGTCTTGCAAATTCTCAGAAGCTTGGTATATTTCTTAAACCCTTTGAAGATGACCCCCTTCCGTCCGCCGATTTATGCCTAGCCTTTACTAACCAAATCGAATGGAATGCAAGGCT
>Ga0315901_10004273_pt1 | contig 17878 bp, 14 predicted proteins | sample LakEriMetagenome_10_FD_203761 | JGI IMG/M metagenome (GOLD analysis project Ga0315901, IMG submission 203761) | Freshwater fungal communities from buoy surface, Lake Erie, Ohio, United States - Buoy 2 MA116 | ecosystem: Environmental > Aquatic > Freshwater > Lake | place: USA: Lake Erie, Ohio...
TCTTGCGCCAACAATTGCTATATTGCCGGTGCCAGCGGTTACTAGGGTAATTGATCCTGTGCCGTTAGCATTAATGGTTACGCTGTAATCTGTGGTTAGAGTCAGTAATGTACTGCCGCGATATACAGCGATATCGGTATTGGCAAGAACTTCAAACGTAAACGAGTATGGCCCGACACCAGTATTGGTGTAGACCACTCGTCTTGCTACGTTAGATATCGCATAATCAGCCATAATATTTCCCTAATCTAGTTGATTTTTTCATAAAAGTCTATTACCTATTTTGGTAAACCATATATTGGCAATTTGGATTCTGCCTCTTGCGCTCTAATAGATATCGCTGGGAAACGCTCAAGCATATCTTCTTTTGCTAGGCTTACAAATTCCCTGTATACCTCTCGGATTGCCTCTTGTTGCTCATTCAATCCAAGTGATTTAAAGCCAGGCATCTTGGCTGTTTCAACAATAGCCTTCTGTACCTTATTGCCACCTACGTCAACCTTACCTATTCTGTTCAGCATGAACTGATACTCTTCTGGGGTCAGCTTTACTTTAACGTCACCAACATCAACGATACGCTTTGGCATTTGGATAGGTAGGCCAAGAGCAATAATCACCTTATCAGATGTTCTCTGCTTGCTTTCCATATACCGGACACCAGACAGAGATGATAGGGCTGGGTTTGCTGGGTCAGCTCTATACATTTCTTCTCCAAACAAATCATATTTTTCTGGCAAATCTTCTGATAACCCTGGTGTTCTAGACCTGTAATAGTTCAGCGCCTGTCTAATTCCTTTTAACAAAATATTGTCATTAGGATCTCCACCAACATCCCTAGATAGAGGATCGGTTACCCTTGCAACCATTCCCCTAGCAGAACTAAATAGACCAGCTGGAGAACCCTCTATCGCATACTTAGCAGTAGACTCAACTAAAGTTGTAATGGCAGCCTTAAAGGATGCTTTTGGATTTTCAATGGTTGTTGTAAATGCACCAGTAACAGAGCTTAGAGCTGTTAACCAAGGCTGGTTGCCAACGTAGTTGTATAGACCCCATACACCACCCAACATAATTTGGGCAACCTTATCGTCATCATCTTCGTAGCGAGCGTATTCAACAGAATCGGCAATCATTGCCATAGCACCAGCTATTGGATCCAATCCTCTAAATGGTATATAGAGCTTGTTGTCTTTTCCAATTGATGGATCCATACCAGTTTTACCAAGCCAATCAACAAACTCCTGATCCCACTCTCCGTCAGAGAATACAAAAGAGTATGGCCTCCAACCGCTTGCTAGGTATACGGACTTTAGGTTTTGGTTTGCTGGGCCACCGCCAGTTACTCGGCCATCTGCAACCATAGATCCAACACCAATCATAATGCCAGACCCCATGCCCCACTTAGCCATAGCCAGTTCACGCTTTGCCCCGCCCTCTGCCATATCTTTTCGCCATTGGCTAGATAGGGGTGCAATCATGCTGTTCTGCATTGATTCGCTTGTAACCCAAATTGGGGTCTTAACGAATGGCAAATTAATTCTGCCAATCAAGCTCTCGGATGCCAACTCTTGGATTGCTTTTGCTTTACCAGTTAACGCTCTGCTAAAGGTAAGCATATGGCTAAAGTCTTTGGCCACATCTTCTACCTCTTTGGGTGTGTTAGCAAACATATCACCCATAGCTTTTAAGCCAATGTCTTCAACCTCATCACCAGTTTTGCCGTCTAATCTAGCCTGGCGCTTGGCTTTCTCTGATGCTCTAAAAGCATTAGCGTATAGCTCTGCTCTATATCCTAAAAACTTAGTTACCTCGTCCATTGCCATAATGGGTCTGTTACCAAGAACCGATGCAAAGGTAGCGTATCCGTTTATACCTTTAAAAAAGGTTTCATCTTCTATGCCCAATGGTTCTGTAACCAACTTTTTAAAATAACCTTCTGGCGGCCCATAATCTTTAGCGTTAAATCTACCAGTTTGCGATTCAAATCTTAGGCCAGCATCGCTTAATAAGTCTTGCCCTTCACGCATCTCTTTAGTTGTATTTGTTTTAAGGGCAACCCATCCAAGCCTCATTGCATCTCTAAATGAATGAATCATGCCAGCAAGCATTGCTGCGGCCTCGCCCATTTCAACTTCTGCTTGAAATCCAAAACTTCTTTTTATGGATCCAGCTATACCAGCCAACTGTCTAGTGGCTAACGTGCTAGTCATAAATGCCACAGTTGATGTCGCATTAACAAGGTGTGTGCCTGTTGCTGAAAGCAAGCCATTTTTATAGGTTAGATCCCACAGATCACGCAGTAATCCAACCTTAGATACTTTGTTTAATAAACCCTCTTTTGCTGTTGTTTCAAGCAAATTGTCCATTGCACCCATTAGCTCAACAAGACCCTTGTCCGTCTTTGGATCAGCTAACAGCCTCTTCATTTCATCAGAGTTTGGGGCTGGGATAATGATGTTACCAGCTGCTGTGGTTTGAGCTGCTTTGGTTCTAATGGCTGTAGCCGAATCAATAATTGCGCTCTGTAGATTTAGGCGGTAGATTAATTCAGCTTTTAGATCTTGATTAGCTGGATCAAGTGCGTTGTAGCTGCTAATCTTCTGCATAACATCATAAAACTGGCTGACGTTATTGTGCATTGCAAACCTAAAGCGCATATAGTCAACAGGCAAATCACCATACATAGCCTTTAGCTCATCCATCTCTCGTATAAAAGATGTGCCAAAGCCACGCTCTACGGCAGACTTTTGCAGCTGCTCAAAGGTAACCCTCTCAACCTCAATGCCGGATGCTCTGTTGATTGCATCTACTACCCGCTTTAGGTCATCTGAACCCTCAATGCGGTTAAGGTTTTGCAATAAGTCTGGCGGCACACCCTCGGTCTTAGCAAGGGGCAATGCCTCCTCAAACTTTTGAATTGAAATGGGCTGCTCTATGCCCTTGGCCTTGGGTACTTTTAGGGGTACATCTGTAGTTACTGGCTTAATTAGCTCTGGTGGAACAACCTCATCCACAGCATCTTTACCCTTGTTTACCAGCCCTTTGGTTTCCTTGCTAAACATCTTAGCAACACCACTAAACACTTCTGGTATTTTGCCTAACCCAGCAACCTTAACACCCTCTGATTCGTCAATATCGCTTGGCTCATACTCCAATGGCTGCACAGTACCTAGATCGATTCCAGCGCCCTTTGCGGGCATCTCAACTACTGGTTTAGGTTGTATCTCACCCTGACCAGCTAACTCGTCTAAGCGCTCGTTAAGTGGCTTAATGGACATTATTGTTCTCCAATGGCCATACCACCTGGCTGACCTGTTACGCTAGTTGTATTTCTTTCGGCAGCTCTGCCTCGTTTTCCGCTCCCCATGTCTCCGGGATTCCCTCCGGGTACGCTAGACCCAGATAGTTTTCCCTGGTCAGCGGTAGGCTGAATTTCTTGAGCAGCTCCAGAACGTAGTCCACTTCTTTCCCACTCTGGGGGGTTGATTCCATTTGCTGATTTGAATACTTCATCCCTAGCCTCCGTTTGAGATATCTGTCCTTTTCTATATTTTAACCAAATACTATCAATTAGTTTAGAATTTTTTTCATTTTTAAATGTATCTGGGAATAGGCCTCTTACTGCCTCCCATGTAATGGACTGCATTTCTCTTGGCAATACCCCACGCTCTTGAGCTGCTCTACGATAAGCCTCTGCATAAAGTCCGTATGTACCTTGCACTCCAGTTACAGAGCTATTTTTTGGCCCAACCTGACCAAGCATATTTGAGCCAAAATTATGAGCTACTTCTGTAGATGCTCCAGACAAAGGTCTTAGCAACCCAGCAGCAACAGCGTGAGTATCAACAGTTACATATCCAGCCGGATTAGTTGGATCATAAATATTGTTGTAGAAATTGCGAACCTTATGTTGCTGTCCAAGGTTATTGCTAATATTTGCTAATGTTGGGTTTTCAAAAATGTTAATTGCTTTACCAATTTCGTTTAAAGAACCCCAGCCAGTTTTGTATGGAACACCCTTGTCAGTCAACCTAACTCCGGCAAACGTGCCTTCTGGGTTTACGATTTGATGTTCACGAGGATTATATGCTTGGTCATAAGTACGCAACCACATAGCCTTTAATCCTGGATCATCTAGCTCTGCTAATGTTTTCCCACGAATTGCATCAACCATTGGTGCGTATTGTGGCTTGGCCCAAATTATCTTGGCCATATCATCCATTGAGCTATCCCATTTAAAGGATTGCTTATTGGTCATTGTGTCTAGAACACGTTCACCAAGAGACACATTCATAAACCAATCTTTTTGTGGAGACAATACAGCTAGTACACCAGAAATTGCATTGTCATTGGCTCCATATTTTCCTGTCCAATCGTCTACAATATTACGAGCGCCATCGTACCAGAGCTTACTGCGTTGACGAGTTTGATCTGGAACCTTGTCATATAAATACAAAAGGTTATCTTTTACTTCTGCAATAAAATCTTCTGCACGTTTTTCTGGGTTTCTTGCTTTAGAAACAAAATTAGGATATTGCTGAACTAAACCCATGTTGTGCTTAAATGCTTCTGGATCTTTTTTAATTGCCTCAAAATCAACAATTAAATTAGATGCTAATGGATCTTCTGTTGCTTTAACTGCTGTTGGTAGGCGGGTACTTACAACATTTGTTCTTGGCCCTACTGGTGCAATATCAGCAATACCACCAATAGAACGCATATATCCCTCTGCCATTTCAGCAGCCTTTGGCGCTACGGCTTGACCAGCTTTAACAACACCCTTACCAGCAACTTTTGCGGCAGCCCCAGCAATCGGTGCAATGTTTAATAGCTCAAATGCTGGGTCTGGCTTAATGCGTGTTGTGCCTGAAATAAAGCCACCGGCTCCCTCAATAGGGTAAAAACCTAGAGCCATATCCTCCAATACTTTGCCTGACTCGCCAACTGTTAGATCCTTGAGAGATATCCTACCCAATACTGGTATATCAATCCCAACCTTATCAAGCTGTACACCAGCCTTAGTTAGCAGCTCACCAATATATCCCAATGCCTCTTGGGCTTTATTCTGTGGAATTGGTCTAGCTACACCAAGCTCTGGCTGAACGTCTGTCCTAACTTGTTGTGGCTGAAATCCAGACACAGTAACTTGACCAGTAGGCTCGGCAGTAGGGGCTGAGGCCAGCATAGTATCTTGAGTTTGTACTTCTTCCTCAACATCTGGATACATATTGTTTAAATATGCATCAACGTAGGTTTGTTCAAATTTAGAATAAGCCATTATTGCTTTCTCAATATTTCTTGCTGCCCAGTTAAGTAGTTGTATTGGTTTTGATTAATAATATTTTTGCTTAATAAATCGTCTAAATTAGTATCCGCATCAATAGAAAATCCAGCAGTAACCTTTCCCTTTCCTATTAACTCGGTTTTTACAACATCATTAATTTTTGATTGAGCAGTAGTTTTTGTTACAGTTTTGGCAACAGTATTGTTATATCGCTCTATTGCAATATCTGAAGTTCTTCTTGGATCAAAAGATCCCCTGTCTAATATTTCAGCCTGTTTTGCTTCTTCATAGAATTCATTTAATACTTTTTCTTTTTCAAACTGATGTGCGTTTTGCTTATTTTTTCCAACGCTAACATCTGGCAAACCAGCATTTCTTCTTAATTTAGAATAAGCAACTTTTTCAAAGTCATCAACTTTTGTCAATAGTCTTTCTGTTAACTTTCCAAGCTGCTTTCCATTTATTCCAGCCTTACTTGCGGTTTTACGCAATTCGTCTGGGTCAGTAATTAAGCCAGTATTAACTCGTAACATAATATTTGAAAACGCTGATGTATCACCATCTTCTAAATTAGGATTTAAGAACTTTTCTATTTGTTCAATAGACAGAACTCTTGATTTAACCATTTCTAGACCGATGGTTTTTTTTCTAGCTCCAGTTGTTTTTGGATCAAAGTATTCAATAAGTAAATCGTTTACTTTTCCTTCGTTTCCTATTTTTTCAATATCTTTAGCAGCCGCTAACGATGCCCTTCTGTCTGTCATTACTTTAAGAGCAGCAGCGCCTAGCTTATCTTTGTCAAGTGTTTTGTATACTTCACTAAGATTGCCTACATTGCCAGATTGTATTTTCATTAACGCTTCTGTTGGATTTTTAGAAACATCTGGGTCTAGCAAGTGTTCAGCAATGTTTGTGTATACCTTACTGTCTAGTTCATCCATTTTTTTCTTTACAAACTCTGGATTTGTGCTTCTTCCTATTAACGCTGATGCGTTTCTTTTTTCTACATTAATTCTTTCTAAAAGCATTTTTGGATCGTTTTCTGCTTTTATGGTGTCTTTAATAATTGTTGAATATGAATTAAGAGATTGCTCTGCAACTCTTTCATTTTGAATTCCAACCAATTTTAAATACTGCTCTGTAGCTTTTTTATATACAGCGTTACCAGCATTAGATATTGATGCACTAAATTTCATAGCCTCATCAGCATCAATAGATGCAAGAACCTTACGATAGCTACCATTATTTGTGGTTATGGCTTTAATTTCTGTTTGTATTTCATTTAAGTCAAATGCTCCAGAATCAATTGCCGCGCTTACAGAATCTAGGTTTTGTCTAGCTTTTGCCTCAAAATCAATGCGAACTTGTTGGGCTTGTACTTTTCTAGCTGCATCACCAAAATATGTGCCAGGCTTTGCAAATAATTCAGATGGACTTAGACTTTGTTCTTGCGCTTTTAATACTTGCTCCATTGTTGGTGCGTTCTCTACACCATATTGAGCGCCTTCTCGTTGCGCTCTTTCTGCTGCTTCTTTAAATGCAAATCCAGCCAATCTATCTAGGGCAGAATTAATACCCTGAGTCGCGGCAACAGACTCTTTGAGATTAGCAAGGTCTAGACGTGGAACGTCTGCTGGCAGATAGCCAGTTGGTTGGTAGCGTGGAAGTTCTGCCATGATTTATATTAGAGTGGTTGTGGTTCTGTTGATGGAGCGCTACCCATTTTTGCGTACATAAACCCAGCAGATCCTAGCTTACCAGCGGCATCAAAATATCCAGCCTGTTCAGCAGTCTGACCAGCGCCTTGATATAGGCTTGATTGGATAAGACCGCTGCGCCTTGTCATGTCAGAATTTTGTAAAGCAAACATAAACTCTTTACCGCCTTTAGTATTGTTTATGGATTGTATTAATCCAGCCGATCCCTCAAAACCTTGTGTGCCACCAGCAAAGCCACGAGCCACTACAGCTGCGTTGGCTTGGTTGGTACGTCTAAGAATATCGTTAGCCTGTAACTCATACTGCACAGCTCTGCGGTCAGACTCAACCTCTGCTTGCTTTGCTTGCATTTGATACATCTTGTTTCGATCTTGGCCAGCCTTAATAGAGCCAGCCGCACTAGCAACTGTTAACGTAATAGCAATAGCCGTTACTGGGTCTTGATACTTTTGTCCAATATGCTTGTTTACTGCTGGGCCATTAAATGGATCACCGATTGGGCCATCAAAGTTTTTAAGGTCTTGTCTAGAAAATCTCATATTAAGTTCCCTGATGTGTTGCTACTTTGTACTCTAAACCGAGCAAGGTCATCTTTAATGGCACGTCTTGCTCAATTGTAATCTTGCCTTCAGTTGTATAACCTAAAAGTCCATGCATTGTTTTAGTGCCTGTGTACTCGTCAACCGCTTCATCAAGGATGTCACCAAACGCTCTGAATGGCACCTCAATCGTATTAATTTTCATGTGCTGGGTACTAGCCACCAACGCGTTAACCTCAACAATCCTCTTCTTAAATCCAATGCGTGTGCCTGTCTGTAGCTTTAGGTCTACCGGCATGGTTACCGCTTTTACAGAGATAGGTAAGCCTACCTCAAATTTAGTAGTTGATGAGCGTGGGAATGTAACTGTGCCACCGCCTGGTACTGTTTGGTTAGCCTGTACAGATCCATCAAGAATTACGTTAACTGTTTCTGTAGCTACATGGCTCATTGAGACAGATGCAGCAGCTCCACCAGTTTTAGCGCAGTCTGTCAGCAAGTCGTTATCAAATGCCTCTACAAAATATTGGAATGTGCCGTTTACATTGCGCTTGACTACCACATAGATGGTTGATATATCTACACCTACATCCACAAAGGATCCATCTACAGTAATAAACTCGGATGGGGCAATGACGTTTTGGGCGCGGAGTAATGAGAACACAGCCATCATGCCGTCATCTGCATTAGTAATTAGCAGTAAGTCGTTCTCATCAGTAGCCACAGACCTACGCAAAGCCATACGAGTTGGAGTACGCAAGAGATGGCCAGCAAGCAACGATATCTTCTGCGTGACGTATGTAAGCTGCGTATCAGTATAAGCAAACTCATTTAATGATTTCCCTTGTCGTTGTACAAACAGGGTGCCAGACTCTAACTGTTGAACCCTAACACCTTCTTTAATGCCGTTACGGCTTGCTGTTTTAACAAAGAAATTCGTTGGAGTAATTGGGTCAAGGCCGTTTTGAGGAACATAAAATTCACCTCCTGTTGTAAATACTTGTAGGTCTCTACCAGAGATAATGTCAACAATAGCGTTGAATGTGTTGGTGTCTAGTGTAGCCTCAACCGCATCGTCATCCAAGCCCTCTGTTGGGTCAAAGTCAAAGAACAGTCCAACCTTAGAACCCCATATCGTTGATGGCCTAGTCTTAGACCCGCCAAAATACAAACGGCCTTCATGAAAAGTTACTGAGCGTGGATAGCCTTTACCAGCACTCCATACATTTTCATAGCCTGACTCGTATTCCCACGAACCATTAGCAATGGCAGAGGTATTAAAGAATGGGAACTCTGTAATAGCATCTACTGAAGTGCCAGATGTGTACTTAACAATCTTAGCCCTACCTTGTGGAGATGCGTTGACGTATTGACCAACACTTCCAGCCACAAATACAGAGGAGCTGGCGGTTAATGTAATCTTACCCGATACAGCCGATGGTGTTAGCGTACCCGCTGGATTAGAAAAGGCAGCGGTGAAAGCATACTTTGGAATAGAGTCGAAAGTAATTGCTGTGCCTGTCCATGTGGCATCTGTGCCACCGCGAACAATCTTAATTGGATTAATGTCTGGATGAACCACAATAAGCGTATCGGCAGACTGTGTCCACACAATGTTTGCCAACCTAGCGCCAGTAAGCCCCAATGCAGATGTATCTAAATAATCATTACCACCGCCATTAATAGCCGTAATCAAAGCCTTATTCTTAAAGACGTGCATCCGATTATGCGTAAAGCAAAGCATATAGGAATCCGATGTGCTGAACTCAAACTCAACCAATCGGGTTCCGTTGCCAGCAGACTCTGTGCTAGTGTTTGGCAAGGATGAAATGTACTTAGTGCCAGGTCTACGTCTAATGCCACCCTGTGGCTGACACACCACATTGGTAGCCTCTTCTAATGCGTTCTGATAGGCAGCCAAATCAACCCTTGCCCGGAGCAATGGGTCTAACTCGCCAGTAGAAAAGTTTGTCTGGATAGAGACAAAGCGAGCCATTAATACCTCACAGCAATAAGTGAGAAATCGTTAATTGCGTTGGTTGGCTGGTTTAGGCCATCAATATTCATAGCCTGTCTTAGATATCCACCTCTGCCATTTTCAGCTGGTGAGCCAACAGCGACAGACTGCCAATACTGGCTCTTCTCTGTTTGGTCTGTAATAGGTAAAGCAAGATGCCAAGTCATCATGTATTTGAGCAGCTGCACAAAGTAACTTGGCATATCGTATTCGGGTACAGCGTATTGATAGTCAATATAAACCTGTTGATAATCGGTAAGCAGTTTGCTACCCATAATTCTGTATTCTTTACGAGGTGGGATGCCAACAGAACTACTATCGTAAACAGCTCTAGGTGATCCTAAGCGGTCTCCAGGCAACTGATATTCGTAGCGGTACTCGTTAGTAGGTGTTGTTACTAATTGAGCAATAGAGGTCTTTTTAAAGCTAAATGACCAAGGGTAAAGCATGAGGGCTTGATTGCGAATATCCGCATATAAGCGGTCTGCAATTGATGCCTCGTCAGTTCCTTCATTAAATGAGGAGATTGGCTTTGCGCCTAACATTACGCAAGCATCAGAACATATTGATAATGCGGTATCGCCAGCTGCCATTTAAATCTCCAATGTAAGAATGGGCTATCGCCAGTTTTGCCAGCAATAGCCCATCTTGTTACTAGATACTATTAGTCAGTATCGGTTGCACTTACAGTTGTACCATCAGCAATGTCAACAGTTGTTGACGTTACCGAGTTAACATAAGTTAATACAAGACTTGGGGTTGTAGAGTCATAAACAAAAATAACGTCTCCAACTTTTAACACGTCTTTTAAAGATGCAAAATAACCAACTGTGTTAACAGTAGCTTGGGTATCAGCGGTTTTATACAAATACATCGATGGTGCATTACCAGCCTTCGATGCACAGACAGTTACTAAACCAGTATCAGAATATGCCATATCAGTCTCTCCTTAGATTAAGATTCGCGAGCGGTGATTTTGACAATACCCTCATCATCGATAATAATCGATCCAGCAGAGAAAATGCTGTTCACTAGGAACGAGGTCTTCTCAGGGATGTAATTAATTTCGGTGCGTGGGGCAATACCTTCTGCATAGCCAAGTGCATCTTTATGGAAAGCAAAGCAAGTGCGGTCTAAAGACGCATCAACTGCTAGGCCACCCTCAGAGCGGTCACCAAGGATATGGAAAGTAAAGCCTAAGAAAGTATTGATTTCACCAGCAACAAGTGCTTTAACAGTATTGAAGTCAGAGCTGGTTACTGCTGTCTCAGACAACAACGATGATAAGCCATTTGCGTGGAGGATAATATGACGGCCCTCTGGAGGTACGTTATTTTTATCCAACAACTTCTTAGCTTCACGCAACTTGGCTACGTTCATGTTGGTATCGCTACCACCGATATCGTTAGAAACAGTCAAGCTGGTGCTGGTATTTCCGAGTGCATCAAGAATCATTTGGTCTTGTCTGCGGCCAATAGCGTTAGACAATACTTGAACCAACTCTTGGCGCTCGTCAAAGTTTACTTTAGCTTGATTAAAGATATCGCTATATTCAGCGGCATTGTAATCAGCAAGCGTACAAGTAATACTTGAGAATGCTACGTTTAATGGAGTTACGTCAGATTGTGCAATGCGTGGGGTAGCCACACCTTTGCCAACCTTTGGAAACTTAACAGTAGAGCCTTCAACTCCTCTACGCTGACGAACAGCACCTACCAGCATTGCTTTGCCCTGGAAAGCCTGTTTTACCTCAGCATCAAAGAGGGTAACAAAGGCATTAGATAATGAAATGCTCATGTGTTTCTCCTAAATAGGTAAAAAATAAATTGGGTTTTTGCTTTGGTGTGCCTGTTGCCAGGGCCTACGCTTGCTACTTGCGGTAGCCAATCGTCAGATTAATCTGCATCAAGGGCCAACTAAATGGTATGCCTTAATGAGTTTCTAGCAGAAATGTAGGAAAAATACAACATCTAGTGAAATATTTTTTATACCAACTAAATGTGGATAAAAAACCCCCGGCTAACTGCACCGGGGTAAGGGTCACTCTCGTGAGGAGATTCTTTATATTAGCCGAAATTTTGAGCAAACATCTTTTCAACCTTGGCTCGGTAGGATGGATCTGTTTTGTACTTAGGATCACCAACCATTTGGTACAGCTCGTCTTTGGAGGGAGCGCCCTCAATGGGTACAGACTCAACTGGGATGCGAGAGCCTTCATAGGTCTCACGCAGTTTCATCAAAGCCTTTAAGCCTTTGGCAGTACCGCCCATATACTTAAACTCTTCAAAGTCATCTTTACCCCATACCCCCTTGTTTACAAGACCCCTGGCCCAATCTGTCATTCCCTTAATAATGACATCTGCATTAGGCCCAAGGGATGCTTTCTCTTCAGCAAGGGATCTGGTAACAGACTCTACTTTCTCTGCTCCCATACCAACAACTGTGCCAACGAGACTATCTAAGGCCATCTGCGATATCCCATTTTCTTTTGCCCAACCCATCACATGGGATCGAATTGGGTCATTCTCAGGAATAGAGCCAAAGGCAGACACGTCATACTTTCCATCAGCTGGTGCTTTGTGTTTGCCTTGCGATATCTGTTTCCTAAGATCCATCCAAGACTTGGCTATGCCTTCTAGATCGGGGGCTGAATCGTCTTTCTTCCAAAAGTTCTCAGGCCACCAATCTGGTCTGTCTAAGGGGGTGTCATCCTCTGGCTCTGATAGATGAGATATCTGTGACGATTCTGGGTTTTGCTGCTCGGTACCTTGGCTGTCCTCAGTTGTTACTGAGTCCAGTAGGCCACCTTCCTCTGTGGGCTGGACTGCTTCGGTATTTTCCATGTTTACATTTTCCTTGCTTTTAAGATCCTTGCTTCAAGATCCCGCGCTACAGAGTTCTGCCCTTCTCGATAGAACGCATAGCTTGGGTCAGAGCCAGGCAAGGCAACTGGCTGCTCTAACAAAGCTGACCTAAGCCACTTCATTAGTTTTTCTCCATCCTCTGAGCCAAGAACTCGGAGGCATAATTTATTTAGATCCTCAGTTGCTTGTTGAGAATCACGAATATCTGTAGTTACAGATTCTAAACCTTCCCATCCATCATTCATATATTATCCAAACATAAAAAAGAAACCGCTATTGACAGTAACAGGGGCTTCGCCATCCCCTACAGCTACAAATGGCTGTGCATTTTGATAGAAGTCAAGCGACTTTGTTCCTTGATTAGCAGACTCAAGGTTAGCAAAAGGCTGACCATCTTTGTAAAAATCAAGGGTTTTGAGTGTTGTCTTGTTCGGTGCTGGCATCTTCTGTTTCTTCTATTGGTTGTTTAGCGTCTACAAAACGTTGGGCTACAGTATCCACTTCTTCCTGTGTAGGGTAGTGGTCAAAGGTAAAGAACTGGGCTTCTGTGTCCGATATAACTACCCGAACAAAGTAAACCCCTGCCTCGTCTATAAAGTGATTCGCTATCTCAAACATTATTGTGTTACCTCCACATCGTCAACGTAGCCTGTAAATGTAGTGCCACCATAAACGTAAACGTAAATGTCATACACAGCGTTTTGCGTTGGTGTAAAGCTAATGGATACCTGCTGCCACGTATTTGCTGTGGCTGATATAGACGCTACTGTGTCGGTGCTTGGGCCGTATGGCTGACCGCCGGGGCAGACTAACTGCATCGTAAGTCCTGTGTTAGTCCTTCTCATGTATGCAGATACCGTTACTGCCGAGCCACCGTTAGCCGCAATAGAAGCAATCTTTAGTTCAAGCGGAAACTGAGAAGTTACTGTAGTTGTGCTAGTTGGCGCTAACGACCACGCATAACCACTTGCTGTATTGCGTACTGCGGTCTGTGATGTAGCTAATCCACCAGAGAAGTAAATCTTATTGTTACCGACTGTGTTGCCTTCGTCTTGGGAATACTGAGCTACATTTAAAACGTAGGGCGAAATGTTATTAGAATTAAAAGTTATTGTTGTTGGAACGCCTGTGCAATTATAAAGATATGCGCCACCTTTTTCGTTAAAGCGATTGCCTTGTGTATAAGTTACGTTAGTTGCACCAAAACTAGAATTTAAAAATTTAAAATTTGAGCAACCATCTAAACAATATGATACGTTTGTTGTGCCTTGTGAGTATGTTGTTGTTGGTGTGCTAACAGTTATATTATTAAATATAGTGTATATGTTTTGAGGCAAAACTGTATTTGAAGCAGTTAATGCGCCACTAACAATTTGGTCACAACCTGCTGGTTCTGGAATAAAAGTTAAATTACTACTTGTGCCAATAATGTTTTGAGTTGTACTTAAACCTACTGAATTAAAATAATTAATTGAGCAGTTAGTTATGCTGCCAACCATTGGATGGGTGACGATAGTTATTCCGTTAGTTCCTGAGGTATTAAAAGTAGAGTTTGTAATATTTAAATACGGATAAGTAGAATTAGTTGTTCCATTATAATTGTTAAGAGTAGCTCCAGAAAAAGTACACCCGCTAATAATAGATGGGTTTAGTGGGTCATTGGAATTGCCACCAGAATTAAAATTATTTTGAGCAGAATTTGTAAGGATACAATTTAAAAGTTGCATCTCAGGAGTTGCCGTACTGCTAAAAGTAGAATTACTACTAGCCGTATAATTGCAGGTATTGAAAATCATACCTGTTGGGCTTGAAGGTGGATTAACTAAAATACTTCCTCTTGCATAATTTATTCTTGATGTTTCTGTCCAAGAAAGCGGTTCAAGCCCAATTCCAAATCCATTCTGATTGCTAAACCAAGTTTGTCCTGTTCTTGTGGACATATTAGTAGAATCCCATCCACCAGAGAATGTAATTCGGTTATCTCTAATACCAGAAACAGCATAGGCATTATATGTAGTGCTTGTAAATTGTGATGCTGGCAATGCCGCACTATTTAACGTATAAGGGTTTAATGGCTCATATCTCCATAAACCAACAGTTTCGGTAGTGCCGTAGTATGCACCGCCTGTAGTGGTTAGATTGTTTGCTGTTGGCGAAGAATCTAAAAACACAATTGTTCCGTCTGAGCCACCAAAGCCACCGACTGCGTATGCGCCTTCTGTGCCGTTGTTTTTAGTGACTAATGATGTGTTTGATAAAGCATCTACCGAGGTAGGTGATTTACAAGCAACAATGCTATTAAAGAAAAATGTCTGCGCTCCGTTGTTGGCGGCTCTTGAAATAGAAACAGACCGAATAGATGAGCCTAACGCAGAACCTTTATTAATAGTAAACGGACACCAAATGCCTGCTGCGCCTGTTGATGGAATAGTAAACGTATCAACCGCAGTATCGCCTATAGTATCTGAGCAAAGCGATATTGTTAGACCGCCTAATGTTGCGCCGCTATTTTGTTGTATGAACAATGATAACTGTTGGTAAGCGGATAAATCTAACGTAGCTGGTAATGTGTAATACGCAATTTTTCCTGTAGTAAAACCAGCCGCAATTGTAATTACGTCAGGCACAGCGCCTTTAGATAATATTCCATTTGTTGCTAAAGAAGTAGTTACGTTAGCGCTTCCCACCCACGCTGCTCTTGTTAACGCTGCAGTTCTTTGTGTTGCAAATGAAGCAATTGGCTGCACTAGTGCTGTTGCAGTTTTAATAGCTCTGAAAATTATTGGAAGTACGTTTCCACCGCCACCAAATCCAAATCCACCAGAGGTAGAACCGTCTAAAGAAAGTTGTGTAGGGCTTACAACAGTTACTGTCCACACACCATTACAGGATGTCATATTAACAACGTTAGTAACATTGACAACGTCGCCTGTAGAGTAGCCGTGAGCAATATTTGTAGTGACAACAATAGGAGTTGCGTTTGTTGCAGTAGTAATAGGTATACTACTAAACGGACTAATACCCCTTTGCTGAACGCTTGTCCATGTAGCGTTAACGCCCGTGTTGTATAGGGGGGCTTCTTTAATACGAACTGTATCGCCAGCCGAAATTCCTTTAGCTGATGTAGCGCCTGAGATGTTCTTTAATGCGGTAGCAAATGTTTGACCATTGTTTGCGTCTAACCCGTTTTGCGGGTCAATATAAAATGCTTGTGGTTCTTTAAAGGCTATTGCAAATGTTACCCAAGAAGTTCCAGAAGAAAGTGTAGCAGTTCTTACAGTTGATGCTCCGGCGGTTGCTTGAAGTTCATCAACAATTAGTAGTCCATTAGCAGTGGAAGTGCTTGCAGCATTAACTCTTGAGGTTGTAGATGCTGGTGCAGTCCATGTTATTGGGGATACTTGGGTTTGAGTTGCGTAAAAACTAACTACGTAGTCATTAGCAAAACGAGTAGTAATTGATGATGTGACTGGTGATGTACTTGACCCGCCTCCAACTGTACCAATTACATCAAAATATGATGTGCCTCTATAGGCAATCATTACTGCCCTAGATGACGCACCTGATTGTGTAAGGGTTACAGAAGACTCAGATGCAGTTGCTAATTTAAAAAATACAGTTGAATAACGAGCAGAAACAAGAGAAAAAACTATAGTTCCCCAACCAGTGGGTGCCGGGTTTGCATTAGCCGACCCGTTAGTAAAAATTATTAAGGCATCACCAGCAACAACGCCAGCGGGGACATCTACAGTAGGGTTAGCCCCTGAAGCAACTGTACCAGCACCGACAAATGAAATAGCCATTAATTATCCTTATGCGACAGCGACACAGCGCCATTTAGTAGTTGCTACATTCCATACCAAGCCAATGTCTAAACGATTGGTGGCTACTGTTGTAGTTGGAAGTGTGGCAAGTGAAGATTCAAACGATGCGCCCCAAGTCAGAGCGATGGCGGTTGTTCCTGTAATTGATAGCCACAGCTTTTGTCCATTAACAGGAGTGCCAGTTAAATTAGTAGTAAACGATGTAATGGCTACAGACTGCGCTGTAATCACCACCATATCGTACAGGTCTGTATTTATTGCAGGAGTAGCAGAGTTTGCGGTTGATGCTAATACTCTTGGGTTGATGCGTTTATTGGTAAGGGTTTGAGTTCCGCTATTAGTCGTAACAGTTGAATCAATAGCAATAGTGCCTGACGATGTAATTGTGCCACCTGATAGACCTGTGCCAGCAGTAATTGATGTTACTGTGCCAACTCCGTCTCCGTCAGCCCAAACTAAATTAGTGCCATCCGTCTTAACAAATTTGTTAGCGTTAGCGCCTCTTGTCTTGTAGAACTCAGCTAAGGCAACCAGCTCGGCCTGACGATCTGTTAACTTATCATCGCGACCGCCACCACCGCCACCTGTAGGCATAATGATCCATTCACCCCAAGTGCCAGGCTCTTTCTCAAAGCGGATCATTAAACCTTTTTTCTCGTGCTTAGGCATTGGGCCAATATCTCCCTTTGGCCCATCTAGTCCTTTAGGTCCTTGAAAGCCACGCTCTCCACGCTCGCCTTTAGCTCCGTCTTTTCCAATCGTGCCTTGATCGCCTTTATCGCCTTTGTCACCCTTATCGCCCTTATCACCTTTATCACCCTTGGGGCCAACAATAGATTCCCCAGGAATACCTTGTATGCCTTGTATACCTTGTATGCCTTGCTCCCCAGGTACTGCAACATTAAGTACTTTGATTTCGCCAGGGTCGCCCTTTTCACCCTTTAGACCCTGCTGGCTTTTTGCTTTTTGTGCAACCTCTAATGCTTTAGTTGCAAGCGCTCTTGCGACATCATCACGCATTTGGTAGAACCTCTGATAGTTTGTTTACACCAAGCATATCTAAAATCTTCTTATCGGTCTCACCGCCAGCTCCAATCTCTGGATTTTGCTGTGCGGCCTGAGCTGCCATCTCTGCTGCCTGTTGCAAATTATATTGCCTCTCAGCGGAGTCAAAACGCAATTTGCTTGGGATGCCCAACTTGTCTGCAATGTAGTCTGTAATCTCTCCGAGCTTTGGAGTTGCCTGACCCTCTGGGCCAAAGCCTTGAGCCATCTGTACGAACTGCATAACATTGGTTACGTCTTCCATGTTCTGAGCCATGGCCAATGGAGCAACTGGTGCTACCTTAACCTCTAGTCCATTAACACGCAATGGCATATCGATAATGCCTCGGTCATCCATCACTTGCAATATTTTTGCAACAAGAGGAATCATGGTCTCATTAATTAATCGGCCAAATGCAGATCCTAGGTTCTGACTCAACTCCTTCATGCGTTCTACAACCTCTGTTGCGGAGCGAGCAGACATATTATCGGGAGGCAAACTCTCGTCTAGCAGTATGCGCTTGATGTTCCCTCGTAGGTCTCCCATGATAATCTGAGCCACATTAAAGTCACCAGCTCGTGGCAATG
>Ga0315901_10004274_pt1 | contig 17878 bp, 6 predicted proteins | sample LakEriMetagenome_10_FD_203761 | JGI IMG/M metagenome (GOLD analysis project Ga0315901, IMG submission 203761) | Freshwater fungal communities from buoy surface, Lake Erie, Ohio, United States - Buoy 2 MA116 | ecosystem: Environmental > Aquatic > Freshwater > Lake | place: USA: Lake Erie, Ohio...
TTCTGAGTTTGTAATGGATAAGTATCCACCAGACTGTGTTAAAGATCCATACTTACAGAAAATTTGGAAACAAGAAACAACCTGTGCATAACCATCATTAATGGTTCTCCATCCAATACCACCAAAAGAAACCATGGTAAATGCCGCTGCAACCATGGATTTACCAAATTGTGGTTGAGGTCCACTTACTGGATTTTCAGATTCTTCTGGAATAACAGTTGTATTTGGTGTTTGTATTTTTGCACCATCAACTAAAATACCATTTCCACCCAAGAACGAAAGAATAGAGCAGTTTTGGATATATGGAGAACGTGAAATCAGTGGTTTATCATTTTTAACTGCATATCCAACTCTACTTACAAATGGATCTGCTGGATCATCAAAAGCAATTGCATAATCAAATGTATATTGTGGAACTCCTGCAGCATCCACAAAATCCTTCATTGCAAATCCAGTCACATAGCAACCATTTCTTACACGGAATAAATCTTTACCCGCATTAGATGGTCTAATAATTGTATTTCTAAGGTTATCACCAACAACAGCAACGTCTTCATACAGAAGTATTGGGTTATCTTCTACATATTCACCCGCTTCAACAAAAATGCAAATTGGTTTTGATTTAGTTGTTGGTGCAGAAACTTCTGGTGCTGCTGTTGTTCCAATTCCAATAATTGTAGTTACAATTCCAACAAAAGTATTAATTGATGACCTTACATCTGCACAATCTGTAATAGATCCAATACCTGGACTTGGGACTGAGGTTAAATTACCAGAACTAATTGCTGCAGTTAATATTCCAACTAAGTTATCAATATTAGTCTGAATATTTGCACATGATGCGGTACTTGTATTAAATCCAGTGACTGCATCTGCTATTATAGTTCTATCTTGATAGTTTAGATTATTTGTAATTGCTAGTTTTGCATAATTTCTTGCTGCTTGGAAAGCAGTTACAGATTGAGATTGTTCACCTAACAAACCAGTTGATAGTGGATTTCCAGCACCATCAAAATATTTTTTGGTTGCGTATACAATATGCTGATTTGAACCATATGAAACGTCTTGAGCAATTGCATCAACGATGTATCCTAAATCTCTGGCGCACTTTCTTCCACCAATAATATTTGTTGACCCAATTCCAATTGAACCACAAACAACATTGCAAGAAGTTGTAATTCCAGCAAAATAACCACCATTGTATGCTGGTAAAGATGCTGTACTTGCCGCACCAATTGCTGATGTAACAATTCCTACTAGTGTTGCAATATTAGATTGTACATTAGCGCATGATGTACTATTTGTATTAGATCCTGTTAATGGATCTGCAGTTAATGTTAGATCTTTAATTGGAAGGCGATTTGTGATCGCCTCTTTCATCAAAGATTCTGCATATCTAAAAGCATATATTGTTTGTTGTTCTTCACCCGCAAGACTACCAATTCCAACTCCAGTAAAATACTTTAGAGTAAATTCTCTTGCATAGTTATTTCCACCAGTAAATATATCCGTTGAAATTGCATCAACAAAATATCCAAGATCTCGTTGACATTTGTTTGGATCTGGATTAACAAATCCAGGATATGCTGAAGTAATACCAGCATAAGCATAATTAACAATTGTTTGTTTATTTTGCTGAATTAATCTATATGAATCGTAATACCTAGATCTTAAATTAGTTTGTTCTTCACCTGGGAAATAAAAATCTGAGTGTGCAATAGCAACTGCAGCAAGAGATTTATCAATAATTTCTTGTCTATTATTAACGATTAAATTTCTTGCATCTTTTCTTCTATGGAAGAAATTAGAGTTAACGTTTGCTGGATCATCAATAAGAGTAAAATCAAATACCTGTGTTATTGTTGATTGATATAATGTAGGTGGTGTTTGATTATTAATTACGTACTGTGCTAAGAAATTTATATAATTATATGCATGTAATGCTTCTTCTTCTTCACCTTGAACATAAGAAACACCACCTGCCCAATATGCTAAACCTGCTTCTATAGACTTAGTATTTCCACCATATGACAAATCATATGCAATAGCATCTACAATATAACCAACATCTCGTTTACAAATACTTCTATCATAGTCTGGTTTATCTGTAGAAATATTTGGGTAATTGAATTCTAGATATGAAACAACTTCTTCTTTTATAAACTCTTTGTTTGCAGTTAATATATTACCAGCATCTAAATATCTTCCTCCAGGAAGACTGAATGATCTAAATGATGATGCTTGTGCTGCTTTCTTTAAAGTTCTAAATGGTTTTGATCTTCCGTCATTATTATCATCACCATTTGCCGATGAAACATAATATCTATTTTCAAATAAACCATTAGTAGCAAAACCTAATACCCCATTAGGTCCATAAGTTAAAACTTGACCATCGGTTCCAGGTTTTGCTGGTAATGTTAATGTAAATGAAGAAACAAATCCTGATGTTTGACTTGGTGGAGTAATTGTTATTCTTTGACCACCACTTTCAATAGCAATCTGTGACTGGAATGTTACTATTCCCATTCCACCAGCACCATTAGTGGCGGAAATAATACCTACTGTAGTAACACCTGTTACTCTTGTATGAGAAAATGTTGTAACTCCCGCTACAATATTTCTGTTTACGTCTACTAATCTTGCGGTATCAATATTGATACCGTGCTTTACCCTAAAATTTCTATCAGCCAAGGTTCACTATCCCCTTTGCGTGGTTTTATCTTAGTTTATTTATATTTTATTTGCTATGAAGTTAACCACAACTGTTGTTACACCAACATTTGATACTGGTGTAACTCTAAGAGCAATATATCCAGGTGGAATTGAGTTGTCTATTACAACATCATAAGAAGCAACATCAACTCCAGTAGAAATATTTGAATATTCTGAATTGTAGCATGTTACTCCATCATGAATTGATAAAATTTTAGTAATTTGATGTGTATTTCCAATAGAAGTTTGAACTGTGTATTCAACAGATCTAAAAACATCTCTCGATAATAACTGAACTTGTGCTGTTGCATTAGATGTTAATGTTGTTGAAATAGTTCCAACTAAAGTGTTACCATTTATTTGGACATCACCGTAAACATGTAAAGCTGCGTTTGGAGAAACTGTATTAATACCAACAGAACCAATTCCAGAAGAAGCGTCTGCAGTTAAAATTGTTCCACCTACACCAACACGCAATCTACCTGTAGTAGTTACACCAGTATTTTGAATATGATCAGATCTTATTATAGGTAGTGTTGATACGCCTGTAATAGAAATATTGGTTGCATTAAAGAAGTTGAAGTTAGAAACATTTGGTGAATCTAATCTTTGTGTAAATGTTGCAATACCAGCATATAATAAGTTAGAACCGAAAATATCAAGATCATTAATTTCTAAACTAGTTCCTTTAATTGCATTAAATGTTGAAATTCCTGTAAATACACAATCGGAACCAATAATATCATTAACTGTAGCGATACCAGTGCTAACTAAATTAACATTTCTGAGTGTATTAATAGTCGATACACCAGAATAATTTAAATTAGTACCACTTACAAAAGTAATAATACCAACATTTGCTCTTAATGTTGTTATTGATCCTATTCCAGAAGCATAAATGTCGGTATTTGTTATGCTAGTTAATGTAATATCAGTTGCTAATATTTTACCAAGTGTACTTATACCTGGATAAGATAAATTAGTTCCGACTAAGTTTGGAATAGTTCCTAAACCAGAATAATTTAAATTAGTACCTGTAATAAAGGTTACAATACCAACATTAGTTCTAAAGTTATTAAAACTTCCTATACCAGTACTATAAATGTTTGTATTGTCCAGATCTTGATAAGTTGCTCTTGTACCAGAAATAGTGGTAACTACACCTGTTATTGCATATAATGAATTGAGTTGTCCAGTAGTGTATGATACGTTAGTTCCAGAAAGAGTTGTTACAAATCCAGAGTTAACATATAAAGTATTGATTGTACCAATTCCACTGTATGCTACATTAGTACCAGTTAAATTAGTTACAATACCGACATTAGTGTATAAAGTTCTGATTGTACCAATTCCACTATACGCTACATTAGTACCAGAAAGATACGTAACAAATCCAACATTAGTATATAATGTATCATTATTAGTAATGTTATCTAAGAATAGTGTAGATGCATTTACTGTTACTAAAGTGGTAACTCCAGATACTGATAGATTTTCGTTAGATAGATAAGTTACAAATCCAACATTAGTATATAATGTGTCAATTGTACCAATTCCACTGTATGCTACATTAGTACCAGAAAGATAAGTTATAAGTCCAACATTAGATTTTAATGTAGAAATGCTTGCAATACCTGCAAGATTGTCTCTTGAGAAGAATGCAGTTTCTGTTACAACTCCAATGTTATTGGATGGTTGTGAAATAGTAATAGTATCTGTACCTAAACCTACAATTCTTGTTCCAGATGATATTCCACTTGGTGCATAAACAAAATCATTAACTTGTAGTGATAGTATAAAGGTTGTAGAAATTCCTATTACAGTCGTATTAATTCCTATAGACGCTTCAGTACTTCCAGCACCAATAACATAATTTGTAGCAAGAATATAATCTGAGGTTAAAGTTGTTACTAATCCTACATTACTCTTCAATTGAGTGATAGTTCCAAGACCAGTTGTGTAAATATTAGTATTATCTAATAGTAATACAGTTCCAATTCCAGCAGAGAAATTGGTGGAATTTAATGCAGTAACAAATCCTACATTAGCAAAGAAGTCAGAAACACTGGTAATACCACTAGAATAAATTCTGTCTGCAGTAAAGTTTTCTACTCCAATTGTAGTAGTTTGGAAATTATCACCAACTGCAGATGTAATTGCAACATTTTGAACATTTAGGTTTGCAATTGTTGAAGTTCCAACAATATTTAAATCTACAGAACTTAAATTAATAGTTCCTATTCTATTAGCAATAATTTCAAGAACATTCAATACATTTGATATTTCTGCGTCCGTTGCTGATAAAACTCCAACAGTGGCAATTCCAGTATTAATTAAGTTTGCAGTTATATCATTAATTGTACCAATTCCACTGTAGTTTAAATTAGTACCAGTTAAGAAGGTTACAATACCAACATTAGTTCTAAAGTTAGTAAAGCTTCCTATTCCAGTATTATAAATGTTTACATTATCTAAATCTTGGTAGGTTGCTCTTGTACCAGAAATAGTGGTAACAAATCCAATATTAGATCTTATCGTTGGTGTTGTTGTTACACCAGTTACTTGAATATCTCTACCATAAAATGTGGTAACAAATCCAATATTAGATCTTATAACATCTACTGTACCTACACCACTGTAGTTTAAATTAGTACCAGTTAAGAAGGTTACAATACCAACATTAGTATTCAATATTGGTAATGTTGAAATTCCAGTATACCAAAGATTTGTTCCCATTAAGTTGGTAACAAATCCAATATTTGTTCTTAGAGTATCAATAGTACCAATACCAGTATATTGTACATGCGTTCCACTTAAGAATGTAACTAATCCAACACGGGCAGTAATTATATTTGCTGAAGAAATACCTGGAGTGTAAATATCGGTATTTACATAAAGTCTTTCTGCAGTGGTTACTCCAGTAATATTTGCATTTAAGGTATCAAAATTTGTAAAAATACCAACATGAGTTTTTAATTTTGTAATGCTTGCAACTCCAGCACGAGGATCATCAACAACAGTAATAGTTGAGGTTGATGTTTGTACTGGATTTATTGATCCAGGAGTAATTGTTATAATTCCTGGTTCATCAATTGAAAGAATAGTTGTGTTTGGTAACAGTTCAGTTCCACTTGAGTACACCGTCATTTCTGGTGTTAATCCTGTGGTATCAATTGCAATTTTATTTGTATTTGGACCGATTACAGAATTTAACTGAGTTGTAATTAATGTTTCATTATTGGTTAAAGTAAAATAATCTGCTCTTAAATTAGTGACAATACCTACAGAAATATAAGTTTCATTAAAACTTGATATTCCAACATAGTAAATATTATTTCCACGTAAGTTTCCAACAGTTCCAATAAATGTAGAACCTTCTATGATATTTGCACTTTGGAAAGTTGCTACACCAGTTATGTTTGCATTTTGGATACTTAATTGTTGTTCAGTTAAAATTATATTATTATTAATAATAAGTGATTTACCATTATCTAAAAATAGATTTTCTGTTGATCTCCAACTTTCTGTTGGTCTATTATAATAAAATCTCTTATTTGTTGTTCCATAAAGAGTAATTCCACCTTCATTTGCAGTAAAATCTGTTGCTCCACCAACATCAAAGATAGCAGTTCCACTTAAAACATGTGGATCTAAAACTGTGAATTCTGTAGGTGAAATGATTTGATCTACTCTAGTACTTGGAGCGAAACTTCCAATTCCACCAACCTGTGTTATTAATTGTCCAGGTATTATACCAGTAGTAGTGTACTGATTTGGATCTAAAATTACATAATATGTACCAGATATTAAAGTACCCTCTAGATTAACTTGACTTTGGACAACACCCAATTCAATATTAACATCATCGACTTGTAGTGTAGAAGAATTTATTGAAGTTACTGTTCCATCAACTTGAAGGTCACCTTTTACATTTAAATTTCCACCTAAAGTAGTTACACCAGTAACGTTTAAATTTTGTATTTCTGCAGTTCCAGATGTTGATGTATTTGAAAATTGAGTAAATCCAACAAAATCACTAGGACTATTGAAAGTACTAATTCCAGAAACAAATACATAATCTAAGTTTGCTGTTCCAAATAACTGGTAAATATCAGTAACAAATGTAGATACTCCAGTTACTTCTAAATCAACAGTAGTTGTACCTCTTGCATCTAAATTATTTCTTACAGTAGTAACACCAGTAGTATTTGAAATCACTACTGCAGTTGCATTATTAAAAGCATTAACACTAGTTAAATTAGTATTGAATAGTGTTAATGTACCTGTGCTTGATCCAGAAATTGTTGGATTTGCACCATTTATACTGAAAGTTGTAGCATTTGGTAATGATACTGTAGTATTTCTGATAGTAGTAACACCAGTAGTTGCACCTAAAACAATTCCAGTACCTGCTCCAAAGGCATTTATACTAGTTAAATTAGTATTGAATAGTGTTAATGTACCTGTGCTTGATCCAGAAATTGTTGGATTTGCACCATTTATACTAAAGGTAGTTGCATTGGGGAATGATACTGTAGTATTTCTTACTGTTGCTATTCCAGTCGTAGCACCAATCAATAAATCAGTAGCAGCACCAAATGCATTTACTCTGGTAGCAACAGTGTTATAAAGATTTTGAGTTGCTTGAGATCCAACTACTGTTGGATTACTAATAGTTAAAGTACCAGAAGTAGCACCTAAGAATAAAGAAGATGCTGCACCGAATGCATTTATAGTACCATTAGTATTAAATACAGTAAAACTATTTGGAGTTGCTGTTATTGAAGTAGCATTAGAAAGATTTACCGAAGCATTTCTAATAGTAGTTACTCCAGTAGTAGCACCCAATACCAAATTTGTTGCCGCACCAAAAGCATTAATGCTTGTTGCTACTGTGTTATAAAGGTTTTGAGTTGCTTGAGTACCAACAACAGTTGGATTACCTATCGTTAAAGTACCAGAATTAGCACCAATATTAATACTAGTTGCTTGTCCAAATGCATTAACAGTGTTTGCAATTATATTATATAAATCTTGAGTAGAACTTTGACCAATTACTGCTGAAGGTCTTAAAGTTAATGTAGCATTAGTAGAACCAATACCAATAGTGGTTGCTTGTCCAAATGCATTTATTGTCGATAAATTTTGATTGAATAATGTTAATGTACCTGTGCTTGATCCAGAAATTGTTGGATTTGCACCATCTACAGTAACCAATGTGGCATTTGGAAGTGCTAATTGAGCATTTCTGATGCTAGTAACACCAGTAGTTGCACCTAAGACAATATCCGTACCTGCACCAAAAGCATTAACATTGGTTGCTACGGTGTTATATAGATTTTGGATTGACTGAGTTCCAACAATAGTTGGATTTCCAATAGTTACTGTTCCATAATTTGCGCCAATATTGATAAATCCAGCAGCACCAAAAGCATTTACTGTAACTGCTTGAGTGTTATAAAGATTTTGCGTTACAGCAGCACCAACAACAGTAGAAGGTCTTAGTGTTAAAGTTGCATTAGTAGATCCAATACCAATAGTAGTCGCTTCACCAAAAGCATTAACTGTTGTTGCTACTGTATTATAAAGATTTTGAGTTATTTGTGTTCCAATAACATTTGGATTTCTTAGAGTTAAAGTTCCTGAATTTGCACCAATGTTGATAGTTGTTGCTGCACCAAGAGCATTAACCGTAGTTGCTACTGTATTATAGAGGTTTTGGGTTGATTGAGTTCCAAGTACTGTCGAAGGTCTTAGTGTTAAAGTTGCATCAGTAGATCCAATACCAATAGCAGTTGCTTCACCAAAAGCATTAACTGTTGTTGCTACTGTATTATAAAGATTTTGAGATGCTTGAGTACCAATTACTGTTGGGTTACCTATAGTTAATGTACCCGAGTTTGCCCCAATATTAACACTTGTTGCAGCACCAAAAGCATTAACTGTTGTTGCTACTGTGTTATAAAGATTTTGGGTAGTGTTAGCACCAATTAATGTTATAGATCTTAAAGTAGTTGTTCCAGATGCTTCACCGAGGTTTAATGATGTTGCTGCACCAAAAGCATTAACTGTAGATGCTACAGTATTATAAACGTTTTGTGATAAATTTGTACCAACAACTGTTGATGGTCTTAATGTCAAAGTTGCATTAGTAGAACCAATTCCAATATTAGTTGCATCTCCAAATGCAGTAACAGTTGTAGTGGTTGTATCAATAAAGCGATATGTTGATTGATTGGTTATGAATAATTGCGAATTATGACTAATCGTATTGTTAAATGTTGATATTCCAGAGACAAATAAATTATTGTCTAAACGAACATCACCCATTAAGGTAGAAATACCTGTTACTCTAAATGTTGATGTGGTAGTAATTCCACTTATATTTAAATTATTTGTAAAATTAGTATCACCACTTAGTGTAGAAACACCAGTTACTCTTAAATTTACAGTAGTTGTAATGCCACTTACATTTAAGTTAGCATTAATCATTGAATCGGAACTGAAAGTTGATACTCCAGCAACTCTTAATGCATTATTAAGTTCAACATTACCCATTAATGTGGAAATACCAGTAACCCTAAAGGTTGCTGTGGTTGTAATTCCACTTATATTTAAATTATTTGTTAAATTAGTATCACCTGTTAGTGTTGATACACCAGTTACTCTAAAATTGCCAGTAGTAGTAATTCCTAGAACATTCAGGTTATTTGTTAAATTAGTGTCACCAGTTAAAGTAGAAACACCAGTTACTCTAAAGTTTCCTGTAGTTGTAATTCCACTCACATTCAAGTGAGCATTAATCATTGAATTAGAACTAAAAGTCGATACTCCAGCAACTCTTAATGCATTATTAAGTTCAACATTACCCATTAATGTGGAAATACCAGTAACTCTCATTGTGGTGAGAGTTGTAATTCCAGAAACTAGAACATCGGTATCAAATTCTGAACTATTATTGAATGTTGAGAATCCAGTAACATTTAAATTATTAATAGTACCAATACCAGAAGTTCTGATATTATTATTAAATTCTACATCAGAAACAAATGTTGATACTCCAGCAACTCTTAATTCATCTTCAATACGAACACTATTGGTGAATGTAGATACCCCAGAAATTCTTAAATCTTTCCCTACATTTAAATTACTAGAAATACCTACACCGCCACTTACCTGCAGTGTTCCAGTGGTTGAAGTATATGAATCTTGTCCGCCACTTAAATTAACTGTGTAATTTCTTACGGTAGTTACGCCAGTTTCTGAACCAATTGTAATATTTGTACCATCACCAGCAAAATTTATTGTTTGTGCAGTATCATTAATTAAATTATAATTTGGTTGATCTGTTACAAAATCAGAATTATAATGTCTTATTGGATCATAAAATGTGGATATACCAATAACTTCCAGATGACTTGCAGTTAATGTTCCAGTTAATGTAATATCACTTGTACTTGCAATAGAAACTAGACCAGTTTCTTGGTCAATTCTAAAAATTGATCCAATTCTAAAATTACCAGCTTGATCTACCGATTGGAAATATACTCTACCACCATTTAATTGAATTGCTTCATTTTCAGGCAAAGTTAGAGTTGGATCTTGTGTAAATGTTTTCCCAGATCCAACACAACCAAAATTAAATCCGAAAAGTCTTAATTGTACTCCTTTACCATCACCACGTACACCTACAGTACCAAAGTTTGTTGCAGATCCAATGGATCTCATGTCTGCACCAAACTTTTGATAATCTGCCCAAAGAATAGTGCTTGCAGTACCTACTTGAGTAATTCCATTGGATTGGAAAATTCTAACATCTTGTGTGGATCCAATACCAACAGAATTGAATATACCAGAACCTTTACCTAAAATAGTTACATATTCACCTTCAGTAGATACTACAGTTCCTATAGCAACTGGAGTTCCACCTTGATAATATTTTACAACATAATTCGCTGCAATAGATGTTGTAATTCCAGAAAGTTTTAATTGAACATTTGCAGTACTTGCTACACCAACATTTCCAGAAGTACCATCAATACCAACACTTGCAAAATAGGTAAAACAATTTACCCATTCTGTTCTTGCCCCGTTAGTCATCTTCAGGGCAGTTTGGTTTGGAGTGATAAAAGTACACTCATTAAAGAGCATTGCAGGCTCTAGTGTTGTTGATTGAACAACACTAGCATCTATTAAAACACCTCTACCAGCAATTTTTGATGTTGGATAATTATCTACTGTATCAAATCCATATGGATCTGTTGCTGTCTGCGTTGATCCTCTGTTAAGTACAGTAATTCTCTGAATATAAGGGCTCCTAGTGGTTGTGACCATGTTAGGAGCAAATTTAAATCCATATCCAGTATCTGTGGATGAATTGTAGTAAAAATTACCTAAGGATAAGTCCTCAATAGTAGTTTCTCCATTTAAGAGAAACGCATCATTCCTTTCTGTACCAGATGTTGGTTGAATAAATGTAGATCTTATACCATTTCCGCGTACAGTAACCCCTTGTGGTATAGTTAATGGGAAAATTTCAGTAAAAGTACCAGAAGAAATTTGAATAGTATCCCCAGCAATTGCTACAGTTAATGCCTTTTTAAGTGTAGCAAATGCTGCAGATATATTCTGACCATCATTTGTGTCTAAACCAGTTTTGGTGACATAATACGTTTGACCTGGGTATCCTCCACCCAGATTTACCACAGTTTCTACGCCACCTACATCTTTTTTTAGGTAAGCTTTACCGTCATGCGTATTTACGGCTAATTCCCCTAATTGAAGGTCTGATGTAAGGGGAATTTTTCCTGGTGTTGAGGATCTTTTTAGTCTAATGATTGGATCTGCCATCTAACCTCATATCTGTATTTACAGCGATACCCTTGGGGGTAATAGGGTCGGTTTTATCTATTTATTTAAGTAGAAACTCAGTAGCTTCCACCATCGATTGTAATATTTTCTAATCTTCTTTCTCCCGCAATACAAGTAACAGTTTTAGATTGACCTGCACAATCATTGAACCATAATGCACCCATTTCAACTTCTGCCCAAGAAACTGTAGTTAAAATATTTACAGATTCAGTCACATTTGAAGCAATACCAACTCTTTGTACTGAATCATCCCAGTAAAGTGCTGCTTTTTTAGCAGAAGTGTCATAATAATGCATTATAAATCCAAGATCAATATTCGCATCAAGTGATGGTGGAATTAAAACTCCAGATCCATTATCTACTAATCCTGCTTCTATTAAGTTGTCTTTTACTTTTAATACTGTGGAATTTACTGATGTTGTTTCTCCATCAACATATAAATCACCTTTAATTCTTACTGACCCAGTATTAGTACCAATTCCTGCTGGATCAATAACTATTGCAGAAGGACCTGTAATAATTCCACTTCTAAATGTAAAATCTAGAATAGTTGTAACACCAACTACTTTTAGATTTTGATTAAATTCTGCATCTAATTGGAAAGTTGATACTCCAGCAACTCTTAATTCATCTTCGATACGAACACTATTAACAAGTGTTGATACACCAGCAACGTTTAAATTATTATCTAAACGTACATCACCCATTAATGTGGAAATACCAGTAACCCTAAAGGTTGCTGTAGTTGTAATGCCACTTACGTTTAAGTTATTACTAAAGTTAGTATCACCAGTTAAAGTAGAAACACCAGTTACTCTAAAATTGCCAGTAGTTGTAATACCAAGAACATTTAAGTTATTTGATAAATTAGTATCACCAGTTAAAGTAGAAACACCAGTTACTCTAAAATTGCCAGTAGTAGTAATTCCAAGAATATTTAAGTTATTTGATAAATTAGTATCGCCTGTTAATGTTGATACTCCAGTAACTCTGAAATTACCTGTGGTTGTGATACCACTCACATTTAAGTGAGCGTTAATCATTGAATCTGAGTTGAAAGTTGATACTCCAGCAACTCTTAATTCATCTTCAATGCGAACACTATTAACAAGTGTTGATACTCCAGCAACGTTTAAATTATTATCAAGTTCAATATCACCAACAAAAGTTGCAATACCAATAATATTGAAATTATTAACAGTTGTAATACCTGTAACATTCAAATCAGCATTGACCATCATATGATTATTAAAAGTTGATACTCCAACAACTCTTAACTCATCTTCAATGCGAACACTATTGATAAATGTAGATACACCAGCAACATTTAAGTTGTTATTTAATTCAACATCACCCATTAATGTTGAAATACCAGTAACTCTAAAAGTTCCTGTAGTTGTAATGCCAAGAACATTCAGGTTATTTGATAAATTAGTATCACCTGTTAATGTCGATACTCCAGTTACTCTAAAATTGCCAGTAGTTGTGATGCCCGTAACATTTAAGTGGGCATTAATCATTGAATCAGAATTAAAAGTTGATACTCCAACAACTCTTAATTCATCTTCAATACGTACACTATTAATAAATGTAGATACACCAGCAACATTTAGGTTATTGTTTAATTCAACATCACCCATTAATGTTGAAATACCAGTAACTCTCATTGTGGTAAGAGTTGTAATTCCAGAAACTCTTACATTTTTGTTAAATTCACTATCTAAAACAAAAGTTGATACTCCAGCAACTCTTAATTGAGAATTTAATCTTACATTATTAGCAAAAGTTGATAATCCATTTACATATAAGTTTTCAGTGATAGAAATTCCAAGTCCAACATTAATTGATTTTTCTACACCAATACCACCTTCTACTACTAAAGCTCCAGTATCTTTACTTGTGGATTCTGTTGTGCTCGTAAGTCCCAATGGACCAGTTACAGTAGTAAATCCACTTAAAACTGCATTTAAAAATCCACTATCCCAATATAAATTTCCAAGTCCATCATTTGTTAAAATCGATTGAACTCCACCTTGAGTTCCTGGTAATGTGTATGTAACTACACCCGCTAAAGTATTTGGTGATTTTACTGAAATATGGTTGCTACCGTCTTTATCTACTAAATTAAGACTTAAAGATACTGATCCGTTTTCTCTAGTCCAATATCGATGAGATCCAAAAAATTTATTCCCGCCTACAGTGGTATTAAAACCTACAAAAAGATCATACTTATCTGTAGTAAACCCAGGTTCACCCGCCCTTAACGCAGGGAGTGCTGCATATTCTCCGCGTTTAAATTGTAGAATTGGTACTGGCATGGAACCTTATAATAATTTTACTAGTATTATTATTTATTTTTATATAATTACCAAACACCACCATCTAAATTAACTCTGTTATCTAAATCAACTTCTAATAAAGATAAAAAATCTGCAGGAAGACCTAATTGTTGTTGGTCAGTAGTTGCATTTGATAATATTACATCGGGATTTACAAATTCATATTTTTTATTTTCGTAGTCAAAAATTAAAATATACCCATCATTTAAATTACTAGTGTCAATTGGATACTGTAGATCCATTTTATTGAGAGGTTAATTATTAACTATTTATCACCAAGTTCCAGCATCAATATCTATCTTATTATCTAATTCAATATCTAATTGATTTATAAAGTCTGAAGGTAAACCTGGTTGTTGTGGTTCGGTTGCCGCTTTAGATAATACTTCATCTGGATTTACAAATTTAAATGATTGAGTATTTCCATCAAACATTAAAACATATCCATCACCAGAACCAGCAGTAGTTCCTATTCCTGTTGTTGATCCAGAACCAATTGCTATATTTGATGTATCAATAGTTCCCAAATCAGATATAGCAGAAGATCTTACAAATCCTATGGTAGAACTATCATTTACCAATATACTTCCTTCTAATTTTTTTGTAGTTACTCCATCTGGATCTGTCAACATTACATCATAATAATTTCTTCCTGATGCCAAAAGTAAAGTTTGATCTCTACTGATAAACAATCTAATTTGTCCTTGATTTCTATTAACAAAAGTGACAGTTATTGTATTATAATATGGTGAAGTTGGATATTTTCTAATTTTTGCCGATGCACTATATCCAGTCAGATTTAATGGTGTTCTATCTGAATTTCTGAAAGTAATATTTTGTATAAAATCTGCACCCTTTTCAAGTTCGTAATTGGCAGAAATTACAACGGACATTTTACTAATTAACTTTTATTGACTATTTATCCATTAATTTTTCTTTGTTTGATTTTAAGAATTTAGATAACTCTGCAGTTGAACCTATAAACAAAGCATTATTAGTAACACTTGTAGGGTTTTTTGGTGATTTTTCGTTTTCTATTTCTTTTAATTTTTTTTGTAAATCTAATAATTTGTCCGTTGCATCAGAGACATTTTTTATAAGTTGTCCAACAACTTCATATGCCCTTGGTTGACCACCATCAACTGCTAGTTCCAATGCATTATCTAATGCTTCTTGACCCTTTTCTATTATTGAATATAAATTTCCTCTGGTATATTCATAATCTTTTTTTATATCATCTGTTGTAGATTGCACTTCAATTTTACTGGTTTCTACTTGGGTTGAAACTATTTCAGTATTATCCAGATTAAAAGTATCGTTTAAATTATCAAATTGATTTTTCATAATGATCCACTAAATCCAAAGTCATCGCCAGCAACAATTAATTGATCATCTGTAGAAGTTATTCTTTTAACTGGAGATCCTAAAACATGATTTAATACTTTTGTATTATATGCACCTCTTTCTACAATAAGTGTATTAATATTTTTAGATCTTACTTTTAATGTTTCTTCGTTTATTGTAATGTAGGTATTGACATCAATGTTTGATGCATCATCAACTGTTATTTCTTGATCAGTTAAACCAATATCTTGTGATAAATTGGTTTCAATATCCCCAGTATAATTTTTAGTTGCTTTTGCTTCTGATGTATATGTAACCTGTCTCGATCCACTGTCTCCAGCAGTATAACCAATTGTGACTTTTTTGATAATATCTTTGGAAGTTTCTGGACCAGAAATTGGACCAAACAAATAAGTTTTTGCAGTAAAATTTAATGTATAAATTAATGCCCTTCTTGTATTGAAATCACCTTCATAATCATCTTGCATGGTGATATTTTCTAAAGTTAATGGAATATCTCTTTTTTCACCAATACTTTCAACTAAATTTATTGATAATACAAATGATGGTTGAAAATATGGTAAAATTTGCTCTACAATTTGAAGCATGTCATCATTCAATTGTGTCATTATAGATAATTGAAAATCCATATTATATGGAACTGGCATGTATGCTTTTCTAATATCTTTACCATCAACTTTTGTTGCAGCAGAAAACGCCTGAGTTGGTGCTAATTTTCTACTATTATCATATGCCAAACCAACAAATTCAAATGACATTCTTGGTAATGTTATTTGAACTGGTTTATTTAAATTTGGTTCTTGTTCCAATCTAGCAAGAAATTTTTGTGTTGGACCATATGCTAAAGGAACTTTTATAACTTCTAATAAATTTCCATCAGAATCTTTTTTCTGTATAGAAATATTATTAAAAAGAGTACCAAAAGTTACAATGGTTTTCCTTAAAATTTCGTGGTAAAAATAATCAAACATTTTTTAAACTGTGCCAAATGGATTTTGTTCTGAGAAATCTATTATTTCTGATGCTTCTTGCTGTATTGTATAATTTTGAGCAAAAGGATCTTGAATATTATCTGTATTTATAATTTTTATTTTATAATTGGCACCAGAAGTCTGACCAACCAAGTATTCATTAGTCATAAATTCGCCAGTTATATTTGATAATGTTAATGTTCTGGTATTACCATCCCATTCTTTAACTCTTCCTCTAACACTACTTATAGATCCAACAACAACTTCATTAAAACTAAATGATCCAATGCCTGTAGTTGGTGGTGAAGAGAAACTTATTGTTGGTGGTTGAGTGTAACCAATACCAGCATTTATCAATTTAATTTCAGTCACTGTACCTGCATCATTTATAACTGCTCTACCTAAAGCAGGTTCTTTTTGGAACGAAGTTGTTGCTATACTTACTGATGGTGAAGTTGAATAACCAAATCCTGGATTTGTAACTATAATTGACGTTATAATTCCAGCATTATTAACTAAAGGTCTACCTTTTGCTGTAATAAATTTCGTTGGTTCAGAAACTAATATTGTAGGTGGTGCGCTGTATCCTGATCCAGGATAAGTTATATTAACATTCGATAATTTACCATTTGATATTACTGGATTTGCAACAGCATGTTCAAATTTATGTAAAAATAGTGTATTAATTGTGCTTACAAATTCTGAAGATGGAATAGTTGTATCGTAATCTACACAATTATTTTCAATCCTAAATTCATCAATATAACAATTAGTGTTGGTGCCACTGCTTATTTCTATTCCTTCTGAAGCAACATATAAATTTGGTTCACCTCCAGTTAACAAGTATTCATTACCATCAACAACTATTAAAGTATTAAATCCACTATAAGGATTTTGTGTTTTTTGGAATGATATAAAATGCCATTCTGAATCATTTAAATTGATTGGAACTTCAAATATGCTTAAACCGTTTAAAATATCAACTTCTATTCTTGAATTATTTTTTAAATTTATTTTCCACTCATATGACCCATATAGACCATTTGAACGTATTAAATTTCCAGATTGATAACCAGAATTTAACTTTAAGAAAAAGTCTACTCTACCGTTTCTGAAAATATCAGAACCAACATTTTTTGAAACTATATTTGGTGTAGTTCCATTTAAATAACCACTTGTTGATCCGAATTTATATGTTGATGTTGTTAATCCACCACCAGTAAATTTAATATTGTTTGCAACTGCAGTAGTATAACCAGCACCTGGATTGGTTATTGAAATACTTAAAATATTTGAATTACTATTTAATACTGATGATACTGTTGCATTATTCAGTATTGGATTTGGGAAACTAAATTCTCTTGTATTATCAAAAAATCCTTGTTGATCATTTATAGAAATTGAGGTTACAAATCCAGATGAATTTATATTTGCAGTTAAATTTGCTGTTGCAGTAGAAGAAGTTCCTGGTGCAGAAAATGTAACTATCGGTGGTTCTGCATATCCATAACCACCGTTAACTATTGTAATAATACCAACTATACCATTACCTATAACTGCAGTTGCTTTTGCGCCACTTCCACCACCACCTATAAATGCTACAGATGGTGCCATTGTATA
>Ga0315901_10004275_pt1 | contig 17876 bp, 12 predicted proteins | sample LakEriMetagenome_10_FD_203761 | JGI IMG/M metagenome (GOLD analysis project Ga0315901, IMG submission 203761) | Freshwater fungal communities from buoy surface, Lake Erie, Ohio, United States - Buoy 2 MA116 | ecosystem: Environmental > Aquatic > Freshwater > Lake | place: USA: Lake Erie, Ohio...
CGTGAAGCCCGAGGCGTGAGCCGAGGGAATGCGGGCGGCTTCAAGAGAAGCGACGCGGATTCCCTCACCTTACGGTTCGGGCTTCCCAGCAGCGGCGGGTGACGGCGGTGTGCGTGGGGGGGCACGTGAGGTGGCGGTGGACAACGTGCGTGAGGTGGCGTGTGCGGGGTGGCGTGTGCGGGGTGGCGTGTGCGGGGTGGCGTGTGCGGGGTGGCGTGCGGGGTGGCGTGCGGGGTGGCACGTAAGGCAGCGCTGGGCCGGCATGTGTGGGGCAGCGCGTGAGTCGATGGCACGCAGCGGCCGCAGGCCGCGCCGCGTGCCCGCCTTGGCTCAGACGGATCGCCGTCGCGGCGAGCCGCTGAGCCGCCGCCGCTCCGCGGCGGCCACGGCCGCCCGGAGGTGCGGCCGCTCGCCCGGCTGGTCGCACCTCGGCTGCGACCACGCCGGGCCAAGGCTGTCGGGGCCATGGATGGCCCGACAGCCGTGAGTTCAGTACCGCCCCTCGAAGCCGGCGAAGCCGCCGTGGATGATCGTGCTCGACGTGGCGTCGAGGCCCGGGAGCGTGCCCGGGGCGGCCAGGAGCGCCGGCCACTGATAGTCTGCCTGGGCGACGTTGCCCACGCCCACCACGCGGTAGCCGATCGAGAGCGTCCAGTGGTCGGTCACGTCCCAGGCCAGCCCCGTGTCCACCGACCCGAGCCAGGAGAAGACGCCGAGCGTCTGGTGCACGCTCACCGGCGCGCCGGAGGCGAAGAGGGCGGGATTGCCGGCCGCCGTGTCGAGCGCCGTGGTGTTGGTCACCGCGTTGCCGCCGATCATGAACTTCGGCACGACGTTGAACCGCAGCCCCGGCAGGAACAGCCAGTCGAACTTGGCCCCCACCTGCGCGCCGTAGATGTTGTTGGCCGTCGCCACCGACAGGGCGGGCGGCGCGAGGGCGGGATTGCCCGGCGTGGTCGTGAGCGTCAGGGTGTCCCCCAGGCCGAAGTAGCGGAAGCCCGCCAGCCACATGAGGTTCATCCGCCGATCTCGCGGGAGGAACTCCGGCCGCTCCCAGAGGGAGTAGACCCAGTTGATCTCGACGTCGTTGACCACGTCGGCACGGCCGATCGTCTCGCCGGCGGCATTCTGCAGGTACGACGCGGCCGGCACGCCGGCGAGGGTCACGCCGGGCATGTGCGGGATGGTGTCGATGACCGGGGGGCTCGCGGCCACGCCGGCCGATGTGCCCAGGCCGTACACGCCCCAGTAGATGAGCTCGATCGCGTGCTGCTGCCGGTCGCCGAACCAGCGGCCGACGTGGAGGTCGACGCCGCCGGGCCAGCTGGCGGCGGCATCCGCCGTGGTGAGCTGCCTGCCACCGACCGGCTGCATCACGGCCGCGCCGCCGGGAAGCGTGCGGGTCATGACCAGTCCGCTCGCGCCCGCGAACCAGCGTGGCCAGTCGGGCAGGATCTCGGCGGCAACCGACGGGGGCATGCCGGCCATGCCGCCCGGCGCGGCCGGGTCCGGGATGTACATCGGAGGCATTGGCAGTGCCTGCGGGACCGGCTCCTGGCCGCGGGCTTGGTGCGCGAGCAGCAGCACGAGCGCCGCCACGGCGATGCAGGCAGGGCGCGGTCGGGAACTGGTGGTTGGCATGGGCTGCGGAGCGTCCGGGAACTCCCGCGGGTGGTCAAGGCCGCTTTCGATCGCAGTCCCTCGGGCCACCGCAGCCACCGCGGATAGACTGGTGCCGAAGCCCTCGGGGCGGTGCGGCGTGGAGGCTGCGACCGAAGGCGCGGGAGCCTGCACAAGATGGGAAGGCGGCGAAGCGGCGAGCAGCGGGAGGCTGCGCGACGGCCCGAAAGCGATCGCGCGGCCGCCATCGCCTGGCTCGACCGGCGCATCAACTTCGAACGGACACCTCCCGGGTCGGCCGCGGCGGCCCCCTTCGGGCTGGCCCGCATGCGGCGGCTGTTGGCGGCGGTGGGCGCCCCGCACGAGCGGCTGCCGGTCGTGCACGTGGCCGGCACCAAGGGCAAGGGATCGACCGTGGCGATGATCGCGTCGATCCTCGAGGATTCCGGCCATCGTGTCGGCCGCTACATGTCGCCCCACGTGCACACGCTCGAGGAGCGGATCTGCGTGGCTGGCAGGCCGATCGCGGCGGTCGACCTGGTCGCCGCGTTCGACGCCGTGATCCCCGCCGTGGAGCGGCTCGACGCGGCGGCGGCTCGCCGCGGCACCCGCGGGCCGACCTGGTTCGAGGTCGTGACCACGGTGGCACTCGTGCACTTCGTGCGGGCGGGCGTCGACATCGCCGTGCTGGAGACGGGCCTCGGCGGCCGGCTCGACGCCACGAACGTGTCGCGGCCGCTGGTCTCGGTGATCACGAGCATCAGCCTCGACCACATGGCCCTGCTCGGCCCGACGATCGGCCGAATCGCCGGCGAGAAGGCCGGCATCATCAAACGCGGCTGTCCGGTCGTGTCGGGGGCGACGCATCCCGCCGCCCGCCGCGTGATCGTGGCGACCGCGGCCCGGCGGCGTTCCCGGCTGCTCCAGCTCGGCCGCGACTTCACGGCCGCTCACGTCGCCGATGACGCGGATGGCGGTGAGGCGGTGGAGGTGCACACGACCGATCGGGAGGCGGCGCGATATCGCGTGGGCATGTCGGGACGGCATCAAGCGGAGAATGCGGCGCTGGCCGTCGTCGCCGCGCGGCTGCTCGCCGCCCGTGGATGGCGGGTGACCGAGCGGGCCATCGCCAGCGGCCTGGCCCGCACGACACTGCCGGCCCGCATCGAGCAGGTGGCGTCGCGGCCGCTGACGGTGGTCGATGCGGCGCACAACGTGGCCTCGATGCAGGCGCTCGTCGCGACCCTCGCGCCGGCGCTCGACCGCCTCCGACCCCGGGTGCTCGTGTTCGCCGCCAGCGCCGACAAGCAGCTCGAGGAGATGCTCGCCGCGGCCGCCGGCCGCTTCGATCACGTGATCGTGACGCGGTACGCCACGAATCCGCGGGCCGCGCCGGTGGAGCGGCTCGTGGCCGCCTGTCGGCTCGCCGGACTGCCGCCCGCGCGGGTCGCGGCCACGCCGCGGGAGGCGGTCACGCTCGCCCGCTCACTCGCCACCGGTCGCGGGCTGGTGTGCGTGGCCGGGAGTTTCTTCCTCGCCGCCGAGCTCGGTGGCCGGGCGTGAGAACAGCCGCAGCGCGGTCGCGAGCACCGGGTCGATGCTCCGGGGCATGGCGGATGCCGCCGGCCCCTGGTCGCCCAGGTCACGGGCCCGCCGCCAGACCCGCGTGCGTTCGAGGGTCGCGGCCGGCGGCGTGATCTCGAACCCGGGGTCGGGAGTCACGCCCCACACGTCGTCGTCGCCGTCACCCGGGCGGCGGTGGATGTTGGCACGGGAGGGGCGCAGATATTCCGAGGTGGTGAGCTTCAGCAGGCTCCGCCCGTCGGAGAGCGGCACGATCGACTGCACGGTGCCCTTGCCGTAGGTGCGGCTGCCCACCACAGTGGCCCGGCGGTTGTCCTGCAGGCAGGCCGCCACGATCTCCGCGGCGCTGGCCGTGAGCCCGTCCACGAGCACGGCCAGGGGCACGCCGGCCAACGCGGCCCCCGGCTCGGCACGGCGCGTGACGCCCGCCTCGGCCTCGCCGGATCGACGGCCCGCCGTCGACACGATCACGCCCTCGTCGAGAAATCGGTCGCAGGTGTCGATGGCCGCGCCAAGCAGGCCGCCCGGGTTGCCTCGCAGGTCGAGCACCAGCCCGCGCAGCCGGCCCGCGGCCTCGCGGTCGATCGCCGCGACCGCGGCGTCGAGGTCGGCGGCGGTGTGTTCGCCGAACGACACCATCCGCACCAGCGCGATGCCGGGCTCGTCCTCCAGCATCCACTGCCACGAGCCGTCCGGACGCCGGCGGTCGCCGAGGACGCTTTCGACCTTCACGGTCTCCCGCACGAGAGCGACCTCGCGGCTGGAGCTCTCGGGGGCGGCGCCCGGATCGAGCGTGTCGCTCGGAGCCCGGGAGGCCACGCGGAGCCGCACCGACTCCCCGGGCCGGCCTCGCAACCGTCCGATCACCGCGCGGAGCGGAAGGCCCGCGGTCGCGGTGCCGTCGATCGCCTCGATCACGTCGCCGGCGACGATTCCGGCCCGCCAGGCGGGCGCGCCGGGCAGCGGCGCGAGCACCGTCACCGCCCGCGTGCGGTCGTCGATGCCGAGCTCCAGGCCCACGCCACCAAACTGTTGGTCGAGCAGCGACTCGAGGTCGTCGCGGTCCGCGCCGCGGAGAAAGGCCGAGTGCTCGTCGAGCTTGGCAACCGTGGCCTCGACCGCGGTGGCAAACAGGGCCTCGCCATCGACCGGCTCGAGGTAGGCGCGGTCGATGTGGCCCAGCACCTCGCCGAACCGCCGGCCACGGGCATCCCGCTCGCGGGCCGCCCAGGATGCCAGGCAGACGATCGCGGCGACGGCGAGGCAGACGAGGTTGCGGATCGGCATGGCGGAACGGGCGACAGGCGGGTCAGCCGGCGGGGGCGGTGACCAGATTCGACTCGAAGCAGAAGCCCTTGGGAACGACCGTCACTCCCTCGGCCGAAACCGCGAGCCCGCGGGCGGCGTCTTCCTCGGGATCGACGCCGACGGTGACGTTGGGAGGCACGTGCACGCCCTTGTCGATGATCGCGCGGCGAACGACCGCATGCCGGCCGACATCCACGCCCTCGAAGAGGATGCTCTCCTCGACCCGGGCGAAGCTGTTGACGCGGACGCCCGGCCCGATGATCGAGCGGGTGACGCGGCCGCCGGACACGATGGCTCCGGGGCAGACGAGGCTGTCGGTCGCCTCACCGCGGCGGGCATCGGGGCCCTCGCCGGCGAACACGAACTTTGGCGGCGGGTAGGCGGGATGGTGGGTGCGGATCGGCCAGTGCTCGTCGTAGAGGTTGAGCTGCGGATCGACGTCGACGAGGTCCATGTTGGCCTCGTAGTAGGCGTCGATCGTGCCGACGTCGCGCCAGTAGGCGTCGCGCTTGCGGTTCTCGTCGCGAAAGGGGAAGGCATGCACGGCATGCGTGCGAATGACGCCCGGGAGGATGTCGTGGCCGAAGTCGTGGCGGCTGAGCGGATCAGCCGCGTCACGGCGGAGCTGTTCGAAGAGGAAGTCGGCGGAGAAGCAATAGATGCCCATCGACGCCAGCGCCAGATGCGGCGCGCCGGGCATCGGCGGCGGGTCGGCCACCTTCTCGCGAAACTCGCGGACCCGGCCCGACACATCGACCTCCATCGTGCCGAACTCGGCGGCGGCGGCCCGCGGCACCGGCAGCGCGCCGATCGTGACGTCGGCCCCGCTCGCCTCGTGGGCATCGACGAGCGACTGGTAGTTCATCTTGTAGATGTGGTCGCCGGCGAGGACGACGACCAGCCGCGGCGCCGCCATCTCCAGGGAATAGATGTTCTGGTAGACCGCGTCGGCGGTGCCCTGGTACCAGTGCTCATCCACCCGCTGCTGCGGCGGGAGCACGTCGAGGAACTCGCCGAGTTCCCGGCAGAAGAACCGGTGCCAGCCGAGGTTGAGGTGGCGGTCGAGGCTGCTGGCCTTGTACTGCGTGAGCAGCAGGATCCGCCGCAGGCCGCTGTTGAGACAGTTGGAAAGGGCGAAATCCACGATCCGGTAGATGCCGCCGAAGGGCACGGCCGGCTTGGCGCGGTCGCGGGTCAGCGGCTCCAGCCGTGAGCCCTTGCCGCCCGCCAGCACGACGGCGACCACGTCACGCACCCGCCCCGAATCAACGTCTCGCGAACGCATGGACCGAATCTCCTCGCGGTGGCTCTTGGATCCGCGGCCCTGCGGGACGATTTCGCTTCCGGTGACGACGCCATGAATATACGCGGTGGCCATCGGCCGCGGCGATGCTTCGGGTGCTGGCGCTGCCGGCGCGGGCGGGGCGGGCACCAGCCCAATTTGACAGCCGCGGCGGTGTTTTCCGGGGTGGAAGCGGTCTGGCTCCGCTCATGGGCGGCCGGTACGATCCCCGCCCCCCCACCTCCAGGAAAGCCGGGTCTATGGCCACGCGGTCAAAGTCGTCGAGCCGTCGCGAACAGGAATCCGATTCCATGGAAGCGATCAAACCCCTGGTGGTGCTGGTGCTCTTTGGCACCATCTTGTACGGCGCCTACTCGGTCGTGCAGAAGGGCCCCACGGCGGCTGTCGAGGGACCGGCCGCCAGCGAGGCTCCGCCTTTCGCCGCCGCACCGGCGGCGGCTCCCCAGGTGGAGCTGCCCGCCGTCCCCGCCCCCGTCGTCGCGGCTTCACCGGTCGCCGTTCCCGCCGCGACCGCCACCCCGCCTGTCGTCGCACCGCCAGACATCCCCCCGCCGCCGTTTGCCGCGCAGGTGCCCGCCGTGCCTCCGGCTGCCGCCGGCCCCCCGCCGTCGGCGCCCAGCGCGGGCTCCGCAGCGGCAGCGGTTGCAGCCTCGGCCGCCGCCGGAGCCGCCGTCGCCGCCGTGGCCGACCAGCCGCCGACCTACCTCAATCCGCAATCATCAACTCCGCCGGCCGCCGACGAGGTGCCCGCTGCTGCCGATCCAGTCACGCGGCCCGACCGCTACGCCACGCTTCCCATGCCGGGGCTGCCCGCCGCTGTGCCGCCGCCGGTGACCGTGCCGGCCCCGGTGCCGCGGAGCGGGTCGGCCACGTCGGCGGCGTTTGCCGCCGCCTGGGCCGATGCCCATGAGAAACTCACCGCCGGCCGCTATGCCGAGGCCCTGGCAGGGCTCTCGGTGTGGTACGACGACCCGTCGCTCGGCCTGGAGGAGAGCCAGCGGCTCGAAGACCTGCTCGGTCAACTGGCCGGCACCGTCATCTACTCGCAGCAGGACCTGCTGCTGCCGCCGCACGTCGTGGCTCCGGGCGAGACGCTGGCCACGGTCGCGGCGCCGCTGGGCGTGGCGCCTCAGCTGCTGGCCAAGATCAACGGCATCGACGATCCGCTGCGGCTCGTGCCGGGCGAGCACCTCAAGGTGATTCGCGGCCCGATCGACGCCGTGGTGAGCATCTCGCGGCGGCGGTTGAGCCTGCAGCTCGGCGGCAACTACGCCGGCAGTTTTCCGGTCCTCGTCGGTCGCCAATACCTCGCCCGCGTGGGCGGCGCGCTGCCCGTGGCCGAAGTGAGCCGCGGCGCGGGCCCGGCCGCTCCGGTCGGCACGGCCACGCTGCGGCGATCGATCGTGCTCGGCGAGGGCCTCGTGATCGAGGCGGTGGACGACCCGACCGTCGTCAGCGACAACGTGCCGCCGTCGAGCCTGATCGTGTCGGTCCGCGACCTCGACGAGCTGATCGACATCCTCGGCCCCGGCTCCCGCGTCCTCGTGCGGCAGTAGCCGCGATTCGCCGGGTTTGAAAAGCCTGCGGGCCCGGGGCGCTTGCGCGCCTCGGGCCCGCGTGTGTTTCCCGCACCGGCCGACTTCAGGGCACGGTGCGTCGCTTCCGGCGGCCTCCGCCGCCGCTGGAAGCGGGTGTTGCGAAGCCGGTCGGCTACCGCACCGCCTCCTGCAGCATCTTCGCGTTGGGGATCGAGTGCCGCGAAACGAGGCCGCCCTCGCGGGTTTCGATGATCGTGGCCACCGGGCCCACCTCGCGGACCGTGCCCTCGAACCCGGCCACGCTCACCGTGTCTCCCGCCTGGAGACGCTGGCGGACGTAGTAGCCCGAGAGGATGCCCGCCATCACGTCGCGGCCACCGAGCCCGAAGGCCAGGGCGAAGCCCGCCGCCAGGCCGGCCGATCCGATGAGGATCAGCTTCTCGAGCAGCGCGAACTGGATGCCGAGCTGGTTGAAGGCGGCGATGAAGGTCAGGATCGAGAGCACCCAGTAGCAGCCACCGGCCAGGTACTCGGCGTACGACAGCCCGACGCGGTCGGCGCTGGTCGCCACCACGCCGCGGACGAACGTCGCCGCCAGCAGGCCGACCACCACCACCACCGTCGCCACGAGCACCTTCGGGATGTAGTTCACGACCTCCTTCATGGCCAGGGAGACGCTCTCCAGGCCGAGGATGCTGAAGGCCGCCATCACGAACACGCTCATCAGCAGCCAGAAGACGATGCCGCCGACGATCGCCGGCACCGGCCGGCGGATGCCGACGTCGTGCATGCTCTGGGCCAGGCCGCTCTTCTCGGCGGCCGTCTGCAGGCCGAGCTTCTCGGTGACGACGGCGATCAGGCCGCCGAACCACCGGGCCAGCACGTAGCCGACCACGAGCACCGAGATCATCGCCACCATCTTCGGGGCGAGCAGGATCACCTGGCTCCAAGCCTGGGTGAAACTGTCGACCAGCGCCTGCCGTGAGGCGTTCACCGTTTCCCGAGCCGTCTCGGCAGCCGTCTGCGCGAGCACCGCGAAGTTCGCCATTGCCATCTCCTTCGTCGCCCGGCCGTCCTTCGTGAACCGCCGGGCCCCTCCGCTGCGGGAATTGTGCTGGTTGGCCCGCAACCCAACCTGCCGTCGGCAGCCGTGCCGACGGGTGAATCGTCGTGTGTCGTCAGTTCGCCAGGGGCGGCAGCCGCTTCACCGCACGGGGCCATGACCCCGTCACCGTGAACACCACCGCCGCGAACAATGCCACCAGCATGTGCCTCGCCCCCCAGACGGTCGCGCCGAGCGCGAACTCCGCGACGTGCAGGGCCAGCAGCCGGGGGTGCAGCTTCCGCCGCACGCCCGCCGTGAACTCCCGGGCGGCCGGCACTTCCGGCACCGCCACGTCGCCGAGTTGCTCGAGCAGATCCATCCGCGTCTCGAACCTTCGTTCCCCGGACCGCCGCAGCCGCCGCTCGGCCGCGTCCCGTCCGTCACAGGGTGTGTTGCCGGCCGCGGCGGCCGCGTCACAAAAAATTTTGGCGCCCGGTTCGCCGGCAATTACGGCATCCAGACTGTCGTGGGCCACCGTCGAATCCGGCCTGTGGCTCCACGACCCGGATTCGCAAGCCTGGAGGCTTGCGCCACGGGGCGGCAGGCGGCAGGGCTATCCTCCCGCCAGCCGCTCGCGGATCCGGGCCACCCGCATCCGGAGCGCACCGGCCGAGGTGCCGAACATCTCGGCGAGATCGTCGTACTCATGCCCCTCGGCGAACTTCATCAGGACCAGCGCGCGATCCTCCTCGTCGAGGTCCTCGAGCAGCCGGGCGACGTCGTGCGCGGCATCCACCGTCTGGGCCGCCGTGGCACGGCTGTCAGCCTGGGCCTGCACGGGCCGGGCCTCGTCGCCCGCGGCTGACTCCGGCGTTTCGCGCCGCCGTCGCCGCGACCGCGACCGGCGCAGCGTCAGGCACGTGCGGATCGCCACGCCGTGGAGCCAGGTCGAGTAGCGGCTCCGCCCGGCGAACTTCCCGCGGTCGAAGAACAGGCGGACGAACACCTCCTGGGCGGCGTCCTGGGCGTCGTGCTCGTTGCCCATCAGCCGCCAGCACACCCGCCACACCCGCTCCCGGAATCGCTCGACGAGCGCCGTGAACGCCACGCCGTCGGAGCCCTCGCGGGCCGCCAACGCCGCGAGCTCCTCGTCGCTCGCCGTCGCCACATCGCGGTCGCCGGCTGGTTCGGACACGCACCACTCTCCGTGCCGAGAGAATACGGTCGGAGGCCGTTTCCGCCCAGCGGGAGCCCGCGTCGGCCCCGGGCATCATGCGGGCGGCGATCTCAGCCGCGGCCGCCGTCGCCCGGCAGCATCAGCACGGGGGGCACGCGGAGGATCAGCCGGTAGAGGGCCGGGAGGATGAACAGCGTGAACAACGTGCTGGTGATCACGCCGCCGATCACGACCGTGGCCAACGGCCGTTGCACCTCCGCGCCCGTGCCCTCCGAGACGGCCATCGGGATGAAGCCGAGGCTGGCCACCAGAGCGGTCATGATGATCGTCCGCAGCGAGCCGCAGGAAGTCTCCTCGATCGCCACGTCGCGGGCCGTGCCGCGGGCCAGCCGCTCCCGCAGGGCACTGGCCACCACCATCCCGCTGAGCACCGACACGCCGGAGAGGGTGATGAAGCCCACCGCCGCCGAAATCGAGAGCGGCATGCCGCGGAAGGCGAGCGCCCAGATGCCCCCCACGCAGGCGAAGGGCACGCTGATGAACAGGAGGGCCGTGTCGGCGACGCTGCGGTAGGTGAGGTACAGCAGGGCGATGATCAGCAGCAGCGCCAGCGGCACCACGATCATGAGCCGCTTCTGGGCCCGCTGCATGTTCTCGAACTGCCCGCCCCACTCGAGGCGAAACTGCCCCTGCGGCAGGTCCACCTGCTGGTCGATCCGGGCCTGGGCGTCGGCCACGAAGCCCCCCACGTCGCGGCCTCGGACGTTGCACTGCACGACCACGCGGCGCTCGCTCCACTCGCGGGTCACGAACTTGGGGCCGAGCACGGTCTCGATCGCGGCGATCCGCTCGAGCGGCACGCTCTCGCCCGCCGGCCCGCGGATGGGGATCGCGGCCAGCGACTCAGGGCCCGCCCGCAACGACTCCGGCAGCCGAACCACGATCGGAAACCGCAGCTGCCCCTCCACGATCTGCCCGACGGCCTTGCCGCCGACGCTTTCCACCACGTCGAGCACCGCCTCGGCAGAGATGCCGTAGCGGGCGATCTCTTCCTGCTTGACGGCGATCTTGAGGATCGGCTGGCCCGCCACCTGCTCGACGGCCACGTCGGCGCCCCCCGGCACGCTCCGGAGGATGGCCGCCACCTCGTTGGCCTTCTGCACCAGGGCGTCGAGGTCCGTCCCGAACACCTTCACGGCGATGTCGGCCCGCACGCCCGACACCATCTCGTTGATCCGCTGCTCGATCGGCTGCGTGAACCAGATGATCTGGCCGGGGATGCCCTCGACCACCGTGTTCATCACCTCCACGAGGCCCGCCTGGGTGCGGGCCCGCTTCCACGCGGCCCGGGGCTTGAGGGCGATGAACGTATCGGTGGCCTCGATCGCGCCGGCATCGGTGGCCACCTCGGGCGTGCCGACCCGGCTCCAGACGTGGGCGATCTCGTCGGGGAACTCCGCCAGCAGCGCCTTCTCGATCCGCATGTTCATCCGGCAGGACTCCTCGATGCTCGTGCCGGGGGCGCGGATGATGCCGAGGACGATGTCGCCCTCCGACAGCTTGGGCACGAACTCCGTGCCGAGCGAGCCCGCCCGCAGGAGCGTGATCCCAAGGATCACGCAGGCGAGGAGGGCCAGCGTGCCGCGGGCGGCCAGGCAGGCCCGCAACACCGGCCGGTAGAGCCACCGCAGCACCTTCACGAGGAGCACGTCGTGGGAATCGATCCGCTTGGGCAGGAAGAAACTCGACAGCACCGGCACGACGGTCAGCGACAGCACCAGCGATCCGATGAGGATGAAGACCACCGTGAGCGCCATCGGACGGAACATCTTCCCCTCGACCCCCTCGAGGGTGAGGATCGGGATGTAGACGATCATGATGATCAGCTGCCCGAAGCAGGCCGGCTTCTTCACCGCGTTGGTCGCCTCGCGCACGAGCTTCAGCCGCGCGGCCCCGGTGGCGCCCGGGTGGTGGCCGATCTTCTCCAGGATGCTCTCGATCACGACGACCGACGAATCGACCACGATCCCGAAGTCGATCGCCCCCAGGGAGAGCAGGCTGGCAGCGATGCCGGCCTGCCACATGCCGATGAAGCCGAACATCATGGAGAGCGGGATCGCCGTGGCGGCCACGAGCCCGGCCCGCAGGTTGCCGAGCAACACGTAGAGGATCACGACGACGAGGAACGCACCCTTGAGCAGGTTCTGCCTGACCGTGGCGATCACCCGGTCGATGAGCTGCGTGCGGTCGTAGACGACCTTCGCTTCGACCCCCTCAGGAAGCGTCTCAAGCAGCTTGGTGAACCGGTCGCGGAGCCGCGTGGTCACGGCATAGCTGTTCTCGCCCATGAGCATGAAGCCGAGGCCGAGCACCACCTCCCCCTCGCCGCCATAGGTCACGGCCCCCTTGCGGATCTCGTGACCGATCACCACCTCGCCCACGTCGCGAATCCGGATCGGCACCCCCTGACTCGATGCGATCACGATCCGGCCGATCTGCTCGACATCGACGGTGCGGCCCACGCCGTACACCAGCACCGCGTCGCCGGAGCGGTCGATCGAGCCGCCGCCGACGTTGAAGTTGTTCCGCGGGATCGACTCGACCACCTGGTCGAACGACAGGTCGTACTTGCGGAGCAGGGTGGGATCGACCCGGATCTGATACTGCTTGTTCAGGCCCCCCCAGGCGTTGACCTCCGCCGTGCCCGGAACGCTGCGCAGGGCCGGCTTGAGCGTCCATTCCTGGAGCGTCTTCGTGTCGGTGAGGCTCATGCCCCGGGGCACGAGCAGGTAGTGAAACACCTCGCCGAGGCCGGTGGAGACGGGGCCCATCTCGGGCCGTTCCACACCCGCCGGCACGCCCACCGTGCCGAGCCGCTCGTTGATGAGCTGGCGGGCGAAGTAGATGTCGGTGCCGTCGCGGAACGTCACGATCACCACCGACAGGCCGAACATGCTGGCGCTGCGCAGACCCTCGAGCCCGGGCATGCCGCCCATCGCCAATTCGATGGGAAACGTGATCTGCCGCTCGATCTCCTCGGCCACCATTCCCGGTGCGACCGTGTTGATCTGCACCTGGACGGGCGTCGTGTCGGGAAAGGCGTCGATCACCAGCCGATTGACGGCCACCCAGCCGACGAGACAGACGACGGCGGTCGCGAGCAGCACGGCAAGCCGGCGGGACAAGGACCAGGCGATGATGGCTTCCAGCATGCGCCGTCCTTAGCCGCCCGTCGTGCGAACGATGAAACCGCCGCGTTGGGGTGCGGCGGACGGCCGCCGGGGAAGCAGCCGTGCTCCCCGGTCCGGCCACCACGAAATTCGGGCCGGAGGGGCCACAGGGGCGATCCTCATAGGGCGCCCTTTTCCATCCGCTCGAGCAAGATCTGGCTCTTGAGCACGTGGCTCCCGGCCGATACCACGTGAGTGATTTGCGGATCTGTCGCCGCGGCGCCGTCGATCTCCACGGCGTCGCCGATCCGCACGCCGGGCTCCACCGGGCGGGCCGTGAACGCGACGTCCCCGGCGGGCACGAACACCACCCAGCGGCTCCCGTCCCATTGAACGCTCGCTCGCGGCACGACGACTGCGGTGCCGCGGCGGTCGATTTCGATCCGCCCGCTGCCGAACGTGTGGGCCCGCAAGGCATGCCGCGTCTCGCCGTCAGACGAATCGGCCAGATTGGCGACCTCGGCCCGCACCTGGAGCGTGCGTGTCTCCTCGTTCACCTCCGTGCTGATCCACGTGATCCGGCTGGTGAAGTCCGTCTCGGAGCCGTCGGGCCGAAACCGCACCGGTTGGCCGATCGCCACCTTGTCGGCATCTTCCTTGCTCACGTTGAGCACCAGCAGCATCGTCGAGATGTCGGCGACCTCGAAGATCGGCTTGGCGGCCTCGATCACCTCGCCGACGACGGCCTCGCGGCCCACGACGATGCCATTGAAGGGGGCATAGAGCGGCAGCAGATTCGACGTCACCAGGGCGGAATCCAGTCCAGCAACCATCGCCGGCGGCAGGCCGAGGGTGCGGATGCGGGCGGCGCGGGTGTCGTCATCGAGCGGTTCGTAGTCCTTGATCGAGACGTCGAAACCGAGGTTCACGAGGGCCTGTTCGGCATTCGTGAGGTGGTTGCGGGCTTCGCGCAGCAGGGCCTTGGCCTCGCGGAGCTGGCGGCCCATGACCGCGGTCTTGACCTCCTCGAGGATCGCGAACTGTTCGCGCCGCGATTCGTACGCGACCAGGGCGTTGAGGAACTCCGCCTTCAGGCGGCCCACGTCTTGGCTGTCGATGACGAGCAGCACGTCCCCCTTGCGGACGTGGTCGCCCAGCCGCTTCTCGACCCGCCAGATGCTGCCCGGGACGCGGGTCGAAAGCTGGGCGATCCGGCGCTCGTCGTATGCGACCACGCCGTTGCAGGCGAGTTCGCGGACGACGGGCCGCTTCTCAACCGGCACCACCTCGATACCGGACCGTTCCAGGGCCTCCCGCGACGGAAACCGCACGGTGCCGTCATCGGCTGCGGAGGCCGGCGCGGCGTCGTGATCGACCGCGGGCTGGGCCCCATGCTCCGCGTGGTGGGCATGATCGCCTCCGAGCCCGAAGGTCCAGTGCGTGGCATGGCCGAACCATCCGACGACCGCGAGCGCGGAGGCCGTGGCAATCGAGAGGGCCCAGCCGCCGGCTGCCGCGAGCAGCTGACGCCACTGGAACCAGGAGCGGAGACGGCGGGACTTTGCAGCGGGCATTGACGACCTCCTCGGCAGGCCCCCGGTGGCGCAGGGCCCAACGAAAATGTCGCCGACGTCCAGAATCGCCGGCAACGGCTGTGAGAAAACCGCAGAATTATTTCCCGCCGTCCGCGATTGTCCACTTGGCCGGCCGCAGCGATGCCCCGCCGACGGTCCGCCTACGCGGCCGTCAGCCCGCGAGGGCCGCGGCCGCCCGCCCCAGGGCCGCATCGACGGCCGCCTCGTCGTCGGCCTCGGCCACCAGGCGCACGATCGGCTCGGTGTTGCTCGACCGCACCAGCAGCCAGCCGCCGGGCCAGTCGAGCCGCAGGCCGTCGAGCCTGTCGGGCCGGGCCTCCGGAAACGCCGCCGCGATCCGGTCGAGCGCCGCCGCCAGGCCCGGGCCGCGGATCGCCGGCGCGAGAGCGACCTTCGTCTTCTTCATCACCAGCCGCGGCAACGCCGCCGCGAGGTCGGCGACGCTCGCCAGCGCCGGCCCCGCACACATCCGCTCGAGCACCAGTGCCATCGCCACGAAGCTGTCGCGAACGAGCACCACCCGCGGATCGATCACGCCGCCGTTGCCCTCGCCGCCGAGCACCGCCCCCACGGCGAGCATTCGATCGACGACATTGGCCTCGCCCACCGCCGACACGTGGCAGGGCACGCCGTGCCGCGCCGCGATCAGCGCGGTCATGCCGCTGGTGGAGCAGTTGACGACGACCGGGCCTGGGGTCTTCGCGAGCACGGCATCGACGGCCAACGCCAGCGTCGCCTCCTCGCCAATGTAGTGGCCGGCGGCCGTGGCGATCGCCAGGCGGTCGGCGTCCGGATCTTGGAAGAAGCCGACGGCGGCGCCGGCGGCTGGGATTCGCGGCAGCATACCCGCCAGGTTGGCGGCCGTGGGCTCGGGTTCGTGCGCGAACAGGCCGTCGGGCGTGCCGCCTTCGATCACGACATCGCAGCCGAGGTGCTCGAGCAGCGGTCGGGCCACGCGGCTCCCCGCGCCATGGCAGCTGTCCAGCCAGACGCGGGGCCGGTGCCGACGGATCGCGGCCACGTTCACCGTGGCGGCGACGAGCCGGACGTGGTCCTCGATGCCATCGTCGGCCCGCACGCGGCCGCGCGGGCCAACGCCGGCGACGACGGGGCCGCCGGCCTCGAAGCGGGCGAGCACGTCGCGGCCCGCGGCCGCCGGGAGCACGCGGCCTTGGGCCGAGAAGAGCTTCATGCCGTTGTAGCGGGCGGGGTTGTGGCTCGCCGAGATCTGGATGCCGCCGGCCGCGGATCGCGCGCGGACGACGACGCCGATGGTGGGCGTGGCCGCGGGGCCGCAGTCGATCACGTCGCGGCCGGCCGCGGTGAGGAACTCGACGAGCGCCGCCGCCAGCGGCGGACCGTTGGCCCGGCCGTCACGGCCGATCACGACCGGCCCCGGCGGCAGGCCCGCCACGAAGGCCGCCGCGTACCGCACGGCCACCTCTGGCGTGAGCGTTTGGCCGACGACGCCGCGCAGCCCCGAAACGCTGACGATCAACGGCTCGGCGGCGGTGGCGGCGGTGACGCTCATGGCGGGTGGAGTATAAAACGTCCGTAGCCGGCACCACACACCCCCGCATCCCAGCCCCGGAGTGTCTCATGAGCACGCCCGCCGATCTCGCCCGCCGCCTCGACGCGATCGACGCCGCCCGCGCCGCCGGCACGATCACGGAGCACTCGGCGGTCACGATGCGGGCCTGGCTGACCGCCCCGCGGTACGCGGAGTTTGCCGGCGAGGTGGCGGCCCGGATCGACGCCGGCTCGTGGCAGGAGCTCGACGACGTCTTCTGGACGGTGATTCCCTTCGGCACCGGCGGCCGCCGGGGCACGATGTATCCCGTCGGCTCCAATGCCATCAACGATCGCACGATCGGCGAGAGCGCCCAGGGGCTGGCCGACTACGTTCGCAGCGTCGTGCCCGCCGGCGAGACGCCCACCTGCGCGATCGCCTACGACACCCGGCACAGGTCCGAGCACTTCGCCCGCCTGTGCACCGAGGTCCTGCTCGCGGCCGGCTTCAAGGTCTTCTTCCTGCGCGGCTTCCGCAGCACCCCGGAGCTCTCGTTCGCCGTGCGGCACACCGGCAGCACGTGCGGCATCATGGTCACCGCCAGCCACAACCCGCCCAGCGACAACGCCGTGAAGGTCTATTGGGCCGGCGGCGTGCAGGTGCTCCCGCCGCACGACAAGGGGATCATCGACCGCGTGATGCGGGTCGAAACGGTCCACCGCGCGAGCTTCGAGGCGGGCGTCGCGGAGGGCCGCGTGCGGTTCGTGGAGCAGGAGATCGATCCCGCCTTCGTGGCGGCGGTGTGCGAGCAGTCGGCGCCAGGGCCGCGGGACCTTTCGATCCTCTATTCGCCGCTCCACGGCGTGGGTGCCACGGCCGTGGTGCCCGTGCTCCGCGGCGCGGGCTTCGCGAAGCTGCGGGTCTACGGGCCCCACGAGGAGCCGAGCGGCGACTTCCCCAACGTGCCCGGCCATGTCGCCAACCCCGAGAATCCGGCGGTGCTCACCGGCCCGATCGCCGAGGCGGCCGCGCGGGGCGACGACCTCGTGCTTGCCAGCGACCCTGACTGCGACCGGCTCGGTGCCGCCGCGCCGCTGACCCGTGCCGCCGGCGCCGAGTGGCGGCCGTTCACGGGCAATCAGCTCTGCGGCCTGCTCTGCGGTCAGGCGATCGCCGGCCGGGCCGCCCGCGGCCAGGCCCGGCCCGGCGACTATGTCGTCACCACGCTCGTCACCACCGGCCTCGTCCGCCGCCTGGCCGAGGCCCGCGGCCTGATCGCGGACGACACGCAGCTCGTGGGCTTCAAGTGGATCTGCTCGGCCATCGACAAGCATGGCCCGGAGCACTTCGTGTTCGGCGCCGAGGAGTCGCACGGCTACCTGGCAGGCACGCACGTCCGCGACAAGGACGCCGCCGTCGCCGCACTGTTGATGACGGAGCTCACCGCGCGGCTCAAGGCCGCGGGCCGCACGCCCCACGAGGAGCTCGACGCCCTCTACGCCGCCCACGGCTGCCACCAGGAGCGGCAGATCAACGTCATGCTGCCCGGAGCCAGCGGCATGGAGCGGATGCGGGAGATCATGTCCGCGCTGCGGGCGCGGCCGCCGCAGTCCTGCGGCGGCCGCGACGTGGTCCGCACCCGCGACCAGGCGAGCCTGACGACGTGGACGCCGGGAGCCGCGGCCGAGTCGTACGCCGGCGTGAAGGGCGACCTCGTGATCTTCGACCTCGCCGGGCTGCCGGAGGCGGGCACGCGGCTGGCGGACGGCCGCTTTCCGCCGCTCGGCAACGCGGTCGCCGCCCGGCCGAGCGGCACCGAGCCCAAGATCAAGTTCTACCTGTTCGCCGTGGCTCCGCCCGGCCCCGCGGCCGAGCTGCCGGCGACGAAGCAGAGCCTCACGGCCCGCCTCGACGCGATCGAGCGCGACCTGCGGGCGCTGGTCGGGGTGTGACGGCCACGCTTTCAATCCGCAGTCTTGAACTACAGTCGTTGGGGGTGGGCGGGGTTGCCCATGCCCCAGGAGCC
>Ga0315901_10004277_pt1 | contig 17851 bp, 19 predicted proteins | sample LakEriMetagenome_10_FD_203761 | JGI IMG/M metagenome (GOLD analysis project Ga0315901, IMG submission 203761) | Freshwater fungal communities from buoy surface, Lake Erie, Ohio, United States - Buoy 2 MA116 | ecosystem: Environmental > Aquatic > Freshwater > Lake | place: USA: Lake Erie, Ohio...
CTGGCGCATTCAAGGGGCCCACGCACCACAGCAGAGCGTGGTACACGATGCCATGGGCCGCCCTGTGGCGCACACGCTGGCTGGTGGTGTGCTGCAATTGCACGGCACAGCGCCCGGTGTACACTTCCTCCGCTTTGCCGACAGCAGTGGCCGCAGGCATGTGCTGCGCTTTGTTGCAGGCCAATAGGGCCAACTACCGGACAGGCGGCCTGGAACGGCGAACCCGCTGGTGGGGCATGCTCTGGTCGGCAATGGACCTGCCTCCGGCAGACAGGCTGAAATGAAGAGCCCATTCATTTCCGTTCACGGTTCCCTTTCCCGCCAGACCCGAGCAGGGCACGCTTCAAGAGCCGTTGCCAAGACCATGGGCCATACACCCGCTCGGCACCACATCTTCACCCCCACCCCCATCTTTGCACCATGCCCTTGTCCCTGCGCCCCGGCCGTGCGGCCCTCAAACCCGGGCAGGGTCTTCCGCAGTAGACCCTGCTCGTTGGGGGCTGGATCATTCAACCGGAAATGAACAGGGATGAACGGAAATGAATGAGCCCATTCACGTGCATGCACGTTCATTCACGGTTTCTTTCCTTGCTCTCCCGTTCGTCCCCTCACCCCCATCTTTGCACCATGTCCTTGCCACGGTACCCTGCTCGTGCGGCCCTTGCCTTCGGGTGGGCGGGTGCCTTGTTGCTGGGCGGCTGTGCGCCCAACGAGGTGGTGCCACCCGTGCTACCACCGGTGGTAGAGGCCGTGCCGCTGCACCTGACCCTGGGCAACCCCAGCGGCGCCGCGGCCGATGAGCAGCAACCGGACAACTACCTCATCAGCAAACACCAGTTCGCACTGGCGTATGATAACAGCCGCGGCACCGCTGCGTGGGTGAGCTGGCACCTGAACGCCGACTGGCTCGGCGATGCCGAACGGTGCGACTGTTTCCTGCCCGACCCCGACCTGCCGCCCGGCTTCTTCACGGCCTACACCTGGGACTATAGCGGCAGCGGCTTCGATCGCGGGCACCTGTGCCCCAGTTCGGACCGCGTCCTTAACGATGCCGACAACGCCGCCACCTTCCTGCTCACCAACATCATGCCCCAGGCCCCCCAGCTGAACCAAGGCATCTGGGCCGAGCTGGAGGACTATGCCCGCGCGCTGGTGGCAGAGGGCAACGAGCTCTACATCATCACCGGTGGCTACGGCAGTGGCGGCACCGGCAGCCAGGGCGGCACCACCACCACGCTGGCCAATGGCAACATCACCGTGCCAGCCCGCTATTGGAAGGTGCTGCTGATCCTGCCCAACGACGATGCGCCCGACATCCCCCGCATCACTTCCGATACGCGCGTGATCGCCGTTGACATGCCCAACACGCAGGCCGCCAGCGCCCTGCCGTGGGGCCAATACCGCACCAGCGTGGACGCCATCGAGGCCAGCACCGGCCTCAACCTCTTCGACCGCATTCCCGCTGCCGTGCAGAACGATCTGGAAGGCGCGGTGGATAGTGGGCCTACGGAGTAGGGCAAGGCCGGCGAAAGGCCGGGCTGGAGGGTACTACACGTACACCAGCTTCTTCTGGTCCAGCACACGCTCGCCGTCGTACCGGTAGGCCACCAACCTCCCCTCCTTGGCCACGCTGTAGTCCAGGCAGCAGATGTTCTCGCGCTGCAGCATGGGTTCGCGGTTCAGCCAGTAATGGCCGAAGAAGACCGGCTTCTCGTCCGGGAAGTAGTGCGGGCCGCCATCGAGGCGTGACGGATCCACGGGGTGGTCCTCGATGTGCTCCGGCGTGGGAAAACCGATCTGGTGGTAGGTGGCGCCCACGGGATCCACCCACCACTTGATGCGCATGTTCGTGCGCTCGTTCTTCTCATGGTCGCGGAACGTAATGCCATTAGGCAGCTCGATCTCCTTGCCCTTCAGGGTCACCTCGATGGCATCGTGTAGTGCGCCATGGCCTGCGGCCTCGTGCAGCAGGGCCTCCGTCAACCTTCCGTTCACCAGCCGCGAACGCAGGGTGGCCATTTGCTGCGCATCCCAGCAGGCATGCACCGCTCGGAAACGCTCGGTCTCGTGGTACAGGGGGAGCGTCATGATCCAATCCAGGTAGTCCCCGAAGTGGGCCGTGGAAAGCGCGAACTGCTCCAGTGTGCGCACGTGCTGTTTGACATTACCATCCGAGTGCTTACGCAAGTAGTCCCCTTCCCCATCAGGCGTGTGGTAGCACAGCGCATTGTACTCGTGGTTGCCCATTAGTGCCAAGGCCTGGCCCGCCTCCACCATGCGGCGCACCAGATCCAAGGTCTCCCGGATCTTCGGCCCGCGATCGATGTAGTCGCCCACGAAGAGCACCGTGCGCTCGGGGTGCGCATAGCTCCCGTTCTTCACGGCATAGCCCAGCTTCTTCAGCAAAGCCTCCAGTTCATCGGCGTGGCCGTGGATGTCGCCGATGAGGTCGATGGGGGCCGTTGACAAGGGAACGCTCATGCCACCAAGGTGCGGTTTATTGGTGAGCGCCCCAAGGCCCTTGGGTCCATCATTCATCCCCGCCTGCCGGCCCCCATTCACGCCTATCGGCCGGCAGGCAGGTTCATCCCTGTTCATTCACGGTTCTGCACTGGTTTGAAATTCAACCGGGAATGAACGCAGATGAACGGAAATGAATGCCCCCATTCACGTGTATTGCCGTCCATTCACGGTTCTCTTTCTCTCGCATACCCTCTCGCGTGCATTATCTTCTGCACACCGCGATCGCCGGGGTTCTCGTCGATCGCCAACGGTCCCTGTGCTGCACCTGCCTCACCTCCTGCTCCGTGTGGGCGCCCTGGTCATGTGGCGCGGCCAGTGCGTGCCCATTGTGAACCGCTTTGTGGGGCCCGATAGCGTGCGCTACCTCATCCACACCAAGCACCCCAAGCACGGCCTGGTCATCGATGCCCACGTGACCATCGGGCAGCTCATGGCCGAACTGTGCACCCATGCCACCTGGTGCGTGGGCGACCGCGTGGAACTGGAGCGCACCACCCGCTACGTGCATGCCCGCTGGTGGAACTGCCGCACCGGCACCGTGCACTACCGCGTGAACGATGCGCTGGACGAACACCGCTCCGGCGGCCTGGTGCTGGACCAACAGCGCCTGCAGCAACTGGTGGACCGGTGTGCCGAGGTGGCGTAGGGCGCGCTGAGGTCAATGCTTCTTTGCAGGCTTCGGGCAGGGTCCGCTACGCGAGACCCTGCGGCGGTGCAGACGCTGCGGAGGCTTGGGGCATGCGTTGCGTTATGGCGCCGCTGCGCAGATCAAGCAGGTACATCATGGCCTGTTCATCCTGCACGCAGGCCACCGTATGCTCGTCCACATCGGTGAGGGCACTTATCTCCAGCAACTCCTCTGGCAGCGTATAGGTGCGCGTAGGCTTATCCAGTGCGAAGGGCACCACCCACGATACGCTTGCACAGCAGGCCAACACGGCAAGCACCTTAAGGACCGGGTACAACATGCGTACAAAGGTCAGGATGGAAGTGGTGATCCGGCACATGGCCGTTGAACCCTCGCTGTGGCACCTTGATCGGACGGGCATGGTGAGGTGCAGGGGCCGATGACCGATACCCGATATCACATCTTCATGCGATTGACGATGTCGGGGGCGGACTTCTTGTTTTGCGCTACGGGGCAAAAGGGCCAGTGGGCCGGCTCCCCGAAACAAGCACCAACCCATATCCACCACCTGATGAAGCCTACTGTTACGCTACGTTCCATTCTTGTTTCCGGCCTGCTCGCCGCTGCAGCACCCGCAGCTGTGGCGCAAATGCTGTACAGTACCAACGATGCCAGCGATGCGCTGTTCCGCTTCGATGTGCAGACCAACACCTGCACCCCGCTGGCTTCCCTGTCCGCAGTGAACCTGGCCTCACCCACGGGTGCCCTTACCCACATCGGCAACGGTGTGCTCATCGGTGTCACCATCAGCTCGCCCATGCCTTATGGTGCCATCTATCGCACGGATACCACCACGAACGCTGTCACCATCCTGCACCAGTTCACCAACATCACAAGGTCCGTCACCGGCTTCGTCATGGGGAATGATGGCCTGCTGTACACCTTGGGCCAGACCGGTACCAGCGGCGCCATCTGCGCCATCTACTCCTTCGATACTGCCACCAATGCCTACACCCAGGTATTCGCCATTCCGGGAGTGAGTGGGACCCAGCCCCTGTCCCGCCTGGTAAAGGCCAACAACGGCCTGCTCTACGGCGTCACCGATCGCGGCGGCAGCAACGATGTGGGCATCCTCTTCAGCTACAATACCGCCACCGCCACCTTCACCAGCCTGTACGACTTCAACAACGCCAACGGGACCAAACCGCTGGCCGCCCTGCTCCAGGCCGACAACGGCAAGCTGTACGGTGTTACCAGCTACGGCGGTGCCAACGACAAGGGCGTGCTCTACTCCTTCGACCCCGCCAACAACAGCTACACCAAGCTGTTCGACTTTGTGCAAGCAACGGGCGAAAACCCGGCGTCGCCCTTGATGCAAGCCGATAATGGCCTGCTCTACAGCACTACCCGTACGGGTGGTCCCAGCTTCCAAGGCGCGTTGTACAGCTTCGACATCGCCACCAACACCTACACCGCCCTGCACGGCTTCTTCGCCGGCGATGGTTACGGACCACGTGCTGAACCCATCCAGGCACCCAACGGCATCCTCTATGGTGCCACCAGCCAAGGGGGTGCGAACTTCAAGGGCAGCATCTACAGCTACAACATCGGCGCCAGCACCTTCACCAAACTGTTCGATGGTAGCAGTGCGGTCGCAGGCGAATTCTCCTCGCCCTTCCTGAGCTTCGATAACCTGCAGATCGGCATTGCCGAGACCGCCAAGCCTGTGCGTTCCGTGGCCGTATACCCCAACCCTGCCACCATGGTCATAAGCCTGCCCGAGCTCTGTCCCGGTTGCCCCTACCAGATCACCGATGCGCTGGGCCGTACCGTGGCGACCGGTCTTGTCGTGGACCGCACCATCCCGACCGCGGACCTTGGCCATGGTGTGTACACCGTGCAGGTCAGCAACGGCGATGAGGCGGTGATGCAGGCGCGCTTCGTGAAGGAGTGAGCGCGGGGTTGTCCTTAAGCCCCCTGCGATCGGGTCATAGGCCTGCAGGCAGCTTGCGCTCCATGATCAGAATGCGTTGGAACCCCGGCACTGCGCCGGGGTTCCTGTTATGCACAACTTGAAGGTTTGAAGTGTTGGGGCGGAGTTGGGGGTGTGAAGTGCGATCCACACCCATCAACTCACACTCTACATTTCACCACTCATACCACTTTGGAAGACCGCTGAGGTCCCTATCTTATCCGCAACGGCTTTGACGACTTTTCCGCCAAGCCTTGCCCATGTACCGCTTTCGCAAAGGAGCCCTCGTAGTCTGGCACGGCCAGGTGGTGCCCATCATACAACGGTGGGACTATCGCGATGCCACCCTCTACCACATCAACAGCCGCAAGCCCGACCGCACCCTGGTGCAGGACCTCCAGGTCACCTTCGGGCAGATCATCAGCGAGATCAATTCCTATGCACAGTTCTGCGTGGGCGACAAGGTGCCCATTGGCCCCTGGGACACCTACGTGAAAGCGCGTTGGTGGAACTGCCGCAAGGGCACGGTGACCTTCCACCTCAGCAGGGTCTTCCGAGGAACGAGGAGACCCTGCTGCACGGGGTGCACGGGTGTGTCAAGGAGACCATGCCAGGATCGGGGGCGCAGGGTCCCTTTCAGGAGACCCTGCTGGGGTTTAGAACCCATTTTAGGACGAGTCAATGCGCGGGAGCGAGGGGGCGTGAGCGCCTACGAAGATGAGGGCGCAAGGGCCACTGCGTGCGGACCTGCGGAGGCTTGGGGTGTAGGGCCGCTTGAACGGAGCCCACGCCGTGCCTTACCCCACTTCCGCCGACCTCCCCGGCCATCGGTACACCTGGCGGGTCGTGGTGCTGCCGTACACTCCGCGCTGCCTGGGCGGGCAGGGCACATCGCCGTAACTGCAATACACACAGCAGATACCGTTCCTGGGCTTCAGCACTTGGGTGCACCGCGGGCAGTCGTAGAAGAACACGCTCGCATGCGCGGGCATCTGGTCGAAGCTGCGCTTGCCGCAATGCGGGCACCGGAGCGTGGAGAAATAGATGGGCCTGCGGCGGATGAAACGGATCCGGCGCCAGCCCAATAGACGGATCAGAAAGGGATGCCGGGTCCGCATGGCGCCAAGTTGCATGCGCAAGCTTTCCTTGTCCTATGGGCCACGTTAAGATTCGTGCATGCACGGCCCATTGGCCGCGCCCGTGCCTGTCCGGGAAAAAAAAGGCCGGCCAAGGGGCCGGCGCCAAAGAGCTGGGAACAGGGCAATGGTTCAGTCGCAGCGGAAGCGCAGCACCTGCCGATCACGCGGGCCGGTAATGCTTGCCACATAGCGGCCGGGCACCAGGCCTTCCACCGAAAAGGGCAGCAGACGGCGGCCTGCGGAGAGCGAGGTGGTGAAATGCCGCACCAACAGACCCTGTTCATCCCGTATCTCCACCGCGTAGGTGCCGCCCTGGGCCGTGCTGCCCACGATCAGCAGCTCGTTCACGGCCTGCAGCTCATGGGAAGCACGCGTGCCCGTGCGCTCGCGCCGCACATCCGTCGCGGGCACGCTGGAGGTTCCAGGCGCATCGGACGCGTTGGTGGTACTGAGCACCAGGAGGTCTTCCTGGGCCATCAGCGAACAGGTGGGGGCCAGCAATGCGGTGGCCAGCACAAGGCGGTGCAGGGTTCTTCGTCGGCGGGGCATGGTGGTGTGTTGGTTGTTCATGGGCGCAAAGGGAACACCGCCACATCAGGGCATTAACACCAGCAGATCAACATTGCCGCACGGCCGCGAGAAATAAGATGCACCATACCGCAGGTTAACGATCGCGGTCGGGCGGTGCCGATCGTTCGCAGAAGTGCCGGCCCGTGCTCAGTGGTCCGGGTCAGTGCGGGGCGCCCCGGTGTGCACGGCACCTAATTCCCTTCTGCTCCAGTCCCGAGCGGGGTCTTCGGGGTCCAGGCCAGGTCTTCCGAAGTAGACCCTGCTGCGGTACAGCGCTGGAGCGCACCACCCGCTTTGTGCAGGCCCGCTGGTGGAATTGCCGCACCGGCACCGTGCGCTACCGCGTGAACGATGCGCTGGACGAACACCGCTCCGGCGGCCTGGTGCTGGACCAACCACGCCTGCAGCAACTGGTGGACCGGTGTGCCGAGGTGGCGTAGGGGACGCTCAAGACATTGCTTCTTTGCAGGCTTCGGGCAGGGTCCGCTGCGCGAGACCCTGCGGCGGTAAAGGAGACCCAGGACGGGACCCAGGCGCAAGGGGGCGCTTTTAGGAGACGCTGCTGGGGCTTAAGGTTCAATCGCTCCCCTTGCCTTTCAGCGCCAACACCAGGCGCACAACACGACAGTTCGTGCGCATCCGATCTGCTGTGGCTCGTGCCAGAAGTTTGCCATCACTGGACTCGGCCAAACTTCCCATATGGGCGTTCAGTGCGGTCATACAAGGCGATGTCTCCTCCAGGTTCTTCCTTTCCAGGGCTTCAATTGTAGCGCTCATGCTCGCGTACTTCTCTTCGATCTTGGCCTTTTGCACCTCTCGTTCAGCATCTGTCATGGCCACCATTTGTTCATGGTCATCCAGTATCGACTCGAATTCGGCCTCACCCAATTCGGTTGCCATAATACCCGACATGCACGCACATACCTCACGCGCCAAACTATCCGCCTTTGCCTCCATGGGGTCTGAACTTGTGGATATGCTGGCCGAAGCGGTGTACCACTTGTCATCCGGCGATGAAGCACAGCTGAAAAGCAACTTGGCCAATACGAGCAGGACGAGCGTGGTGCGGAACATGTGACGTTGGTATTTGAATGGAAGGTAAGGAACCGACTTGACCCTGAACAGCCATGCCCCTAGCAGCCGGCAGAACTCCGTTGGAAGGGCTTGTGGTGGTTGCCTAACTGAGCAGCAGCCACAGCACCGCGCCGCCCAGCACCACGCCGGGCACCAGGCAGCCTACGGTGGTGCGGTTGTATACCCTGTTGTAGGCCGCTTTCTTCGGGTTGGTCACCCAACCCCAGCCGCGCGGGGCCTTCAGGCCAAGGTTGTGGCGCACGTAACGCTTAACGCTGGTGCGCGCCGCGATGCGTTTCTTCAGGGAGGGTGTGCGGAGACCGAATTTCATACGTTGATCGAGTGGGATGTCATTCTTCACGGGACGGGGTGATCAAACCCTCTGACTCGATCCACGATCTGAGCACAGCCTCGGCAGCAAGCGATGAATTTCCTGAACGTCCCCAACTGAGGATGAACTGTACCAATGTCGTCACAGAGTCCAACCAAAGTGTTCTTTCCCTCCTTTCGGGACTCCATGACCTCACCACTTCAAGGAACCCATCACGGTACGCGTCATACATCTTCTTATCGCCATACATGATCAAGATGTACTCAGCCATGTGCAGCTTCGATCGGAGAGAACGTACATGTTGGATGTACAATAGAATAACTAGCAAGACGACAAGGACCCAAGGTGTCATGATGATTATGGATTTAGGTCTCGGACTATTGGCCAATTAGCCTTTGCATGATGGACTCGGCCAACGTTAACCCGATGCTGCTGTTATCAGATTCGGTAGTGTTGTGCAGAGTTCGGCTTGTGTGTATTTGTCAACCTACGTAAGACTATGGTAATGATGGTCGCGATAAGGATCGGCGGCCACTGCTTGGACCAAGCCGACCAAATGCCACTCGGTATGAGGAGTAAGATCTCTATCCAAGTGACTACACGGAACACACCCCTGAAAGCCCGTTGAGCAAAAATGCCAACGACACCCATGCTTACTTGATAGAAGCAGATGACATACAAGAAGATCAAGAGTACTATTGCCATGTCAGTAGAGCATGTTATCTGTCGAGTAAAGAATGTGCCTTTAGAGCATTTCAGACATTCTTCTATCGACCTTGTTGATCAATTCACCTTTTTGGCCAAAGCAAAGCGCCGCTCAGGGCTGTAGAGCCCCAGCTCGCCTGACTTCTCAATGACGTAGTACTCGCCGTTCGGATCCAGCTCAACGGGATCCAACCGCGTCACCCCTTGCTTCACTGTGCGCGCTACTTCCCTATCCATGATCACGCCCACATCTGAAGAGATCCGCAGGAACAACTTATGATCCTTCTCCAACAACATAAAGCCCATCCGGGTCATTTGCTGCTCATACCAGTGGCCAAGGACCTTGGCACTCGCCAGAGAGTCTTTCACCGCATCCGCAGAAGGTTTGGCGGTTGCTGCGTCCCTTTCCGCAGCAGTGATCCCCATGATCTCCACCTTTAGCTCTGGTGTGAAGTGGGATGTTGCCCAAGCACCCTTATTCCGTTCCATGCCGGGCAACATGTAGAAAATATAGGTGCGATCATAGCCGTCGTACTCCTCCTTCAATCCCTTGGCAATGAGCTCTAGGTCCGCCTCGCTCACTTCCGAAGGCAGTTCCACGTAGAGGGACATCTTACCGAAATCACCGGGTTCGGCCGAGAGCAACTTGTAAGCAGGGGTAGTGCTGGAGCCTGCGCCGCAAGCCATCATTAGCACCGTTGCGAGGATCAGTAAGATCGGCTTCATCGTCTTCTTGGTTTATGTTCTGTTCTACTCTTATCCCCACCCCTCCGCCAGCACCTCCGCCTGCCTGATCACCAAGGCAACGGCATCGTCCTGACCCTCGGGTGGGTACTTGTACTTCTTCAGGAGGCGTTTGATCATCAGGCGCATGGCCGCGCGGACGCTCTCGCGGTACTGCCAGTCCACCGTGGTGCTGGCGCGCATCTTCTCGGCCAGTTCCATCGCGAGGCTCTTCAGCGTCTGGTCGCCCATGGCGCGGAGCACCTCGGGCTTTGCGGCGAGGGCGTCGTAGAAGGCCACCTCTTCCGTGCTGAGGCCAAGGTCCTTGTGGCGGGCCAGGTTCTCCTTGAAGTCCTTCGCCATCGCGATCATCTCCTCGATCACCTGGGCGGTCTCGATCGCGCGGTTATGGTAGCGGCGCAGGCTTTCCATCAGGCGGTCGGTGTAGGTACGTTCCTGCACCACGTTCGTGCGGGTATGGGCCTTGATCTCGTCGCGCAACAGGCGGGCCAATAGCTCCACGGCGAAGTTGCGCTCCTTCATCTGGCGCACATCCTCCAGGAACTCTTCGCTCAGCAGGCCGATGTTCGGCTTGTCCAGCCCGGCCAGGGCGAACACATCGGAGACGCCCTCGGCCACCACGGCATTGTCCAGGATGTGCTTCAGCAGGCTGTTCTTCTGGTCCTCGCTCAGGCGCTTGGTCACCAGCGTGTTCTTGATGATCACCGCCTTCAGCGCGTTGAAGAAGGCGATCTCCTTCGCCAGCGGCTCCACCTCGTCCATGTTGCAGCAGAAGGTGTAGGCCACGTTCACGGCGGCCATCTCATCAAGGAAGTGCTTCTTGCGGTCCTCGTCGGCCAGCAGGTGGTTCACGGCGGGCACCAGCAGCGGCAGCGGCTTGGTGGCATAGGCACTGTAGTCGAAGCCGCGGAACAGGTCGCGCACCACGCCGAGCTTGCCGAGCAACTTCTTGTAGGCCTCCTGTACTTGCTCGGCGGGATTGCCCTTGCCCTTGCTGTCCGTGTATTCCTTGATGGCCTTCTTCAACTCGCCCGCGATGCCGATGTAGTCCACCACCAGGCCGCCGGGCTTGTCCTTGAACACGCGGTTCACGCGGGCGATGGCCTGCATCAGGTTGCTGTCGTGCATCGGCTTGTCCACGTACATCGTGTGGCAGCAGGGCACGTCGAAGCCGGTGAGCCACATATCGCGCACGATCACCAGCTTCAGCGGGTCGTCCGGTTTCTTGAAGCGCTGCTCCAGCCGCTTGCGCTGCTGTTTGGTGTAGAGGTGTGCTTGCAGCTCAGCGCCGTCCATGGCGTTGCCGGTCATCACCACGCGCAGCGCGCCGTCCTCCGCACTATAGCCGTTGGTGCTCGTGCCTGCCCATTCAGGCCGCAGCTTGATCAGTTCCTTGAACAGGTCCGCGCAGATCTGGCGGCTCATGCACACGATCATCGCCTTGCCGGGCAGATTGGCCGTGCGCGTTTCGAAGTGCTTCACCAGGTCGGCGGCCACTTGTTCCAGGCGCGGCTTGGCGCCCACCAGCTTCGTCAGTTCGGCCCACTTGCTCTTGGTCTTCTCGCGCAGCACCACGCTCTCCTCGTCCTCCACCACGTCGTCCACTTCGGCGTTCAGCTTTTCGATGGCGGCGGCGTTCACATCCAGTTTGGCCAGGCGGCTCTCGTAAAGGATGGGCACCGTGGCCTTGTCGTTCACGGCATCCTGGATGTCGTAGATGCTCACGTAATCCCCGAAGACCTTGCGCGTGTCCTTGTCCTTACCGCTGATGGGCGTGCCGGTGAAACCGATGAAGCTGGCGTTGGGCAGCGCGTCGCGCATGTACTTGCTGAAGCCGAAGACGTATTCGCCGGTCTTCTCGTTCAGTCGACCCTTACTGCCGTACTGGCTGCGGTGCGCCTCGTCGCTGATCACCACCACGTTGGTGCGCTCGCAAAGCACGGGGTGCCTTGTCTCGCCTTTCTGCAGCCCGAACTTCTGCACCGTGGTGAAGATGATGCCGCCGCTCTGGCGTTCGGCGAGCATCGCGCGCAGCTCGTCACGGCTGTCCGCCTGCAACGGCGTTTGCTTCAGCAGGTCCTTGGCGCTGCTGAACTGCTGGAAGAGCTGGCCGTCCAGGTCGTTGCGGTCGGTGACGACCACCAGCGTGGGGTTCTGCATTTCGCGCTGCTGCAACAGCTTGCCCGCGTAGCACACCATGCTGATGCTCTTGCCGCTGCCCTGCGTGTGCCAGAACACCCCGGCCTTGCGGCTGCCGGGTTCGACCTCTTTGCCGTAGGTGGCGCGCGGCTCGCCCACCATGCCGGGTTTGTTCGTATCGGCGCTGGCGATCACCGTGGCCCGCACGGCCTCGCGCACGCCGTGGAACTGGTGGTAGCCCGCGATCTTCTTGATCAGCCGGTCGTCCGCGTTCTCGAAGAGCACGAAATAGCGCAGGTAGTCCAGCAGCAGCTCGCGGTCGAAGAAGCCGCGCACCACCTTTTCCAGTTCGAACTCCAGCGCAGGGTTGTCGTCCTCGTGCTTGATGGCGCGCCACGGCAGGAACCATTCCGGCGTGCCAGTGATGGAGCCCACGCGGGCGTGGAAGCCATCGCTCACTACAAGCGCGGTGTTGAACACGAACAGCGGCTCGATCTGCTCCTTGTAGGTCTGCAGTTGCGTGTAGGCATCCCAGATCTCCGCGTTCTCGTCGGCGGGGTTCTTCAGCTCGATCACACCCAGCGGCAGGCCGTTCACGAAGAGGATCAGGTCCGGCCTTCGCGGTTGCTTGGTACCAGAGATGGTGAACTGGTTGACGACGAGGAAATCGTTCTTTCCCAGGTCATCGAAATCGATGAGGCGGGCGTGGTCGTGCTTCTTCCCCTTGTCGGTGTTCCAATCCACCGGCACGCCGTCGATCAGGTGGCGTTGGAACTGCTGGTTGTTACGCACCAGGGTGGGGTGTACCGGCGAGGTGGCCGTGTGTGCGGCGGCCTCCAAGGCCTCGGGCGGCAGTTGTGGATTGATGCGGCGTAGCGCGGCCAGCAGGCGGCCTTTCAGCACCACCTCGTTGTAGCTCGTGCGCTCCGGCGCGGTGCCATCGGGTGCGATGTCCGGGCCGTGGGCCACGCTCCAGCCCCCATCCTGGAACCAGGTGAGGGCGAGTTGCTCGAGCTGGTCTTCGGTGATCATAGGCGCGTATAACCTAATCACTACCCATGAGGCAGAGATCTGTTAGCGTTCGACCGAGGCTTATCCGTGCTCTGGTACATCTGCCAGCTTGGCGAATTCCTTTTCGCTGGTGGCAGTATCCCGCAGATTCACCACGCGAGAGATCGATTCCAGAACTTCCAGTGCCTTCCGCACATCGGCGTTGTCCAACTGCTCCTCGGTCGCATAGACCAATACGCCAGTGTCTTCCTCCTTGATCTGGCCAGCACGGATCACATGCTCGAAGCTGTATGCGACCGCACGATACGTATTCCGCAGGGCCGGTTTCGTTTTCGGCAAGGACATACGCTGATACAACTTGATAGGCGATCCGTTGGCGAGCGCATCTGAGAAGACGAGTTCCTCCATAACCCCATTCACGGGGCATGGCACCATGTAATTCGGCTTGAAGTTCTTGTGTTGCCGTATGTTGAATCGATTGAGCAGCTCTTCAACGATCTCATCCAGAGTGGGGTCGCGTGGGTCTTCCGGTGCGTTGGGTTTGACCAATTGCTGGAAGAGTTGCTCGGCTACGAACGGCAGGTCCTCCTCACCGATCGGATCCATGACCTCCCCTGCTTCAGCTAGAACAAAGTTGCCTTTGCCAGACTCGATGATCGCGTTCAGGAATGCAGGTGAAACCACAGGCACGATATCACCGCTCCTTGGTGCCTTGAAGTTATCGCCACCTACGGCATCACGCCAGTAACGAACCCATTGCTTGTAGGCACTTGGGGAACTTACCCAAACGGGGATCTGGCGACCATCCACTTCGCCGGGACGGTCAGCGAATTCTCCTAGAAAGCGGGCTTCCACTCCGAAGGGAGAAAGGACCAGCACCCCTATGTTACGCGGCTCAAACCGCTGCATATCAGCGATATACTTGGCCAGTATGTACTTCGTGGTGCTCATGGAAAAAGTCGCCAGTTGGTGATTGACTTGAACTCGTTTTGATGGGTCTTGATAAGCACCTCTAAGTTATCACGTCTATGCTTCAAGAAACGAATGCAGACGTCAGATTCTTGCTTCGAGAGGCCATAGTCTTCGGCCTCGCGAACTACACTTTCGATGTAGAAGTCCGGAGTTTGCTTGATGCGACCCATCCAATCGCCGAAGTGGTCATCACTGCTAACCACATCCACCAGGCAATGCCTGTGCGTACCCGACTTGGTCGGGTCATTGGGGTCAACAGAAATGCCCAAACGGTCCATCAGTGCCGTCAGCCGTGCCTCTCCCTGCCCAGCTACATAACCGCAGATGGCATGACTGTGGTCAAAGATGTTCATGAGCGGAGGTTTGGTGCTGGTGTCCATTTGAAAGTTGCTCACATGGCGGTCGCAATTAGCAACCCATATGTCGAAGAGCAGTAGTCCGGTGCTTAGGTGGGGCAGTTCCTTGTAGCAGCGCACGGGGTCCACGGGTGGCAAGGTGTTCCCGTTCAGGTCGAATGAAAGACAGGCGAACCAGGGGGGATTGGCCCCGTCGGCTACCAAGGCGGTCGGGGGGACCGGCAAACGAATGAACCGTGCAAGTTCCGCGCAGATCAGTTCGTTCGGGATGCAATACGGAACCGCTGCATTGTTCTTGGCGAAAGCATTGAGTGTAGCGTGATAGGTGCCCGCAACACCGACTCCGACCTGCTTGCCCAATGCGTTTAGTCTGAATATCCGTTGTGGCATGATCTGCTCTTTCTAGTTAGTGTCCGTTATGGTTCTGGGAATTGCACGGGGCGAGTTGCAAGGTCGCGCTTCAGAGGCATTCCAGGATCCGTTGCACGTGCTCCTTATAGCGCCCCACATAAGGTCGCTTGGTAACTACGATGCGCGTGGCCCCGAACTGCTCCACACTTTGCACCGGACTATCCTCGGGACGAGCCACTTCGGTGGTCCGTAAACCGGTGCGAAAATGCGCCCACCACTCATCGTTGGTAAGCACCAGGCAATAGGTGGGTTTCAACTCCTGTAGTTCCAGCTCCACCAGCCGCACGCACTCCGGGCGCTGCAACACGCAATCCTCGTCGCTTGGGTTCGGGTGCCACTTGCCCTTCTGCGGCGCGATCTTGTACAGGTTGCTCCACACAACGCGCTCAGCCCAGCTCCAGTCATTGGGTGCAAGGGCGAACTTCTGTTGCATGAAGTACGTGGTGACCTGCCAGAAGAAGGAGCGGCTGGGTGAGTAGTCGCCATAGCGGTCCACATGCGCCTTGCGCCGGTCGGCGTGTTCATCGGCGACGTACTTGCTCCACATCAGGTTCACCCAGTCCAAAGGCGTGTGTGGGTTCCCGGGATCGTTGGAATAGTCGCGGCTCTCTTGCATATGGCCCGCCGGTAGGGGTTGGCGATAGTCCAATTCGGGTAGCCAGCCGCCTACGGCTTGGCCATATACGAGCAGGTCCACGGGCTTGTCCTTGGGAACGCCGATACTCGGATAGAAGTCCGTGTAGAAGTGGTGTTGACCGTAAGTATCGCGCCGACGTTTCTGAAAGGCGTGCAGGTGGGCCTGATAGAGCTCGTCGTAAACTGATGAAAGAGTGTGGCGCATGCGCTGGTCCCGGTAGGTTCACTCAACGCTCCCGATCAAAGGCACACCAAGGCTGAAGCCGATACTATGCTCACCGTTCAACCAACGTACTTGCGGTTCTATGTTCACCTTGGGATCGCCTTCCTCGTCCTTGAGTGACAAAGGCAGGCCGAGGCTCCAAATGGTAGGTGTATACTCATTGCCGTCCGTGGGGAGGTACTGTTGAACAGATAACCTGAAGCGCAACCATGGGGCGCAACCGAACGGTCCTCCTACAACGCCCACTTCAAATGCGGGTGAAATGAACGTGTTGTAGTCCTTCACCACATACACATCCTCGCTGTTCACCATGGCCACCTGGGTGGTATCGTTCCCGGGGCGGCTGAGCAAGGATTGGAAAGGTGTGGTCTCCAACTCTTGCGCCAGTGCGGAATTATTGTTGATCGCCGAGAAGCCTACGGAGAAAAGAATGCTTTGGCCCTTCGCCCACTTCTTGGCCATTACATACTGCACCGTGAACGTGAACGGGAGCGTACTCCGTTCAACGCTGTTCGCTTGGGTGGCGCTGTCTGCGGTCTGGATGGTTGACTGCGAGACAGGACAGTAGGCTTCCGCATTTACCCACCAGTTCCACATACTGCCGTACAATGGCTTGTCCTCAATGGCCCCCGAAAGTTTTTCGGTCAGTTCGTCAGCCAGTTCCTCTGCCTTAGCCTCATAGTCCTTCTTTCTCTCCTCCAGGTCCTCCAGGCTCTTCACCTCACGGTGCTTACGGTCGTCCGCGATCCAATCCTCCAAATCCTCACTTTGCATGCCCGCGTGATAGACACCCAAGCGCCGTACCTGTGCCGTATTCACCTTCCTATACCCCAAGGCCGTGTTGCCGAAGAAGGTGAACTTGACAGAGAGCCCTAGATCCTCCTGCAGTCCTTTGCCTTCCTTTGCCACTGGCGCAAACCCTTCACTCACGTTGGCCTTGGCGCCGAAGGACCAGAGGGCCTTTAATTGCTTATCGGATCGCTCCACCGGCAGGGTGTAACCTAGGGAAATCCGGCCATCGGCGTTGTCCAGCGCGAAGTAGGCCTTGCTTGGTGTGGCATCCGCAGCGCCGAAGAAATAGGACGACACGAAGCGGTTACCCAACTGGTTATACACTGGCCAGCTAACAAACATGCTCTTGCCGCTCTTCGTCGCCACGTCGAGGATCGGCTTTGCAAAAGCTCTCAGATCAATATCCTGCTGCCGCAAAGAATCCTCATACTGGGCATTGAGCCTTGCTGAAGAGCCGATCATGATGGCGATGGTGAGGAGGGCCTGATGACGCATGATGGTGGTTGTTAGGGGTGTTCGATGGTGCACTGCATGAACGTGAGCAAGCTGGCGTCCTTGGCTTTCATGGAGCTGGTTGCACTTCTGGCGTAGTTCCTTTCGACACCGCCGGTTCCTCTTCTACAATCTGATCCTTGTTGTCTGATTCATACTCTAGGCCGGTCAACTCTGACCGCAAGTAGTCATCGTCAAGAAGCTTTAGGAAGAGTTCCTGCGCGACGATCGTATCAAGCCTCAACCGCTTGCCATCATCAGAGAGCTTGAACTTGTTCTTCAGTTTGTGGTTCTTCTGAGCAAAGTCGAAAATGCTCTGCGCCGACTTCTTCAGAACGATGGTCGCGGCCTTTGCCTTGACCAATTTCTTTGCGGCAGGTAGCCGTCCCTTAATGAGCTTCTCTAGTGGGGCGAGATCCAAGATCAGACCCGCGCTGGCTATGAGAGTGAGTTTGGTTGCAGCCTCCTTGTACACGATGTCATGGAAGCCGAAGAACTGCTCCAGGGTCTTCACGCTGCATACGTAGATATCATCTTCGACTAGGATGAACTCGAACTTGTCGTTCACCTTCAGGAGATCCTGATCGAACTGCACGAACCGTTTGTCGTCTTTGAAGTAGCCGAGGAAGGTCGAATCCTGCTTGATCACGCTGATCGAGTGGCGCTTCTTATAGATGACCACTTCTTGTCCATTCCCACCGAGAACAAAGACCATTGCAACAACACTGGCTATTGGGTGCTTCTTGAACGAGAACTCATCCTGTTCCCGGCTGGCTTTGATTGTTCGCAAAGCATCAAGGTCCCAAGGCATATCACCATGGTCGTACTTGTAGACCGTGTTCTTCCGGTCATCAGCAGCGCTCAAAGGTGCAACCCGCAGACTGGTGTTAGTCAGGAACTTCACCTTGATTTCATCCTGTAAAGCTTTACATATCTCTTTGCCAGCATCGTCGTCGATATCAACCGCCCGGATCAAGTGCTTCTGCTCATGGTCGATGAGAAAGTACATCTCCACGCCAACCTTGGCATTGGGTGCAGTCACCGCCTGGAGCTTGGCTAGCAGCTCTTCCTTAGTCATGCTTTCTTAGCGAAGTAGATATTCTCGTCAATGAGCCGATACTTGATCGAATCAC